>JACXTT010009285.1_pt1 | contig 13453 bp, 12 predicted proteins | sample 9270951 | NCBI WGS metagenome assembly JACXTT01 (sample SAMN15532306, study PRJNA645909) | rock metagenome | isolation source: weathered quartz diorite | place: Puerto Rico | collected 2017-06-21
GGTCGTCAGCGCGCGCAGCTCGGCGGCGATCGCGTCGGTGAGCTGGCCGCGACGCTTGAGCGTGCGCAGCTTCCGGCTGAGGCCCTCGGCGCGATCGAGGGCGTCGCGCCCGGTGGGGTCGCCCTGCTGGCAGGCGCTGTGGCGGCCGTGGACCAGCAACCCGTGGATCGCGTCGACGCACAGCCCGTTGAAACGGTCGACCTCGCTCTGCAGGAGCGGATAGCGCGAGCGCTCGCCCAGGCGTCGCACCATGTGCTGCCACTGTCCGAACTTCTGCACCGCCATCACCGAGTTGAAGATGCGCTTGTTGGTGCGGAACGAGAACAGCGTCCGCTCGACGACGGTCTCGACCAGCCGGTCGCAGTCCTCGTAGCGATGGTCGAAGACGCTCCGGATGAGCTTCCAGCGGTCGCGCTCCTGCGCGGCGTCGAAGCGAGCCTCCCAGTAGACGTGCCCGAGCGCGCGCGCCTCATAGCTCAGCACGACCTGCACGGGGACGAAGTGGTTGTGCGAGAACACGTCGCCCGCCAGGTGCGAGAGATATCCCCACGCGAACGCCTGCTCGCGCTCGTTCTTGGCGGCGTCGACCACCTGCCAGCCCACCGGCCAGCAGTGGCAATGCGTGTACAGGCTGCGCGTGTACTTCTTGGCCTGGACGATGTCGGCGGCGATGCAGCCGTAGAGATACGCGAGCCGATTCTCGCGAAGCATTTCTTGAAGGGCCGGACCCAGGGTGCTAAGGCTCGACAAGACTTGCGAGCCGTGAACCAGGTGGGTGACGGGACCCCAAGCGTGTGCTTCGCCCGGCCACAGCACGACCACCAGCGCGGTGAGCCCGACGAGCAGCATCGGTCGTCGACTGTATAATGGGGGACGTGACCTCTCAAGGCGATCGCGCGGCTCTCGCCGCGGCCGTCCGCGCGCGGGTCGAATACGACCGGGAGCTGGGTGTGCTGGGCTATCCGCAACGCCCGCCCGCGGTGGCACCGCCGCCGGCTGGCGCGTCGACGTCCGGCCCCGACCCGATTCGCGCCGTGGCGGCGACGGAGACCGACCTGTTCGCCGCGCCCGGCCTCGCCCGCGCGGGGTCGCTCGAGGCGGTGCGGACGGAGCTCGGCGACTGCACGCGCTGCAAGCTCGCCGGCCATCGCACGCAGATCGTCTTCGGCGTCGGGAATCCGAAGGCGCGGCTGGTGTTCGTAGGCGAGGCACCCGGGCGGGACGAAGACCTCCAGGGCGAGCCGTTCGTCGGGCGCGCCGGGCAGCTCCTCACCGAGATCATCACCAGAGGGATGAAGCTCAAGCGCGACGACGTCTACATCTGCAACGTCATCAAGTGCCGGCCCCCCGAGAACCGCAACCCGGAGCCCGACGAGGTCGCGAGCTGCGAGCCGTTCCTGCTGCGGCAGCTCGAGCTGATCGGTCCGGAGGTGATCGTCGCGCTCGGGAAGTTCGCCGTGCAGACGCTGCTACGAGAGAAGACGCCGATCACGAAGCTGCGCGGGCGCTGGTACGACTACCACGGCATCCGCCTGATGCCGACGTTTCATCCCGCCTATCTGCTCCGCAACCCGGCCGAGAAGCGCGTGGTGTGGGAGGACATCCAGAAGGTGATGCGCGTCCTCGGCTTGCCCACGCCGGCCCGATGAGACTGCTCACGGCGGTCGCCGCGGCGCTCTGCCTCGTCGTCGGCGGCATCCGGGCGGAGGCGCCGAAGGACGCGACCGGTCCGGCGCTGTTCCGCATCGTGGTCGACGGCGCGATCAACCCCGCGGTCGCGGATTTCATCCACGACGCGATCGTCGACGCCGAGGCCGAGCAGGCGCCCGCGCTCGTCATCCAGCTCGACACGCCCGGCGGGCTCCTGCCGTCGATGCGAGCGATCGTGAAGGACATCCTGGGAGCGCGCGTGCCGGTGATCGTCTACGTCGCCCCGAGCGGCGCCGGGGCGGGCTCCGCCGGCGTGTTCATCACGCTGGCGGCACACATCGCCGCGATGGCGCCGGGCACGAACATCGGGGCGGCGCATCCGGTCGGCGGAGGCGGCGAGGATATCAAGGGGACGCTCGGCACCAAGATCGAGAACGACACGGCGTCGTTCAGCCAGTCGATCGCACAGAAGCGGGGACGGAACGTCGAGTGGGCGGCGAAGGCGGTGCGCGAGAGCGTGTCGATCACCGCCGACGAGGCCGCGAAGACCCACGTCGTCGACTTCGTGGCGCGCGACCTCGCCGACGTCGTCAAGCAGGCCGAGGGACGCGAGGTCGACGTCGCCGGGACGAAGCGGCGGCTGGCGCTGGCAGCGACGCTCGCGGCCGACGGCACGGTGCGGGTGCGCACCAGCGAGATGCGGCTCGCCCAGCGTGTGCTGAACGCGCTCGCGGATCCCAACGTCGCCTACCTGTTGATGATGGCGGGGCTCCTCGGCCTGTACGTCGAGTTCACGCATCCCGGGCTCTCGTTTCCGGGCGTCGCGGGCGCGATCTCGCTGCTGCTCGCGATGGCCGCGCTGCACGTGCTGCCGGTGAACACGATCGGGCTCGGGCTCCTGCTCTTCGGCGTCGCGCTGCTCGTCGCGGAGGCGTTCCTGCCGACGTTCGGACTGGCGGGCGTCGGGGGGCTGGTCGCGTTCATGCTGGGCTCGCTCTTCCTGTTCGACACCGCCGGGACCGGCGTCGCGGTCGCGCGGAGCCTGGTCTTCGGCGTCGGTGGCTCGCTGGCCGCAGTGATCCTGGTCGTCGGTGCGCTGGTGGTGCGCACCCGGCGGTCGCAGGCCCGGACCGGAAGCGAGGGAATGGTCGGGGAGATCGGCGTCGTCCGCGAGCGGCTGGCGCGGACCGGACTGGTGGCGGTGCGCGGCGAGTACTGGAAAGCAGAGAGTGACGAACCGGTCGACGTCGGCGAGCGCGTCGAGGTCACCGCGGTGCACGGGCTCACGCTCAGGGTGCGGCGGGCTCGGTAGGAGGGACGATGTCTGGAGGCACGATTCCCGGAGGGCTGGGCGCGCTGGTCTTTCTTGGCGTGTTCCTCGTGAGCGGGCTCAAGGTCCTGCGCGAGTACGAGCGGGTCGTGGTGTTCCGTCTGGGTCGGCTCGCGGGCTTCCGCGGCCCGGGGCTCACGTACGTCATCCCCGGGATCGAGAAGGCGATCCGGATCGACATGCGCACCATCACAATGGACGTGCCGGCGCAGGACGTCATCACGAAGGACAACGTCTCGATCAAGGTGAACGCGGTGCTGTACTTTCGCGTGATCGACCCCGGGCGCGCGGTGGTCGAGGTCGAGAACTACCTGTTCGCGACGTCGCAGAACGCCCAGACTACGCTGCGCAGCGTGTGCGGTGAGGCCGAGCTGGACGAGCTGCTCGCCGAGCGCGAGAAGATCAACGCGCAGCTCCAGGCGATCGTCGACCAGCACACGGAGCCGTGGGGCATCAAGGTCGTCCAGGTTGCGATCAAGCACATCGACCTGCCCGAGGAGATGCGTCGCGCGATGGCGCGGCAGGCGGAGGCCGAGCGCGAGCGGCGGGCCAAGGTGATCGGCGCGGAGGGCGAGTTCCAGGCGTCGCAGCGGCTCTCGGAGGCGGCGGCGGTGATGGCGAAGGAGCCGATCACGCTTCAGCTCCGCTACCTCCAGACGCTGGCCGAGATTGCCACCGAGAACAACTCGACGACCATCTTCCCGGTGCCGATGGAGCTGCTCCGGCCCTTCTTCGGGGGAGGCGGGCCCAAGGCCTGAGGCACGTGCAGCTCGACGACCTCGACTACGCGCTCCCCGAGGACCTGATCGCGCAAGAGCCGGCACCCGAGCGCACGTCGGCACGGCTCCTCGTGCTCGACCGCGCCGTCGACGCGCTCGGGCACGCCCGGGTCTCGGATCTGCCCGGTCTGCTCCGAGCGGGCGACCTCCTGATCGTGAACGACACGCGGGTCATCCCGGCTCGCGTCCGCGCCCGCCGGCCGACGGGCGGGCGTCTCGAGCTGCTGCTCCTCCGTCCCGCCGGCGGCGACGACGAATGGGAGACGCTCGTCCGTGGCGGCCCGCGCGTCGGCGAACGCGTGCACTTCGCGGACGGCGCCGGCGAGTGGCGCGCCGACCTCGGCGACGGCCGCTGGCGGGTGTGGCTCGCGGTCGACGGAGGTGTCGCAGCGTGGCTCGCGCGGGTGGGGGAGGTCCCGCTGCCGCCCTACATCCGCCGCCCCGACGGCCCGCGCCCCGGCGACGTCGAGCGCTACCAGACGACCTTCGCGCGTCGACCCGGCGCGGTCGCGGCGCCGACCGCGGGCTTGCACTTCACGCCCGCGCTGCTGGAGGCGATTGCCGCGGCCGGCGTCCGCACGGCGACGCTCACGCTCCACGTCGGGCCGGGGACGTTCCTGCCGATCCGGTCCGGGAGCCTCGACGCGCACACGATGCTCCCCGAGCGCTACGAGCTGCCGGAGCCGACCGTGCAGGCGATCGCCGCCACCCGCGCGGCCGGCGGTCGCGTGATCGCGGTCGGTACCACGACCGTCCGCACGCTCGAGTCGGTCGCGGCGGCGGGACCGCTGGTCGCCGGGAGCGGCGAGGCGGCGCTGTTCATCCGGCCCGGGCACCGCTTCGCCGTGGTGGATGCGCTGCTCACCAACTTCCACCTGCCGCGGACCTCGCTCCTGGCGCTGGTGGCGGCGGTGGCGGGTTGGGAGCGCATCCGCGCCGCGTACGACGAGGCCGTCCGCCTCCACTATCGTTTCTACAGCTTCGGCGACGCGATGCTGATCCTGTGAACGTCCCGTCGTTCAGCGTGGTGACGGTCGCGCCGTCGGGCGCGCGACTGGGACGCTTCTCGACCGCTCACGGCGTGGTCGAGACGCCCGCGTTCATGCCGATCGCCACCCACGGGTCGGTGAAGGGGATCGCACCGCGCGAGCTGGTCGAGCTGGGGGCGACGATCGTGCTCTCGAACGCGTATCACCTGGCGCAGCGTCCTGGCGTCGAGGTGGTGCAGTCGCTCGGGGGCCTGCACCGGATGATGGGATGGAGCGGGCCGATCCTCACTGACAGCGGCGGCTTCCAGGTGATGAGCCTCCAGGGCCTGATCCAGGTCGACGACGACGGGGTGAGCTACCGCTCGCACGTCGACGGGCGCGCGGGGCGGCTCACGCCCGAGACGTCGGTGGCGGCGCAGGAGGCGCTCGGCGTCGACGTCGCGATGTCGCTCGACGAGTGCCTGCCGGCGGGTGCCGAGCGTGCGCGCGTCGCCGAAGCGGTAGCGCGCACGACCGACTGGGCGGGACGCGGCTTGGCGGCGCGACGGCGGACCGACATGGCACTGTTCGGCATCGTGCAGGGCGGGCTCGACCCGGCCTTGCGTGGCGAGAGCGCGGCGGCGCTGCTCGCGCTCGGCTTCGACGGCTACGCGGTGGGCGGCCTCGCGGTCGGCGAGCCGCCGGAGGACACCGCGCGCGTGGCGGCGACCAGCGTCGGGTTGCTGCCCGCGGATCGACCGCGCTACCTGATGGGGGTCGGTACGCCGCGAGATTTGCTTACCTTCGTGACCATGGGGTATGACCTCTTCGATTGCGTCCTGCCCACCCGCAACGCGCGGAACGGGATGCTCTTCACCCGCGAAGGCAAGCTGATGATCCGCAACGCCCAGCACGCACGTGATCCCCGGCCCGTGGAGGAGGGGTGCGAGTGCTACACGTGTGCGCACTTCAGCCGGGGCATGCTGCGGCACCTGGCGCTCGCGAAGGAGATGCTCGGCGCGCAGCTCGCCACGCATCACAACCTGCACTTCTATCTCCGGCTAATGCGCGAGATTCGCGCCGCGCTCGCCGAGGGAACGTTCCCCGCGCGCGCCGCCGCCGCGGCCGGGGCTTGGGCCGCGTAAGGTGGGCACCACCTTCGCGCAGACCGGGGCCGGCGGTGGGCCGCCGGCGATCTACAATCTCCTCTTCTTCGCGCTGCTCGCCGGCATCATCTACTTCCTGCTGATCCGTCCCGAGCAGCAGCGGCGGCGGGAGCTGGACAAGCAGGTCGCCGGGCTCAAGAAGAACGACGTCGTCGTGCTGAGCTGCGGGACCTTCGGCCGTGTGGTGACGCTCGGCGAGAAGGTCCTCGGCCTCGAGATCGCTTCGAACGTGAAGATCCAGGTCGACCGCAGCGCCATCCAGCGGGTCGAGACGGCCCCGGCGGCAGAGAAGGAACGGGAGAAGTCGTGAGCCAGTCGGTGACGTATCGCGCCCTCCTGTTCGCGGCGCTGATCCTGGCGGCCGTCGTCGTGCTGGTGCCGACTGTCGGCTCGGCGCCGACGTGGTGGCCGTGGAAGCAGCCCGTCCGCCTGGGCCTCGATCTCCAAGGCGGGACGCACCTCCTCTACCAGGTCGACATCGAGGCGGCGCTCGCCAACACCGTCGAGCGTTACGCGCGCGACCTCGAGCACGAGCTGCGCGAGGCGCAGATCGGCGCGGTGACAGTCGACCGCGAAGGCCAGACGCTCGCGGTCCGCCTCGCCAACAAGGACAAGCGCGAGGATGCGCTGAGCCTGATGAAAGACCGCTTCCCGGGGCTGAAGCTCGCGGAGAGCAACCCCGAAGGGATCGACGCCGTCCTCGGACTGACGCCGAACGAGGAGCGGCGGATCCGTGAGAACGTCGTCGATCAGGCGCTCAAGATCATCCGCAACCGCATCGACCAGTTCGGGGTCTCCGAACCCACCGTCCAGGTCCAGGGGACCGACGAGATCGTCGTGCAGCTCCCCGGGATCCAGGATCCGCAGCGCGCCAAGTCGCTGATCGGCAAGACCGCGCTGCTCGAGTTCAAGCTGCTCGCGCAGGGAGCGCAGGCCGGCACGCCCGAGCATCCCGGCCCGGGCGCGCAGACGCTCCCCGGCAAGGGGGACGGCGGCGGTCGTCGCCAGTACCTGGTCGAGCGAAAGACGCTCATGACCGGCGACGTGGTGACCGACGCCAGCGTGCGCGCCGGCAGCGCCACGGAGGGCATGGCCGTCGACTTCGTGCTCGATGCCCGCGGGGGCAAGCTGTTCGGCGACATCACGACCCAGAACGTCGGGCGCAATCTCGCCATCGTGCTCGACGGGATGGTCGAGTCGGCGCCGCAGATCCGGGAGCCGATCACCGGCGGACGCGGTCAGATCACCGGCCGGTTCGACTTCACCGAGGCGCAGGACCTGGCGAACGTCCTGCGCAACGGCGCGCTCCCGGCGCCGCTCAAGCTGATCGAGGAGCGGACGGTCGGCCCGTCGCTGGGAGCGGACTCGATCCACAAGGGCGTGCTCTCGTTCGTCACCGGCAGCGCGCTCGTCGTCCTGTTCATGTTGGTCTACTACCGCGGCGGGGGGATCATTGCCGACGCGGCGCTGCTGGTGAACATCCTGCTACTGCTCGCGACCTTCGCCGCCTTCGGCTTCACGCTGACGCTGCCCGGCATCGCCGGGATCGTACTGACGGTCGGCATGGCGGTCGACGCGAACGTGCTCATCCTGGAGCGCATTCGCGAGGAGCTCCGGCTCGGGAAGAGCGCCCGGGCGGCGATCGACGCCGGGTACCAGCGCGCCTGGCTCGCGATCCGCGACTCCAACGTCACGACGCTCGCCTCGGGCGTCATCCTGTTCACGTTCGGCACCGGCCCGGTGCGCGGCTTCGCGGTCACGCTCTGCGTCGGGATCGTCACCAGCATCATCACCGGCGTCTTCGGGACGCGGGTCGTTTACGACCTGATCTCGCGGCGCCGCCGGCTCGCGACGGTGAGCGTATGAAGGAGCGGGGAGGCAACATGGCGCGCGCGACCACGGAAGGCGGGGGCGGTCGAGCGACCGCCACGCCTCCGCCACCTCCTCGCTTCCTCGAGATCATCCCGTCGAACCTCAACATCGACTTCGTCGGGCGGCGGTTCCAGATGCTGATCTTCTCCTGGACGCTGATCCTGATGGGGCTGGTGTCGATCTGGATGCACGGGGGGCTCAACTACGGGATCGACTTCGCGGGCGGCACCATGCTGCACGTGCGGTTCCCGCAGCCGGTGGCGGTCGACGACCTCCGGGGCGCGCTCTCGGATCCGGCGCTCCGCGACGTCACCGTGCAGGACGTCGGGCAGGGGGGCCGCGAGTTCCAGGTCCGCGTCCGCGGCGCCGAGCAGGGAGACGCGAGCGCGGTTGCCGACGCGGCCAAGGCGGGCCTCAAGCAGAGGTTCGGCGAGGGGACGTACGACGTGCTGCGCGTCGAGACCGTCGGCCCGAAGGTCGGGAAGGACCTCTGGCGCGACGCGGTGCTGGCGGTCGGCTTCGCGACGCTGGTCATGGGGGCCTACATCGCGTTCCGGTTCGAGTGGCGGTTCGGGATCGGCGCGGCGATCGCGCTCCTGCACGACGTGCTGCTCACGCTGGGGGCGCTGTCGCTCGCGCACATGGAGTTCGATCTGACGACCGTCGCGGGGCTGCTGACGGTCGTCGGCTACTCGGTCCACGACACCGTCATCGTCTCCGACCGGATCCGCGAGAACCTGCGCAAGCGGCGGCGCGACTCCCTTGGCACGATCATGAACGCGTCGATCAACGAGACGCTCTCCCGGACGCTCATTACCAGCGGCACCGCCATCCTGGTGACGGCCGCGCTCTTCTTCCTGGGCGGTTCGGTGATCCGGAGCTTCGCCTTCACGTTGCTGATCGGGTTCATCGTCGGGACGTACTCGTCGATCTACGTGGCGAGCCCGGTGGTGCTCTACCTCGAGGGACGCAGCCGCTCGCGCGGCTGACGGACGCCGACCGCGAGAGGCGGGGCGGTGGTGCGGCGGTGGCAGGTTCGACGAGACGGTGAGCCGGTTCCGCGCGCGCTGATCGACGCGGCGGCGGCGTACGACCGCGGCGGGGCGATGCTGCTTGCGCAGCTCCTCTGGAACCGCGGCGTCGACGACCCGGCACGCGTCGGCCCGTTCCTGCATCCGACGCTCGCGCAGGGGCTGCGCTCGCCGCTGCTCCTGACCGACATGGACCGCGCCACCCGTCGGCTGGCCGACGCGCTCGCCGCCGGCGAGACGATCGCCGTCTACGGCGACTACGACGTCGACGGGATCAGCGGCGCGGCCCAGCTCGTCGCCTTCCTGCGCGAGCTCGGCGCGACGCCCCTCCTCCACGTCGCGCACCGGCAACGCGAGGGGTACGGCCTGAACGCCGGGGCGCTGCGCGCGCTGCACGACGCGGGTGCGCGGGTCGTGATCACCGCCGATTGCGGGACCGCGAACGTCGCCGAGCTGACGCTGGCGGCCGACCTCGGGATGGACGTGATCGTCTGCGACCACCACCACGCGCCGACGACGCGACCGCCCGCGTGGGCCGTGCTGAACCCGATGCGCGCGGACTGCGACTTCCCGTTCAAGGGGCTCTCCGGGGCGGGCGTCGTGTTCTACCTCCTGATGGGCCTGCGGATGGAGCTCCGGGCGCGCGGATACACGCAGCTTCCCGACCTGCGCCGGTACCTGGATCTGGTCGCGCTCGGCACCGTGGCGGACGTCGTGCCGCTCACCGACGAGAACCGCGTGCTGGTCGCCCACGGGCTCCGGGAGCTGGACGCCGAGCGTCGGCCCGGGCTCCAGGCGCTCAAGGCGTCGGCGCTGATGGAGCGTGCCAGCGTGCGCGCCATCGGGTTCCGACTGGGGCCGCGGTTGAACGCCAGCGGGCGGCTGGCAGACGCCGCGATCGCGGTCGAGCTGTTGACGACCGCCGACGCGGAACGGGGACGTTCGATCGCCGCCGAGCTGGAGGTGCTGAACGCAGAGCGCCGGGCGATCGAGGAGCAGATGGTGCGGGACGCGATGCGCCTCGCCGGCGATGCGCCGGGGCCCGCGGTCGTGGTCGCGGGGGAGGGGTGGCATCCCGGGGTCGTCGGGATCGTGGCGGCGCGGCTCGTCGACCGCTTCCACAAGCCCGCGCTCGCGATCGCGCTCGACGGCGACCTCGGCCGCGGGTCGGGACGGAGCATCCGGGGGGTCCACCTGCACGCGGCGCTGACCGAATGTCGCGAGCTGTTCGAGGCGTTCGGCGGCCACCGCCAGGCGGTCGGATTCACGGTCCGCAGCGAGCGCATCGGGCTGCTCCGCGCGCGCCTGTGCGCCAGCATCGCGCGCGCGACGACCCCGGCGGACCTCGAGCCCGTGCTCGAGATCGACGCCTGCATTCCGCTGGCGGAGGTCACGCCGCGACGCGCGGAGGCGATCGCGCTGCTCGAGCCCTACGGCCCCGGGAACCCCGAGCCGACGCTCCTCGCCCGTGACGTGCGCGTCGAGAGCGTGCGGGTGGTCGGGGATCCGACGCGCCCGCACCTGAAGCTCCGTCTCCGCCAGGACGGCTGGACCGTCCCCGCGATCGCCTTCGGCCTCGGACACCTTCCTGTGCGCCCCGGCGACCGCCTCGACGTCGTATTCACGCCCCGATTGTCCCAGTGGCAGGGGGTCGAGCGGCTCGAGATCGAGATCCGGGACCTGCGGGGAAGCGAAATCGAAAATCAGCCAAAAACCGCTGGTTTGGCAGCAGTTTCGATTATTCCTTGACGCTGGATACGGTGCCTGCTACCAAAAACTCCGGACCGGGATCGGTCCCCCCGCACTACGGCACATGCTCGATCGCGACGACATCCTGCTCAATAGCAAAGAGGTTGCGGAGATCCTCGACCTCAGCCCGGACACGGTGAACGAGCTCGCTCGCAAGAGCGTGCTTCCCGCGTTCAAGACGGGGCGTCAGTGGCGGTTCCGGCGGCGCGACATCGCCTCCTTCAAGCGTCAGCTTCGGGGGACTACGGCAGCATGAGGACGCGGACCGGCTGCACCGGCGGACCGCGGTGAAGATGTCGCCGGCGGGCGTGGCTCGCGTGGCGCCGCTGATCGGCTAGGGGGGCGCATGGCGTCGGTGAAGGTGCAGCCGCACGAGAGTTCGCTCTATTACGAGCTCTCACACTTCTACGACCTCATCTTCCGACGCGTGTTCTATCCGCGCATCGCGATGGTCGTCCGCTCGCTCGAGATCGAGCCCGGGGCCCGGGTCCTCGAGATCGGCGTCGGCACCGGCCTCTCGCTCGATGCCTACCCGTGCCACTGCCAGGTCACCGGCATCGACCTCGCCCCAGACATGCTGGAGCGGGCGCAGGACAAGGTGAACCGCAACGGCTGGCGGCACATCACCCTCCAGCAGGGCGACGCGCTCGACCTCAAGTTCCCCGACGACAGCTTCGACTACGTGATGGCGTTCCACGTGGTCAGCGTCGTCCCGGATCCGCAACGCATGATGGCCGAGGCACAGCGCGTCTGCCGCCCGGGCGGCGTGCTCAGCATCATCAACCATTTCCGCAGCCCGCGCCCGGCGATCGCCCGCGTCGTGCAGACGTTCCATCCGATCTATCGCACGCTCGGCTGGACGATCCTCAAGCTGCCCGACGTCATCGACCGACGCGCGCTGCACGTCGAGCGGCAGTGGAAGACGTCCCCGCGCTCGCTGTTCACGATCGTCATCGCGCGGAACGCGAAAGCGGTTCCGGCGGCACCACGGCCGCTGCGTCCGAACGCGGGCGCGAGCTCCAGCGCGGCCACGCGCTAGGCGTCAATGGCGGCGCCGGGTCTTCGGGGCGACCGGGATCACGCCCCGGCGGACCAGGAGATCGCTCTCGCGTCCCCCGCGCGTGTGTAGCCAGCGCTTGTAGAGCCGCAGCAGGTCCGCATCGCTCCGGAACAGGTCCTGCGCGCCGATCTCGGCGAGCACGCGCACGAAGTCGCGGAACCGCTCCGCGAGCTCGCCGAAGAGCGGCGACAGCCCGCCGCGGGTCGCGGTGATCGACAGCTGCGCGTAGGCCCCCCGGCCGAGCGCGGTGTAGTAGTCGGCGCCGACCAACCCGCGATCGAGGCTCTCGAAGAAGAGTCCCGTGACGAAGAGCGCGGTATCGGCGACGCGCTTCAGCTTCTCGTAGCGCTGGGCGGCCGGCAGATGCGGTGCCTGGAGGTAGTCGAGCGCGAGCGGTGGATCGAGCAGATCGGCGCGCGCCGGCCGCGCGAACGCGGCGAGGAGGGTGACCAGGTAGGCTTCTGCGTGCTCGCCGACGGGGACGTGCTGGGCGGCCGTTGCCCGCTGCACGCAGTCTCGGAGGACGGCGGCGAGTCCCGCGGTCTCGACGTGTCCGGATCGGTCGCGCTCCGCCTCCGACGGCATGCGACAATTGTGGGGAGTCGGCAGCGCAATCTCAACCGGAATCGAGATCTGGCGGAGTTTGCCGGGTTTCCGCCCCTCTGGTAACAACCCCCTTTTCGCCTTCCCCATGCCGAAGCCATCCGCGATCACCGCCGTCAAGGGGTTTCGGGACATCCTGCCCGAGGACAGCCAGCGCTGGCAGGAGATCGAGGCGACGGCAGCCCGCGTGTTCGGGACCTACGGGTTCGGTGAGATCCGGGTGCCGGTGCTCGAGCGGACCGAGCTCTTCGCGCGTTCGCTCGGCGACACGACCGACGTCGTCGAGAAGGAGATGTACTCCTTCGAGGACCGGGACGGGACGTGGGTCACGCTCCGACCCGAGGCGACCGCGAGCGTCGTGCGCGCGTACGTCGAGACCGGACTCGTGCACCGCGACGTCCGAGCGCGGCTCTGGTACGCGGGCCCGATGTTCCGCCGTGAGCGCCCGCAGAAGGGGCGCTATCGGCAGTTCCACCAGATCGGTGCCGAAGTCTTCGGCCGCGAGGACCCGCTCGCGGACGCGGAGATCCTGCTGATGCTCGCCCGCTTCCTCGCGACCATCGGCATCCGCGGCGTCCGCCTCGAGGTGAACTCGCTCGGCGATGGCGCCTGCCGTCCGGCGTACCGCGAGCGCCTGCGCGCATTCGGGGAGGAGCACCGCGACGGATTGTGCGCCGACTGCCACCGTCGTCTCGAACGCAACCCGCTCCGTCTGCTCGACTGCAAGGTCGAGGGATGCCACGAGATCATGGCACGCGCGCCGGTCATAGTGCAGCACCTCTGCGAACCCTGCCGCGTCCACTTCGACGCGGTCCGCGACCTGCTCGACCGGGAGGCGGTGCCCTACGTCGTGAACGCGCGAATGGTCCGCGGCCTCGACTACTACTGTCGCACGGCCTTCGAGGTGATCGCGGAGGGCCTGGGCGCGCAGAACGCGGTCGGCGGCGGCGGTCGCTACGACGGGCTGGTGGCCGCGCTCGGCGGTCCCGACGTCCCGGGCATCGGCTTCGCCCTTGGCCTCGATCGGCTCGCGCTCGTGATGGCGGCCGACGCCCAGCCCGCCACGGGACCGGACGCGGTCATCCTGCCGCTCGCCGACGCGGCGGTGGCGCCCGCGCTCTCGCTGGCGACGCGGCTTCGCGACCACGGGGTGACCGTCGGCCTCGAGCCGGCGGGACGCAGCCTGAAGGCGCTGCTCCGCGCCGCGGACAAGCAGCACGCGCGCCTCGCGGTGATCGTCGGCGA
>JACXTT010009286.1_pt1 | contig 13453 bp, 5 predicted proteins | sample 9270951 | NCBI WGS metagenome assembly JACXTT01 (sample SAMN15532306, study PRJNA645909) | rock metagenome | isolation source: weathered quartz diorite | place: Puerto Rico | collected 2017-06-21
CCCAAACCCGGAACGCAACCGCACGCCGCTCCCATTTCAAAACGCGCCGCCGCCAACTCCACGATCTCGGCCTCTTCACGAGCCGCATGCATTCCTGTATCCCACCATAGAATCAAAGGGGCGCTGTCCAATTAAATAGGCCTCATGGGTGACCAGATTCGATTGTTCGACTGGAAGCGTTCAACATTTTTCATCGGTGCCTGGGCGACATCGAATGCGATATCGCCCAGGCGCCTGCCAATGCCCAGTTCTGTCTTTGACGACAAACCAAAGCTTCCTTGTATTGGATCGATCCACCCATTGGATCACCAACAAAGCCGGTGCGCGCATGGCCTTGTCACCCGAAAAACTTCTGGATTGGCTCCGCCGGTTCCAGTTCCTCACCGCGGCCGAGCCCATTGTGTCGATCGTGCCGCTATCTTGGCCGGAATCTACCGCCTCGCCGGCGGCTCAGAGTTTACGCAGCAGAGTCGAGAAGGCCCCGCCTTCCATCCATGCCCTGGGCGGCAATGGGCGAGGTTCTGTCAAGAAATGGGCATTCGGGTTGGCGTTATTCTGCTCCCTCTTTGCGGGCCAGCCGCCCTGCACGGCCAAGGCCTGGTATTGTGCAGACATTTCCAAACGCTAAGACCAGGACGATCCGGTTGGGAAAGACGCCGAGCGGAGCGCTGCGCATGCGCGTGGTGTCTTGGTTTCCTCGGCCTCAACCGCGACGCCGACGACAGCTTCTGCTTCGTCGGCTTCCCCATCGCGCTCTCGAATCAATGAGTCACCTATAGTTCAAACTCAGGGAATTGGGCGCTTGGGTTTCCTCGGCGTTTCATCAGCCGAGGTTCCCTCTCTGCGCGGCAATACGGTGGGCGCGGAAAAGGAGCGCGTCGAAGCTCCAGCGCTGAACTCAAGCCTCCCCCAAGTCTTCGTCGGATCTTTGTCCTTTCTTCATGCGCGTGTCGGCAGCGTTTACTACACTTCCTTCCTCAAACTCCCGAACTTGACTCACTAACTCGCATGGAGCTTTCAGATGGCTGTCAATTCGATCCGCCGCTGGATTAAATCTGTCGTCCAAGGAACCAAGGTGAAGCAGGCAACGAAGCGGCGCTTTCAGCCGGCCGTCGAGCAGCTGGAAGACCGCTGGGCGCCGGCTGTCGTGATTACCGAGGTGGACCCGTCCGGCAGCGGGGCAACGAGCGGTTACGCCGCCGACTGGTTCGAAGTGACGAACACCGGCCCCGGGGCCGTCAACGTCACCGGCTGGAAAATGGACGACAACTCGAACGGCTCGCCAACCTCGGCACAAGTTCCGCTGAGCGGCGTCACTAGCATCGCCGAAGGGGAGTCGGTGATTTTCATCGAGACATCGGGCGCAAACAATGCGACGATCATCGCCAACTTCAAGACGGCGTGGTTCGGCGCCAGCCCGCCCGCCACCTTGCAGGTCGGCACGTACACCGGCGCCGGCGTCGGTCTGAGCACCACCACCGACGCGGTGAATCTCTTTGATTCCACGGGCAATCGAGTGACCGGCGTCAGCTTTGGGGCGGTGCCGGCAGGGAGCCCGATCCCGACCTTCGACAACACGCTTGGCCTTGGCAGTTCGACCTTGCCGTTGCCGACGCTGACTGTCAGCAGCGTGTCCGGCGTCGACGGGGCCGCGGCCTCGGCCAATGGGGCGGAGATCGGGTCGCCGGGCCACACCTTCACCACCGTGGACCTGTCGCGCTATGTGCGCGTCGGGCGATATGATCTGCCCGAACCGACGCGAACTACACCGCCGGACGGCTTCAGCCTGCTCGCCCAGGAAGCCTCGTCGGTGACTTACAACTGGGACACCGACACGCTGTTCGTCGTCGGCGACGGCGGCACGTCGGTTGTTCAGGTGTCCAAGACCGGCCAGCTGATCAACTCCATGACTCTGGCGCCGGGCAGCAGTCCGCAAGGCACCGACTTTTATGACACCGAGGGGATTACCTATGTCGGCGCCGGCAAGTTCGTCATGACCGAAGAACGCTACCGCCAAATAAATCTTTTCACTTATGTCGCCGGCGCCACCCTCCACCACAGCGATGCTCAGACCGTCAAGCTTGGCACGACCATCGGCAATATCGGGCTCGAAGGCGTCACCTACGACCCGGCCACGGGCGGATACATTCTCGTCAAAGAAAAGGATCCGCAAGGCATCTTCCAGACCGGCGTCGATTTCGTCGCCGGCACCGCCACCAATGGTTCGCCAACCACGACAAACTCGACGAACCTGTTCAACCCGTCCCTTGCCGGCTTGTCGGATTTTTCCGATGTCTACGCGCTCTCGAACCTGCCGAACTTGAACGGGACCAGCGAAAACAACCATCTGTTGGTGTTGAGCCAGGAATCGGGCCAGATCGTCAACATCGACCGTTCCGGAACGGTCTTCAGCCGGCTCACGATTGTCGGCGACGCGGGGAACCCGTTGAGCGTGCCCGACCAGACGCACGAAGGCGTCACCATGGACCGCAATGGCTACCTCTATGTCGTCAGCGAAAACGGCGGCGGCGACGCCAACCACCCGCAACTCTGGGTTTACGCCCCGTCAACCGCGCCGAACCTCGCCCCCACGGCCGTGGCGCTCATCAACACCGTCAACTCCATTCCTGAAAACACCAGCACCGCGGCGGCGGTCAAGGTCGCCGACATCAGCGTTACCGACGACGGACTCGGGACCAACAACCTGTCTTTGTCGGGAGCAGATGCCAGCTCGTTCCAGATCACCGGCAGCGCGCTCTTCCTCAAGGCCGGCACGACGTTGAACTATATTTCCAAGCCGACCTACAACGTTACGGTCAACGTCGATGACCCGACCGTCGGCAGCACGCCGGACGCCACCACCAATTTCACCTTGACCATCACTGCCCCGACGGGCGGCACGCCCCAAGTCATCATTTCCGAGGTGGCCCCCTGGTCGAGCGGCAACAGCAGTCTGGCGGCCGATTGGTTCGAGGCGACCAACATCGGCACGGCCGCCGCCAACATCACCGGCTGGAAGATGGACGACAACTCGAACTCCTTCGGTTCGTCGGTCGCTCTGAACGGCATCACCAGCATCGCACCGGGCGAATCGGTGATCTTCATTGAACTGGGTAGCGGCCACACAGCGGCGGGCAACGCGGCAGCGTTCAACACTCTCTGGTTCGGCGCAAATCCTCCCGCCAATCTGCAGATAGGCTCCTACGGCGGCTCGGGCGTCGGTCTGAGCACCGCCGGCGACGCAGTCAATCTCTTCGATGCCGGCGGCTCGGTGCAGGCCAACGTCGTATTCGGCACGTCTCCCGCCGGCCCATACCCGACTTTCGATAACGCCGCCGGGCTCAACAACACCACCATCTCGACCTTGAGCGCAGTCGGCGTCAACGGCGCGTTCGCCGCCGTCAATGATGTCAACGAGATCGGCTCGCCGGGCACGATCGGCGCGTCCTCCATCCCGATCGTCAATATTTCCGCCACCGACGCCAGCGCCGCGGAAGCCGGCAGCGATCCGGGCACGTTCCGCATCACGCGCAGCGGCAGCACGGTCGGCTCCTTGACCGTCAGTTACACGATCGCCGCCGGCGCCGGTCAGGCCGTCGCCGCCGACTATACGCCCACGCTCAATGGCGCCGTCACGATCCCGTCTGGACAATCATTCGTCGACATCACTATTACGCCCGTCGATGACGCACTCGTGGAAGGGAGTGAGACACTCACCCTGACGCTCGGCGATACCGGCAGCTACGACGTCGGCGCCTCGCCCACGGCGACCGTGACCATCGCCGACAATGATTTCCCGAATCAGGCGCCCACCGCGGTGACGCTGAACAACACCGTACCGCTCATGGTCGAAAGCACGAGCACTGCCAGCGCGATTCGCGTGGCGGACATTGCGATCACCGATGACGGACAGGGGACGAACACGCTGTCGCTGTCGGGGGCGGATGCCGCTTCGTTCCAGATCACCGGCAGCTCGCTCTACCTCAAGGCCGGCACCGCGCTGAGCTACGCGTCCAAGCCAACCTACAACGTCACCGTCAACGTCGATGACACCACCGTCGGCAGCACGCCGGACGCATCGACGAACTTCACGTTGACCATCACCCAGGCAGTTCCGGCTGGGTCCATCATCGTCTCCGAGGTGGCCCCCTGGTCGAGCAGCAATAGCTCGCTGGCCGCCGACTGGTTCGAGGTGACGAACCTCGGCAGCGCCGCCATCAGCACGACCGGCTGGCGGATGGATGACAACTCGAATCTGTTCAACGTGTCGGTGCCGATGAGCGGCGTGGCCAGCATCGCTCCGGGAGAATCGGTGATCTTCATCGAGACCGCGGCAGGGCACACGGACAGCGGCAACGCCGCCGCCTTCCGCTCGCTTTGGTTCGGCGCCAGCCCGCCCGCCGGACTCCAGGTCGGCAGCTACGCCGGCTCGGGCGTCGGCCTGAGCTCCGCCGGCGACGCGGTCAACCTTTACGACGCCAGCGGCAACCTGATTACCCGTGTCGACTTCGGCGCATCTCCGGCTGGCCCCTCTTTCGCCACCTTCGATAACAAGCTTGGCCTCAGCAACACCACCATCTCGCAGTTGAGTGTCGTCGGCGTCCATGGCGCCTTCGTGGCGATCAACGACGCAAACGAGATCGGCTCGCCCGGAGTGCCGCCGACGCCCAACGTGACCATCGCAGCCACGGATGCCAGCGCTGCCGAAGTGAACGGCGACCCCGGCGTCTTCCGCATCACGCGCACCGGCAGCACTGCCGCCGCCCTGACGGTCAGCTACACCGTCGCAACCGGCGCCGGCCAGGCCAACAGCGCCGATTACACGCCGGCACTGTTTGGCACAGCCACCATCGCCGCGGGGCAGTCCTTCGTGAACATCACCATCACGCCGGTGGAAGATTTCCTGATCGAAGGCAGCGAAACCGTCACCCTGAACCTGGTTGGGACAGCGAACTACGACGTGGGCGCGTCTGCAAGCGCAACGGTCGCGATTGCGGACAACACGGTGGGCGTCAGGCCGTTCCTTGGTGTTGCCGCCGGCGATGCCGATGCGAGCAGCGTCGTGTTGTGGACGCGCGTCGATCAGCAGCAAAACGTTCCAGTGCATGCCCAGGTCTCGACCGATCCAGGCTTTGGCGGCGCCCTGCTGACGTACGCGGGCACGAGCGATTCGACGAAGGACTACACAGTCAAGGTGATCGCGACGGGGCTGACCGCCGGCACGCAGTACTACTATCGCTTCATCATTGATGCCACGAGCGACCTCAGCGGCACAGGAACTTTCAAGACGGTGCCGTCCGCCAGTGCACAGGTGGGGCTCAAGTTCGCGTTCAGCGGCGACATGGACGGGTTGATGCGCCCCTATGCCCTGTCGAGCCAGGTGCCGGCGGAGGGCCTTGATTTCTACGCGAATCTCGGCGACATCATCTATGAAAACGCCAGCAACCCGGCCGGCAACAACGGCGCGTCGTACTTGAACTCGCCGAGCGTCACGCTCTCGGGTTCGTCGGCCAGCCTCAATGGTGTGCCGACCTCGACCGGGTTTGCCACGCAGCAGCAACTGTTCGACGACTACAACAAGAAGTATCGCGAGCAATTCCTCGCAGTGAACACCGGCGGCCAGGATGGTTTGTCGGCCTTTTATGGCGGCCAAGGCAATTACACGCTGCTCGACAATCACGAACTGGGCAACCGTCAGTATATCAACGGCGGTGCTCCCGCCGGCGGCTCCGTCGGCGGCCCGGCCGGCACCGACATGGCGACCGGCCGCGGCGTTGACGCTCGCGCTAACGGAACAGGCAATCCCGGCAACGTCAATGATACCAACACCTCGACCTCCGACTACATGAACCGCTCGCCAGGCTATCTGACTCTCCAGCAGGATTACCTCAACTACGAGCCGATCCGCGAAAATCGCGCCAACCCGAGCCTTCCGACGGCCACCATCAGCGCGCCGAGCGACCCGCGCACCGACGGCACCAAGCAACTCTACTTCGCCCAACCGTGGGGCGCCAATGCGGTCTACATCGAGACCGACACGCGGTCCTACCGCGATCTCCGCGTCAAGACCGCCAACGGCAGCGCCGACGACACCGGCGCCCGCGCCGACAATCCGAACCGGACCTATCTGGGGACGACACAACTTGCCTGGCTGGAGCAGCAACTTCTCGCCGCCGAGCAGAACGGCACGCCGTGGAAGTTCGTCACCCTGTCCGACCCGATCGACGAGATTGGGCCCATCGGCGGTTCGCTATCCGGCGTCACCGGCGGCGCCGGGGGCACGATGACCACCTTCAGCGGCAACGCGGCTTACGGCCCGGTGAGCTCGGACGGCGGCAAGGCCTACATCGGCGGTTACCGCGCCGAACGCAATGCCCTCTTGAAGTTCATCGCCGATAACAAGATTGAAAACGTTGTCTTCCTGGCAACCGACGATCACCAGAATCGCATCAACGAAGTTACTTATTCGCCATCGGGCCAGACGGGCAATCAGGCAAGTTATGTAGCGGTGCCCCATGTCTTTTCCATCGTCTGCGGCCCGCTCGGCGCGACCGGCCCCGACCTGTTCCTGAATCACGACTTCGCCAGCGTTCAAGGCGCTGCCAACCTGATCGCCAACGCTCAGATCGCCGCCGGCGTCGAGCCGATCGGCCTCATGGGATACGCCGGCCTGCACAACGTGATGCGCGAGCAGAACGGCGTGCTCGTGAGCGAAGCCTCGCCCCAGGCCGCCGATTTCTACAGCCCCGACACCTTCAACTACAACACCCTCCAGGTAAGCGCCGATGGCAAGACGCTGACGGTGACCAGCAAGGGGATCATTTCCACGGCGCAGAACGCCGCCAAGGAATACGGCGCGAACGGCAACACCGTCCACACGCTCTTCAGCTTCCAGGTCGATGCGTTCAACGAAGTGCCGATTGCACAGGCCAGCAGCGTGGCGACCAGCGAAGACACCGCGAAAACGTTCGCGGTTTCCGACTTCCACTTCACGGACGTCGAAGGCAACGCCCTGGCGTCGATCACGGTCAGCAACCTGACCCTGGCCGCCGGCGACACCTTGACGGTCAATCTGGGCGCCGGCGCCGTGCCGGTGACCAACGGCATGACCATCACGGCAGCCCAAATTCCGACAATGACCTACACGCCGGCCGCCAATGCCAACGGCAACGCTCGCAGCAGCTTCAGCTTCACCGTCAACGATGGCGGCCTCGGCACGGTCGCCGCCACCATGACCATCAACGTCACGGAAGTCAACGATGCGCCCATTGGCGTCAACGATAGTCTGTCAAGTGTGACTCAGGGCAGCGGGCAGCGCACGATCAGCTTCGTCAGCCTCCTGGCCAACGACAGCAAGGGGCCGAGCAACGAGAGCGGTCAGACGCTGACCATCACCAACGTCGGGTCGGCCGTCGGCGGCGCGGTCTCGATCAGCGGCACCGACGTGCTGTTCACGCCGACCGCGGGTTTCTACGGCCTCGCCAGTTTCGTCTACACCCTGCAAGACAACGGCACGACCAACGGCGCCAACGACTTCAAGACCAGCACGGCCACGGTCAGCTTCACGGTTCAAGAAGTGAGCAGCCTGCCCGGCGTCACGACCGGCCCCTCCAGCAGCGCGGCCCCCTACGTCATCCCGACCAATGTTGCCATCACCATCACCGAGTCGATTCTGACCACGGGCGATACGGTCCCGCTGATCGGCGGCGCTCCCGGCCAGACCTACCGGATGGCCGGCATTCCGGACGGCCTCGGCGCCTTCGACAACGGCAACGGCACGTTCACCCTGCTGATGAACCACGAACTCGGCAACACCGTCGGCGTGCCGCACGCCACCGGGCCGAAGGGGGCCTTCGTCTCCGAATGGGTCATCGACAAGAGCACGCTGCAAGTGCTCGCCGGCCAGGACCTCATGAAGACGGTGTATGGCTGGGATGCGATTGCCCAGACCTCGACCACCGCCCCCATCCCGCCGTTCGCGTTCAACCGCTTCTGCTCCGGCGATCTGCCCTTGGTCTCGGCTTACTACAACGCCGCCACGGGGCTCGGCACGCAAGAGCGCATCTACATGCACGGCGAGGAAGGCGGCGCCACCGGGTACCAGCTTGGCACCGTCGTGACCGGACTCGACGCCGGCAAGAGCTACATCCTCGGCAAGTTCAATCTCAGCACCAACGGGTCCGGATTGACCGGCGTCGGCGCCTGGGAAAACGCCCTCGCCAATCCGTTCGCCCAGGACAAAACCGTCGTCATCGCCAATAGCGACGGCGGCACCGGCATCATGACCAATGCATTGGCCGTCTATGTCGGCACCAAGACCAACACCGGCAGCGTGGTGGACAAAGCCGGCTTGACGAACGGGACGACCAAGTTCATCAACGTGACCGGCAACCCCGTCGAGATCATCAATAACACCACCCGGGCCACGAACATCACCAACGGCACGCGGTTCACCCTGAGCGGAACCGCCTCAACGACCTTCTCCCGCCCCGAGGACGGCGCCTGGAACCCGAACAACCCGAAGGAGTACTTCTTTGTCACCACCGACCGCCTCGACCAGGTGGGCGACGGCGCCGGCGCCCAGATCGGCCAGACCCGTTTGTGGCGTCTTACCTTCGACGACATCACCAATCCGGATGCCGGCGGCAAGATCGATCTCTTGATCGATGGCCGCGTCGTGAATGGCCAGAAGGTCAACATGTTCGACAACATCACCGTCAATCCGACGACGGGCCACATCATCCTGCTGGAGGATGTCGGCAATGCCGCGCATAACGGCAAGGTCTGGGACTACAACCCGGCCAACGACTCGCTGGTGCAGGTCGCCAAGCACGACCCGGCCCGCTTCGGCGACGTCGGCCTCGCCGCGACCTTCCCGTTCAACCAGGATGAAGAGACTTCGGGCGTCATCGACGTTTCGGCGATCCTAGGCGTTCCCAACTCTTATCTGCTGGTGGACCAGGCCCACTACCTGATCGACGCCACGCACAACCCCAACTCGCCGAACCCCAACTTCAGCAATCCGGACGAACTCGTCGAAGGCGGCCAGTTATTGCTGGTGCGGGTCAACACGCCGCCTGTCGCTCAGGCCAGCAGCGTGACGACGAACGAGGACAACGCCAAGACCTTCGCGGTCGCCGACTTCCACTTCACGGACCTCGAAGGCAATCCCCTCGCGTCGATCACGGTCAGCAACCTGACCCTGGCCAGCGGCGACACCTTGACCGTCAATCAGGGCGCCGGCGCAGTACCGGTGACCAACGGCATGACCATCACGGCAGCCCAGATCCCGACCCTGATCTACACGCCCGCCGCCAACGCCAACGGCAACGCCCGCAGCAGCCTCAGCTTCACCGTCAACGACGCCGGGCTCGGCGCCGTCGCCGCCACGATGACGATCAACGTGACGGCGGTCAACGACGTCCCGGTCGCTCAGGCCAGCAGCGTGACGACCAACGAAGATACTGCCAAGACTTTCGCCGTCGCGAACTTCCTGTTCAACGATGTCGAGGGCAACAGTCTTGCGTCGATCACGGTGAGCAACCTGTCCCTTGCCGCCGGCGACATGCTTCAAGTCAATCAAGGATCGGGCCTCGTCGCGGTGACCAACGGCATGACCATCACCGCCGCCCAGATCCCGTCACTGACCTACACGCCCGCCAGCAACGCCAACGGCAACGCTCGCAGCAGCTTCAGCTTCACCGTCAGCGACGCCGACCCCGGCACGGTCGCGGCCACGATGACGATCAACGTCACGGCGGTCAATGACGTTCCGGTCGCTCAGGCCAGCAGCGTGACGACTAACGAAGATACCGCCAAGACCTTTGCCGTCGCGAACTTCCTGTTCAACGACGTGGAAGGCAACGCTCTCGCGTCGATCACGGTAAGCAACCTGTCGCTGGCCAGCGGCGACACCTTGACGGTCAATCTGGGCGCCGGCGCGGTGCCCGTGACCAACGGCATGACCATCACCGCCGCCCAGATCCCGACGCTGACCTACACGCCCGCCGCCAACGCCAACGGCAACGCCCGCAGCAGCTTCAGCTTCACCGTCAACGACGCCGACCTCGGCACAGTCGCCGCCACGATGACCATCAACGTCACGGCGGTCAACGATGTCCCGGTCGCTCAGGCCAGCAGCGTGACGATTAACGAAGACACCGCCAAGACCTTCGCCGTCGCGAACTTCCTGTTCAACGACGTGGAAGGCAACGCCCTCGCGTCGATCACGGTCGGCGGCCTGTCCCTCGCTGCCGGCGACACGCTCAAGGTCGATCAGGGTTCGGGCCTTGTCGCCGTGACCAACGGCATGACCATCACCGCTGCCCAGATCCCGACGCTGATCTACACGCCCGCCGCCAATGCCAGCGGCAACGCCCGCAGCAGCTTCAACTTCACCGTCAACGACGCCGGCCTCGGCACGGTCGCCGCCACGATGACGATCAACGTCACCGCGGTTGCCGACGCGCCCAGCCTGACGGTGGCGCCGGCGGCTGGGGTCCAAGGGGTGCCGGTTCCGCTCAATATCCAGGCGTCGCTCGTCGATACGGACGGCTCGGAGACGCTGTCGATTGCGATCTCCAACCTGCCCGCCGGCGCGACTCTATCCGCAGGCTCGAATGTCGGCGGCGTCTGGACGCTGACCAAGGCCCAGCTCGTCGGCCTGACGCTGAACGGCGCTTCGCCGGGCGCCTTCTCCCTGCACGTCGTTGCCACGGCCAAGGAGACATCCAACAACAACACGGCTTCGACATCCGCCGACCTGGCCGGCTTCGTTGCCGGCGTGACGCTCAATAACGGCGTCCTCACTGTCCTGGGAACCGCCGGCGACGATGTCGTGAATATCTACGACCCCCAGCGCACGATCACCGTTTGTGCCTCCTTCCTCCCCGGCAACCATACCCAAACCTTCAACTTGAGCGCGATTTCCAAGATCGTCGTCCTCATGGGTGACGGCAATGACGTGGCCCTGATCGACGACGATGTCCGCGTTACTGCCCTGATCGATGGCGGCCGCGGCAACGATGTCCTGCAGGCTGGCGGCGGCGATACGGTCCTCGTCGGCGGCGAAGGCAACGACGTCATCAGCGGCGGCAAGAAACGCGACATCCTCATCGGCGGCCTCGGCTCCGATATCCTCCTCGGCCGCGGCGGTCAGGACATTCTCATCGGCGGCACCACCAGCCACGACACCAATTCCAACGCCCTGTTCGCCGCCATGGCCGAATGGGCCCGCGACGACCTCGACCTGAACCATCGCATGGCCCATCTTCGCACCGGCGGCGGACTCAACGGCTCCACCGTCTTGACCGGAGGCGTCGGCGGTACCGTTCAGGACGACAACGCCGCCGACATTCTCAGCGGCGGCTCGGGCAATGATTGGTACTGGGCGAATATCAATCAGGACATCTTCATCGGCAAGAAAAAGAATGAAGTGGTGAACTGACGCTACATCGTTCCATCGACGCTCGCCCCGCTCTGACCGACTCCGACTTGGAGCGAATGGCGGATCTGGCCGACGATTCAAGTCCCTCCGCCGGAAGCTCGGCGAGTCAGGTAAACGGATCGAAACCGTGCGCGGCATCGGCTACCGGTTCTGTGACTCGATTTGTCCTGATGGAGCGATTTCCTGCGCATAGGATGTTCCCATACCGCGCAATCCGTCTATTCACCTGAAGGAAGGAAAAGACCATGCGAGCGATCTGGACTATCTTATGTCTTGTGTGCGTGGCCGGTCTGGCGATGGCGATTCTCGGCGTTGATGCCGGCGAAAGGAAGGCGCCTGCAAAGATCAAGGAAAGCGAAAAAGCAAAGGGCCGCGCGTTCACCGATGACTTTTCGCTCGACAAGGCGGACCTCGCATCCACGGGCCGCAATCCGTACTTCGTGCTCGAACCAGGCTTCCAGCGCGTCCTCGAAAAAGGCGCCGAACGCCACGTCATCACTGTCCTCGACGAAACCAAGATGGTTGACGGCGTCGAGACCCGCGTCGTCGAGGAGCGCGAGACGAAGGACGGCAAGCTCGTCGAGGTTTCGCGCAACTACTACGCCATCAGCAAACGGACCAATAACGTCTACTACTTCGGCGAACAGGTCGACATCTACAAGAACGACAAGGTCGTCAGCCACGAAGGCTCCTGGCTGTCGGGCGAAAACAAAGCGCGCTTCGGCCTGATGATGGCCGGCATGGCTTTGCTCGGCGCCCGCTATCATCAGGAGGTGGCGCCCGGCGCCGCCATGGATCGGGCCGAAATCGTCAGCGTGACCGAAACGGTGAAGACGCCGGCCGGCGAGTTCAAGAACTGCCTGAAGATCGAGGAGACAACACCGCTGGAGCCGGGCAATATCGGCTACAAGTATTACGCGCCCGGCGTCGGCATGATCCAGGATGGATCGCTCAAGCTGGTGAGCCACGGCAACAAGGAAAAGAAATGACAACCTTTCAGTTCGTCTAACGGTTACAAGGTATCATCCTACCGGAGGACCAGCGCCGGCACTTCGGTCACCGAATCGACGATATGGGTGTGCGGGTGCCGTTCCAGTTCCGCGCGAGCGAAGCTTCCCGTCGTCACGCCGACGATGATCGAGCAGCCGGCGTTCGCCCCCTCTTGCAGATCGACCGGCGTGTCGCCGACTTTGGCGACCCGGCGTGCATCGGCGCTGCCGAGCCTTGCCATGAACGCGTGAATCATGTCCGGGTGGGGCCGGCCGCGCGGCGATTCGTCGCTGGCCATGCTGGCATCGATCGCCTTGGTCCAGCCGAGCCGCTGGAGGATCGCATCGACGACCTGCCGATTGAATCCGGTGTTGAGAGCGACCTTGACGCCGGCTTTGCGCAACTGAGCGAACACGTGGGCCGCACCGGGAATTTCGCGCACGGCGGGATCCGTCGCGTAGTAGCGCATCATCCGCTCGACGAAGTCGGCGTGAATGCGCTCCACGTCCGCTTCCTTGACAATCCGTCCTCCCGCGGATAGCAGTTTGCGAATCGCCTCGGGTTTGTGAAATCCCATCACGTCGTTGACCGCCTGTGGGTCCGGATGCACATCGACAGCGGCAAACGCCGCCCGAAAGCAAGCGGCGACCGCATTGCCATCGTAAACCGTCGTGCCGGCCATATCGAATACAACGAGTTCAATCATGGGATTCTCCCAGCCAGTCGGCGACGACGCGTTCGGCCAGGCCGAAGGAAAGCGTCATGCCGTTGCCGCCCACACCGGTGACGACGCGCATGCTGAGGCGTGGATCGGCCGTGACGTAGGGCTCGGTCGGATGTTTCAGGTAAATGCCATGCCAGCGCTGAGCGATGCGTAATTCAGGTATGCGAACCATGGTCTTACTGATCGCTGCGCAGGTTCGGTTAAGTTTTTCGGAGCTTCAATCCCGCCTGCGCGAAGAAGGATTGAACCAAATGAGGCCGTTGTCGCAGTCGGTGCAGGGCAAGATGAAACTT
>JACXTT010009287.1_pt1 | contig 13453 bp, 11 predicted proteins | sample 9270951 | NCBI WGS metagenome assembly JACXTT01 (sample SAMN15532306, study PRJNA645909) | rock metagenome | isolation source: weathered quartz diorite | place: Puerto Rico | collected 2017-06-21
GGCGAACCATCGGCGTGTATGGGAAGCTGTTTTAGGGCTAGTGGTTTCGCCGATTACTGTCAAACGGTGCCTGCGAAGTATGACGAAACGCCGCTCCTGGCGCGGATCAGCGCTGTGGTGCGCGTCCGAGTCAGGGGCCGACAATCGTGCCCGGCTCGGCCGGCACGCGCCCGCATCGTGGGCCAGAGCGCAGCGGAACGCAAACATTTTTTCGTGAACGACGATGGTTAGGCGCGGGCGCGGTCCGGCGCGCTATCGGTCGCGACTCCGGCAGCGCAGTCCGCGCGTTGCCGATGCGTCGTCAGCGCGCGGACTGGAGCGCCGCGAGCCTCCAGCGACGGGCGGGCGACGTCGAGGCCCCTGGCGTCGCCTGCGAGAACACGGCGGACGGTCGCGAGCCAGCGAAGCTGCGCATCGTACTGAAGACGGGTGGCCTCCGCGACCAGCCAACGGGCGCGTCCTGTCGGCGACAGCGGCTCGCGTGCCACCAGCGCGGCGAGCGTCTCGACGGCGTCGCCATAGCGTCGTGTCTCGGCGACGAACGAACGCAGCAGCGCCGGGATTCGCTCCGGCGGCGTGAAGACGAGCTTGACGTAGAGCGGATCGCGGGCGGGGCGAAGCCGCGGCGCCGGCGCACCCATCCAGCGCTCGAGGTGGCGACGTCCGGCGGCGAGCAGCGTGTAGCGGCTCCGCTCGACGTTGCCCGATTCCTTCCGCCGCATGACGAGACCAGCGCGCCGCAACCGCTCGAGCGTCGAGTAAACTTGCCCCGAGTTGAGTTGCCAAAAGTCACCGAGTGCGCGCTCGAAGCGCACCTTGAGCTCGTAACCCGTGAAATCGCGCTGCGCGAGCAGCGCCAGCAACGCATGCTTCACCGGCATGACCGATTCCTCCGTGCTCCGGCATCTCGATTGGGCGGCACGTGTTCCATTTACAAGCCGCCACGAGAGCAACCGGGGTGCCAGAGGCGAACCTGCGCCAGCGGTGCGGTCGCGCGCCCGCTCGCATGACGCAAGGCCGTTCATCACGGACGACGTTTCTTCGGGGAGGGACAACCCGAGTCGGGAGGCAGCGGTTACCCTGATGACACTTCGGGCGGCGGGCCGGCGAGCGTTGGCCGCGTGCACTGTCGGTAGCACTGAAGGATGTTCGGGTCATGAGAAGTGAAAGATGTCCGCGTTGGGCCGCGCGGACGTGCACGCCGAACCCATGTCTGCTACGCACCGCGCCGGAGGTACGCAATGGGGCTCAGGATCGTTCTCATCGGGCAGGCGGCGTTCGGCGAGCAGGTATTGACCGGCTTGCTCGCACGCGGTGATGAGATCGCCGCCGTGTACGCGCCCGCCGACACGCCGGCGCGCCCGGACCCGCTCGCCGCCGCGGCGCGCGCCTCAGGCATCGTGTGCCGCCAACCACCGAGCTACAAAACCACGGCCGTCCACGCCGAGGTCGTTGCCCTCGCACCTGATCTCATGATTCTCGCCTACGTGACGCAAATCGTGCCGCTCGGGCTCGCCGAGGTGCCGCGCCTCGGCAGCGTCTGCTTTCACCCATCGCTCCTGCCTCGGCATCGCGGCGGGAGCGCGATCAACTGGGCGCTGATCGCGGGTGAGCAGGAGACGGGAGTCTCGGTGTTCTGGGTCGATGCCGGGATCGATACCGGCCCGCTGCTGCTCCGGCGTCCAGTGGCGATCGATGCGAACGACAGCGCCGGCTCGCTGTACTACGGACGTATCGTGCCCGCCGGCGTCGCGCTCGTTCTTGAGAGCGTCGCCCTCATCGACGCCGGCCGGGCGCCGCGCGAGGTGCAGGACGAGACGCGCGCCACCTACGAGCCGCTCTGCCGCGACGCGCACGCGCGCATCGACTGGTCGCGCCCGGCAACGACACTTCACGATCTGATCCGCGGCTGCGATCCCCAGCCTGGCGCCTATACCTTCGTCGGCACGTCGCGCGTGCGACTCTACGAAAGCCGTCGCGTCGATGGCGGAGCTGCCACCTCTCCTCCGGGAACCATCCTTGCGATGGAGACGAGCGGCGTTCTCGTTGCGACAGGCGGTGGGGTGGTGCGCTTCGCCAAGGCGCGTATCGACGGTACGCGGGAAAAGTGCTCGGCGCGGGAGATTCTCACGGCGCTCGGCGTCGGAGTGGGTGACCGCCTGACGAGCGCGTGACGGCACTCGACGGCGACGCCGTCTCCTGGGAAACCCTTGCGAACTCTCGTGCCCGGCAGGGACCGTTGCAGGAGTTCGCGAGAGGGTGAGACATCGTGCAACGTTGCAACGTCCACGGCGAGGGTAGCGGACGAAAAGTGCAATCCGCACGGCGTGTTTGACCCGCCATGGGCGGCATCGTATTTGCGACATTGGCGCTGGTAGTTCACGCTTTGCGCTCCGCTCTAGACACGCAGATCCGTCTCCGGCGCCGTCTGCCGGCCATTGCGGCGATCGCCGTTGCGGTGGTCGTGGGCGCGACGACCCGTCCGGTGCACGCGCTCACCGCCGGCAACCTGCTGGTCACGGACGACGCGGCAAAGACCGTGTTCGAGGTCACGCGCCCGGGCGGTATCGCGACCAAGATCGCCAAGGATGCCGTCATCCAGCATCCGTTCGATGCGATCATCGACATCGACGGCAATCTCCTGGTCGCGGATCGTGGCGCCAGCGTCGATACGACGACGGCGGACGGCGCGATCTACCGTGTCAGCGTCGCGACGGGTCTCATCATCGATACGCTCGCGAGTGGCGCCCCGCTCGTGAACCCGACCGGCCTGGCGCTCGAGGCGAGCGGCGACGTGATCGTCGTCGATGCGGACGCGGTGGTGAACGACTCCAATGGGCAGGTGTTCCGCTGGCAGCGCGCCACCGGCAACCTCGTCCCGCTCTCGGGCTGCCGCAAGTTCAACAATCCCGCGCGTGCGGTGATCGAAGGCGGCGGCGACATCTTGGTCGCCGACTCCGACGCGATCGGCTCGGGCGCGGTGTTGCGCATCGACTCCGCCACCGGCGGATGCGTGACCCTCTTGCACGGCACCAAGGACGATCATCACGGCCTCGACGAGCCGTTCGGCATCGCTCTCGCCCCCGACGGGACGATCGTGATCGCCGACGAGGACTCGAACCCGCTCGATCTCGCAACCGACACCGGAACGGTCTTCGCGTACAACTTCGCTACCAACGCGGTCACACGCACGGTCGCCAACGCGGCACTGAAACGGCCGCGCGGTGTCGCCGTCGACAGCGCCGGCGTGTATCTGGTCGCCGACGCGACCACGAAGAAGATCGACGCCATCGCGCTCGACGGTACGATCACGACCCTGTCGGCGAGCGGCCTGTTCAATACCCCCCTCCAGGTACGGATCATCGGCCCCACGCCGCCGGCCCCGGCGATCGGACACTCGCGCGTCGACTTCCTCGTCGTCGATCGCGGCGCCGACCCGCGCGGCCTCGGCATCTCCGGGGGAACGGGCGCGGTGTTCGGCCTCGACGCGACCACGGGTTTGCTCAGCTTCCTCGCCGGCGATCCGCTGCTGGTGAATCCCTACGACGCCGCGATCGACCGTCACGGCGATCTGCTCGTCGTCGATCAGGACGCCGAGTCGGATCATCGCGGCGCCGTGTTTCGCGTCGGGCGCACCAGCCACGAGGTGGAGGAGACCGTCACCAGCGGCCCGCCGTTCTCGAATCCGAGCAGCGTCCTCGCCGACGTGGACGGGACCTTGCTCGTCGCCGACCGCGACGCGTCGGTGAACGGCTCGCGCGGCGCGATCTTCCGCGTCGACGAGGATCAGGGCAACGTCACCGCCCTCTCGACCAGCGACGAGTTCGTGAATCCGGTGAAGATCGCGCTCGATGACGGCGGCAACATCCTCGTCGCCGACGCGGGCATTCAGTGTCCGACGCCGCTCGCGACCCCGACCGGCCCGACGCCGACGTCGACCGGGAAGACGGCGACGCCGACTCCCACGAAGACCGGTGGGCCGACCGCCACCCCGACGCCGGGGCCGTGCGACGATCCGTCGGTCCGCTCGTTCGGCTCGGCGGTGCGCGTCGTCGCGCCGAACGGTGACACCAGCACGCTCACCGCCGAAGGCTCGTTCGTCAAGCTCGGCGGCATCGACTTCGACCCGACGTACGGCATCGTCGTCGCCGACGAGGACGCCGATCCGAACCACTTCGGCAACAGCCCGGGCGCGATCTTCCAGGTCGACGTGCTGAACGGCGCGGTGACCCCGATCGCGAGCGAATCGTTCTTCTTCCAGGGGCCGCGCGACGTGGCCGTCGCCCCCGACGGCAGCTACGCCGTCGTCGATCCGTTCGCGCGCAAGATCTTTCGCGTCGAGCCGACCGACGGCACGATCACCGTGCTCTCCGATAGCGTCGACATGAACCAGCCGGTGGCGATCGTCGCCGTCGTCGATAGCGATGGGGACGGCGTTCCCGACGCGCTCGACAACTGTCCGGCGATTCCAAATCCCGACCAGCGTGATCAGGACGGCGACGGCGTCGGCAACGTGTGCGACAATTGCCAGACGGTTTCGAATCCCGGACAAGAGGACGCCAATCACGACGGGATCGGCGACGTCTGTCCGCCCGCGAACGCGACTGAGCTCACCGCCTGCCAGAAGGGCGCGGCACAACAGACGGCGACGCTTTTCGGGAAAGCGCTGACGACGATCGAGAGCTGCGTCGGTGCCCTGCTGCAATGCGAGACGCAGGCAGAGAAGGGGACGCTCTCCGGCGACGCATTGGCGTCGTGTCGTGCGGCGGCGCGCTCGAAGAGCTGTGACAAAGCCGCCTCCGGGCTCGCCGACCTGCGCGCACGCGCGATGAGCAAGCTCGGCGGGACGAAAATCTGCGGCGGAATCGAGGTGCACGAGCTGCGCAAGACCGTCGGCGGTCTCGGCTTCGACGGTACGCTCGCCGACTGCGAGGCGCTCACTCCCCCGGGTACGCTCGACGACGGCGTCGCCCTCTTCGACTGTCTCACCCGCGGGCTCACCTGCGAGGCAGGCGCCGCCGCGGGCGATCTCTCACCGCGGGCCGGCACCCTGTTCACCGGCGCCGGCCTCGGCGCGACCTTCCCCTGCGTCGGGGCGGGAGCTGCCGGCAACGCTGGGACGGCGGCGACGAGCGACCGGACGCTGCGTGCCTGTCAGTCGAAGATCGTGAAGACGGGTATCAAGCTCGCGAACACGCGGATCACTCAGGCCGAGCGCTGCATCACGGCCCTGATCGGCTGTCAGGTCCAGCGTGATACCGGCGGCTTCCCGACCCCAGCCGACGACGCCGCGTGTACCGCGAAGGCTGGCACCACCTGTACCCGTGCGCTCGCCAGCGTGGCGAAAGCGTCCGACCAGGCCCACACCGGCGTGGTCAAAGGCTGCTCGTCGCTGCTCGCGAGCGAGCTGAACTCCGCCCTCGGGTTCGCCGGCCTCGTCTCCGCCTGCGGCCCGCTCACGACCAGTGACGCCATCGCCTCGTGCGTCGTCGACCAAACGAGCTGCCGCGCCGACCACGCCATCGCCCTCGCCACCCCACGCGCCGGCGCCGTCCTCAACGCCGCCGGCCTCCTCGGGCAGTTCGCGTGTCTCACGCCGTGAGGGGGCGGCGGTAGCGGTTCCCTGCGAGCGCCACGGCGCGACGTTCGTATCACCGCGTTGCGCAGCCGCGGCTACGGACCTCGCTGCGACAGCAAGCCGTCCGTTGTGTGCGTGCAACCAATCCCCGTTTGAACCGAGAGTTCACTACCAACGAATCGGGATAGAGCACGCGACTGGTTCCGCCGCCTCCATTCTTCTTGTCTTCTCGCTGTGCTGCAGGAGCGATCGGACGTCAGCCAGGCACATCCGCAGGATCGAGCAACCCAAGCCTCACACATCGAGCCTCGTGCATCGAGGGCAGGGGGGTACGGTTGAGAGACATCTGACACTTTGATGCACGGACATCCCTGACACTGAGGGTGAGTTGTCCAATGACATCCCTGACACTCGACGGAGATGGTGGGGATGCCATGGAGGTCGTAGGGCCCGCCGAGCCATCCGCGGGCGTTTTCGCGATCAATTCCGAGTTGAACTCGAGATCAGGCTGTTGAAGAGGGGATCGAATGGTCGATCAGGGGTAGAGCACGCGCTGGCAACGCGCTTCCAGCGTTCATGAAGGTCAACCGAGCGTACTGCCCTGCATCGTCAGGGCGCGCTGTCCCTGTATCGGCGCCGACGCAGCGACTCCATGAGCGCTCACGCGCGCCGTCGCGAAATCAATCGGCAAGCTCGAGATCGACGAGTAGCTGGCCGACGTCGACCATCGTGCCGGGCGTGACGTGGATCTTGGTGACGATGCCGGCGGCGTCGGTGGTGGCGACGGTTTCCATCTTCATGGCTTCCAGCACGACCAGGGAATCGCCGGCGGCGACCTGCTGGCCTTCGCGGACGGCGCCGTCGAGGACCTTTCCTGGCAAGGGTGCGGTGATGCGCGGGGAACGGCCTGGCCCGGCCCCGCGGTCGTTGCGGTCTTCCGAGGCGGGGGTACAGCGGTAGATCTCGCCGTCGAGCGCGACCCAGATCTCGTCGCGTTCGCGGACGACCGTTGCCATGACCGAGCAGCCTTCCAGGTCGAGATGCCAGGTGTCGCCGCGGTGGTGGACGACGCCTCGATACGATGCCTCGCCGACGCGCGCGGTCACCGTGTCGCCGCTCCGGGTGAGCGTCAGCGCGACGCGCTCGCCGTCGACAAGGATGTCGACGCTCATCTGGTGCTCACGCCCGTCCGCCAACCACCGAGCGTGACGAAGGGGCTCGGGGTGGTGGTTTGCCGGGGATCACCGTCTGCGGTCGCAGGTGGGGGAGCGGCGAGCGCGAGTGCGGCGGCGACCGCGGCCAGATCGCGACCGTCGCGGGTCGCCGGGCGCCAGCCGGGGAGATGCTCGGTGAGGAACTCGGTGTGCGTGGCGCCGGCGATGAACGCCGGATGGGCGAGAATCTCACGCAGGTAGTCGCGGTTGGTCACTACACCGAGAACGATCGTCTCGCGCAGGGCGGCCAGCATGCGTCGTCGCGCCTCCTCGCGAGTGGCGCCCCACGTGGAGATCTTGGCCAGCATGGGATCGTAGTCGACGCCGATGACGCTTCCCGGCGCGATGCCGGAGTCGAAACGGATGCCGGGACCGGCCGGGGCAGTGAGCGCGCGGATGGTGCCGGTCGCGGGCAGGAAGTTGCGCGCCGGATCCTCGGAGTAGAGACGGCATTCGAGCGCGTGGCCGCGCGGGGTCGCCGACTCGAACGACAAAGGCTCGCCGCGGGCCACCAGGATCTGCTCGCGCACGAGATCGAGGCCGGTGATCCACTCGGTGATGGGATGCTCGACCTGGAGGCGGGTGTTCATCTCGAGGAAGTAGAATCGTCCCGACTCGTCGAGCAGAAACTCGACCGTGCCCGCGCCGACGTACGAGACGGCGCGCGCGGCACGGATCGCGGCGTCGGCCATGGCGGCGCGCAGGTCCGGTCCGACCGCCGGCGACGGCGTCTCTTCGATGATCTTCTGATGCCGCCGCTGAATCGAGCATTCGCGCTCGCCGAGATCGACGATGCGGCCGTGCGTATCGCCGAAGACCTGCACCTCGACGTGACGCGATCGCTCGAGAAAGCGCTCCAGGTAGAGGCGACCGTCGGCGAACGCCGCGGTTGCCTCGCGCGCCGCGCCACGAATCGCGTCCGGAAGCTCGACCGCATCCCGGACGATCCGCATGCCCTTGCCGCCGCCGCCTGCGGCAGCCTTGATGACCACAGGGTATCCGATCGTCGCGGCGGCCTTCGCGAACACCTCGGGATCAGGGGCGAGCACGCCGCTCGCGGGAACCACTGGCACGCCGGCGTCGGCCATGCGGGCGCGCGCGGCGACCTTGTCGCCCATGGTCGCGATCGCGTCCGGGGAGGGTCCGATGAAGGTCAAGCCCGCCTCCGCAACCGCGCGGGCGAAGGCCGCGTTCTCGGAGAGAAAGCCGTAGCCGGGATGCACGGCATCGGCTTTAGCGCCGCGGGCAGTCGCCAGCAGCGCGGCGACGTCGAGGTAGCTGGCGCGCGGGGAGGCACCGCGGATTGCGACCGCCGTGTCCGCCAGACGCACGTGCGGGGCGCCGGCGTCGGCCTCCGCATAGACGGCAACGGTGGCGACGCCGGCGGCCCGGCAGCTGCGAATGATGCGGACGGCGATCTCACCGCGATTCGCGATCAGAACCTTGCTCACCGCCGGCATGGGGACGCCGGTCTACCAGAGTCAGCCGCCGATGCCGAGCGCACGATTCGCCGCCGCATGGCGGGTCGCACGGCATACGCGCTGGATCGAAAGCGCGACCTCCGCTAAGACGCGTTCCGAGGAGGGGGGAGATGCGCGTGGATCGATCGCTCACCGTCATCTGGCTTGCGCTCACGATGTCGGCGTGCGCCGGGCTTCCCGGCGCGGTCACGCCGATCGACTCGTCCCCCAATGCGCCGATGGGCTGGCCGCCGGTGGTGCGGGCGCGGATATGCGCGCGCGACGGCGTCGCGCTTCCCAAGGGCTGGCGTCTTCCATCCCCCGTTGAAGCGGATGATGTGTGGCGGGCCGCCGACCAAGAGCGATTTCTGCTCACCGACCTCGATCTCGACGGTGACGGCAGTCCCGATCAAGCGCGGGTCCTGATGCGTATCGACGGCGCGGGTTACGGCATTTTCGCGTTCCTCTGTCGCGCCCATGACCCTCCGGTGCCGCACCTGATTCTTCACAATCACGACCTCGTGTATTTCAAGGGGGTTGGCATCCGGCGCGTCGCGCCCGGCCTCTATCGGACGGCGTGCGGGACCGGCTTCATCGACTGCTACATGGGTGAGCCGCACGAAGTGCTGCTGGCCCACGACGGACTCGACTACTTCCGGAACGAAAGCGTCACCTCGCTCTTCTATTGGAGCGATGTCGCGCACGCGTTCAAGTGGGTCGCCATCGCCAAGTAGCGACCTGATTCGCAGCACCTTCGCTACACCGCTGGAACGTGCGCGACCCCGATTGCGCGAGCGATCGGAGATGGTATCCCAGAGCGCAACGCACGACGCCCCCTCGTCTCTCACAGGAGGACATGCACATGGCAGCCACAGGCGAACGAGCAGGCACGCCGCCAGCGGCGAGCGAGGAGGAGATCGGCGCATTCGTTCAGAAGGCGTTCGGCGACATGGGGGCGATGCTGTCGGCGACGCTCGTCGTGATCGGCGACGAGTGCGGGCTCTACAAGACATTGGCGGCCGCCGGGCCGCTCACGCCCGCCGAGCTGGCGGCGCGGACGAACACGTCGGAGCGTTGCGTGCGCGAGTGGTGCGCGGGTCAGGCAGCGGCCGAGTACATCACGTACGAGCCGGCGACCGGCCGCTACGCCCTTCCGCCGGCGCAAGCTGTCGCGCTCGCCGACGAGACGAGCCCGGCATGCGTCCTCGGTGGCTTCCAAGGCATGGCTGCCGCGACACGCGCGCTTCCCAAGGTGATCGAGGCGTTCCGCAGCGGTAAGGGCGTCGGCTGGCACGAGCACGACCCCGCGCTCTTTCGCGGCACGGAGCGATTCTTTCGCGCCGGGTACAACGTCCATCTGGTGAGCGAGTGGATCCCTGCTCTCGAAGGTGTTCAGGCGAAGCTCGAGAGGGGCGCGCGGGTGGCCGACGTGGGCTGCGGCCACGGCGCCTCGACGGTGATCATGGCGCGGGCGTTCCCGCGCTCGACGTTCATCGGCTTCGACTATCACGCACCCTCGATCACGCGCGCGCGCGAGGCGGCGCGCGAGGCGGGTGTCGGGGAGCGCACGACGTTCGAGGTCGCGGCGGCGAAGGACTTTCCCGGTACGGGCTACGATCTCGTCGCCTTCTTCGACTGCCTGCACGACATGGGCGACCCAGTCGGCGCGGCGCGGCACGTGCGTGACGCGCTCGCGCCCGACGGGACGTGGCTCTTGGTCGAGCCGTTCGCCAACGACCACGTCGAAAACAATCTGAACCCGCTCGGGCGGGTGTTCTACTCAGTGTCCACCCTGGTGTGCACGCAGGCGTCGCTGGCGCAGGAGGTCGGGCTCGCGCTCGGCGCGCAAGCGGGCGAGGCGCGCCTGCACGAGGTGCTGCGGCAGGCCGGCTTCACGCGCATCCGCCGCGCCGCCGAGACCCCCTTCAATCTGGTGATCGAGGCGCGCCCGTAAGCGATCGGTCGTCCGCGCGCAGCCCGGCGGCTGTCAGCGACCGTCGCCGCTGTCGAGGTCGGTGCTGCTGAGGAGATCGTGCACCTCGATGACACTCGGGCCGCGAAACATCTCCTTGGGCGGCCGGTTGGCGTGCGCTTCCGCGAAGTCCTTGCTCCTGGTCCAGGCGACGAAGTCGTCGAACGTGCGCCACCAGGTCTTCACCTCATAGTACCCTTCGCCGGCAGGGTCGTCTTTCCACGTGCCGTCCTCGTGCGAGAAGGCCATCGGTCGCGGGCGATGAACCTCGTTGCGAATGAACCCGGGATGGCGATCGACAAGGTGGAGACGGCGCTTGAAGCGGTCCTCGAAGTCGATCTCGTGGCCCTTGGAGATGGGGATGCGGTTCGTGACGACGATCATCCATTCTCCATAGCATGGGAACGGGATCGTCGAGATGCCCGGACACCGGAGCGAAGGATGTTGATGGGGACGGGGAGGCGAATGCCAGGAATGGCGGCTGAGGGATTTCGTTCCGGTGCCCGAGCGCGATCGCCGACTAGGTCAGCGACCTTGAAGTATGGAGCAAGTCGCATACCATCGGGCGCACGCGAGATCGGACAGTTGCAAGTTAGGTCTCGCTGCAGCGCTGCACGACTCGGCGCCGAGCGCCGCAGTTGAATCGTAGACGATCCGGCTTGCGGAATACGCGCCTGTCCGCAAAGTAGGCCGTTCGGGGGTGGCACGAGGTGGGCATGCGTGACGATGCGAGAGGGAGGCTGCTCACGCTCGCGGTGAGCGTCCTGCTCGTGGCGGGTTGCGGTGGCGGAGGCGGAGGCGGCTCGGGAAGAACGACGGTGCGGTTCGTCGCAGCTCCGACCGTCGTGGCTGGTCCGGACGAGCGAGCACCGCTGGCGCGCGTCGTCGACGCCGAGACGAACGTTCCCACCCGGCTCGAGATCGTCGTGCAGGAGACCGGCCCAGGGACCGTGGCGCTGCCGCCGATCGAAGGCGCGCTTGCGATGCGACACGCACAGGCGGTCCTCGGGCTCAAACCCGGACGCCAGTACGATCTGACCGTCACCGCGATCGCGAACGACGGCAGTCGCGTGAGCGCTGGCAACCCATTGCACGTCGAGACCGCGCCGTTACCCGACGCCTTTCCACAGATCGACGTTCACATTGCCGGCGGCGCCGGTACCGAGCCGGGGTTCACCCTCCTCGGCACGCGCAACAAGAATCAAAGCGCCGGCTACATCGTGATCCTCGACGCGGCGGGCGACGTCGTCTGGTTTCTCGCCATCGATACCTCGTCCGTCGTCATTCCGCTCAGCAACGGGCACCTCGTCACGATCCTCGCCAGTCGCCGCAGCATCGAGGAGGTCGATCTGCTCGGCAACACGGTCCGTACCTGGTATGCCGCGCGCGCCGTCTCGCCGCCGCCGCCGAATGGCATTGCCGTCGACGTGTTCACGTTTCACAACGACGTCTTCGAGAACGCCGCCGACGGCTCCTTCCTCGTGCCGACCGATGTCACGCAGTTCGTCGACGATTTTCCTACTGACGAAACCAATTCCGCGGTGCGCGCGCGAGCGCCGGTGTTGGACGAGCCGATCGTCGAATTCGGACAAGCCGACGGCGCGACCCGGCACACCTGGAACTTCCTCGAAGTCTTGAAGCCGACACGCATCGGGTTCGACGGCACCTTCGGCCTCCCGACCAACGCCGATTGGGCGCACACCAACGCCGTGCTCCTCGAGGCCGGGGGCGATGCCTTCATCGCGTCCTTGCGGCATCAGGACGCGGTGGTGAAGGTCTCGCGCCCCGATGGCCAGCTGCGCTGGATTCTCGGCCCGCCCGCCAACTGGCAGGGGTTCGAGCAGTTTCTCTTGACGCCCGTCGGCGAGCCGTTCGCGTGGACGTACCACCAACACGCGCCACAGCGGACGGCGCGCGGCACGGTGTTGATCTTCGACAATGCCAACTACCAGGCGAGCCCGTTCACCGGGGCGACCAAGCTCCCGGCAGCGGACAATCACAGTCGCGCGGTCGAGTACGAGATCGACGAGCAGGCGATGACGGTGCGCCAGGTGTGGGAGTTCGTCGCGCCCGAGCAGCTCTACTCGCCGTTCGTCGGTAGCGCATACGAGCTGCCGAGCACCGGCAACGTGCTCGTCACCTATGGCGGGCTGTGCACGATCGACGGGGTGCCGAGCGACGACATCCCGCATTGCCGCGGTACCGGCCGTGTCATCGAGGTGGCGCGTGCGAGTGGGAACGCGATCGTAATGGACGTCGAGGTGCGCGATCGCGATGCCAGCGCGCTCGGGTGGCTCGTCTACCGCGCGTACCGCCTGCCTCGTCTGTCGGTCGACGATTGACTCCGACCTTGCCGTGACGTTTTGATGAGCAGATGCCGCCGGCCATCAATGTCACACAGGTGCGCCTGGGCGAATTTCGCGTCGAGGTGGGTACCGGGGCGTCGCGTACGGTCCACACGGTCACGGTCGAGGACGCCTACGCCCGCAGCCTCGGTGGTGGCGAGGATCCGAAGGCTCTGGTGCGGCGCTCGTTCGAGTTTCTGCTCGAGCGCGAGCCCAAGGAGTCGATCTTGCGCAGCTTCGCGCTGCCCGTGATCGCACGCTACTTTCCGGAGTACGAGAGCGAGATACGACGGCGCCTCGTCTCCTGAGTCAGCCCCCCGAGACCTCGCGCAAGATCGCCTGCACGTGCTCGCGCAAGCTGCCGCGACGGCTGCCGAAGCGCGCACGGGCGCCGAGCGCGATCTCCTTGCCGATGATCTCGGCCGTCAGCACCTCGCTGACGAAGCGCGTGATCGCTCGCTGCATCAAACGGCTGCGGGCGCGGCGCCGCGCCTCGCGCTGGCGCTCGGAAAGCCCCGGCGTGTGCACGTCGGGAAGTGCGTCCTCGAGCAGGCTCAGCATCACGCGGCGCAGGCGGAAGTCCCACGCCGGCGGGAGCTGCAGGGTCAGCTCGCCGGGCTTGGCGCCAGACTTCGCCGTGATCGCGGGTGGCTGTTTCATGGCGACGCGTTGCAGACCATAGTCGTGCCCACACGCGGCCGTCAACCTCGTGAGCCGTGGGGTAGTGGACCGTCCCTCGCAAGGGCACGCGTTCCGTCCCTCGGGTCATCCTGCTAGGAAATCGTCATGCGACGTTCCGTGATCATCGTGACACCGGCGCTGCTGACGATCCTCATGCTCGCTGCCTCGGGCTGCGCCGTGAACATCCCGAAAGCGATCGTCGA
>JACXTT010009288.1_pt1 | contig 13452 bp, 18 predicted proteins | sample 9270951 | NCBI WGS metagenome assembly JACXTT01 (sample SAMN15532306, study PRJNA645909) | rock metagenome | isolation source: weathered quartz diorite | place: Puerto Rico | collected 2017-06-21
GACAGTAGAGCGGCCGGGGACAGGCTAGGCGAACGGGCTTATCTCGGCAAGTGGGTCAGCTATCGGGTGGCTAAGGTGGGATTGGTGGGATAGATTCAGCAACTTCTCTTTCTGTAATGGGTGAGTTTTGATTCTGTATAGGAATAATCCCGAAACCATGCCACCTCACCCACCTTCCCAACCGATATCCGGAAACCCCCGGTAGCTCGTCGAGAAGGAGCGCGCATTTACGATCACTTGTCACATCCGGCACTGGGTATGCACCTCTCATCGATATGGGACACTCTCTCGGTGCACCCGTCGAAAATCCACCTCGGGGCTGGATCAGGGTCGCCACCGGCGTGGCTGTCGGTGTTCTCGCCATCGTCTTGACGCTTGACGCATCGATGGAGGAATTCACCGATCTTGTCGCTCTATCGGATGATGCCCGCAGAGAGCGATTCAATCTGTCTCCATCGTGCATGCCGGTCGTCAGCGCCGTGAAAGCCGCCGAATCAAACTCACATCATTTGACCGTCTTCGTCGATTGCAGGGCCGGGACGACGGTGCCGTCCTCACCGATTGAACCTTCGTCCTGGAGAGACAGGTAGCGACGAGTTGCCTCCAGTGAGTTCGCATAGAGCCTCTGTCATCCCTCGGGAAGTAGCCATTGACTGCCTCGACTGTCGGCTATAGGGTTCGCTGATCAAGGCCATGGTGCTGGCCCCGGCTCGCGCTGACCTAGGGAGTAATCCAATGAGGAATCGCGGCTCACGCCAAAATCTCGAAGGCTGGCTACGGGGGAAGACTGCTCCAGCACCGCCCCGTCCGAAGCCCACACGCCCACCGCGACGGCCCCCACCGAAACCGCCCGCACCACCAAGACCACACTGACCTGTCGCCGCTGTGCGGGTTGTGTGGCGTGGCCGGGATGTACTGGTCCAGAAAGATCACATTGAGCGGCCTGAGGCTGAGCGATGACACCTGAGCACATCACTCCAGAATCACCAAATGTCGCGATCGTGCGTCGATTTCACGAAGAGCTCTGGAATGGGTGGAACCTGGCCGTGGCGGACGAGATCCTCGCGCCCGGCCTTCGCTTCCGAGGCTCGCTCGGATACAGCTCCGCTGGTATCCAGGGATTCAAGGACTACTTCAAACTGGCCCGCAACGCGTTTCCCGACTTGCGTGCCGAAATCCACGAACTGATCGACGGGCGTGACGTTGTCGTCGCACGCGTCACATGGAGCGCGACACACGCTGGAGAGATCTTCGGCATCCCGCCCACGGGTCGGAAATGGAACTATGCAGCCGCGGCGATCTTTCACTTCGACGCGGGCAGAGTCACCGACGCGTGGGTTGTGGGTGACACCCAGGAATTCTGGCGCGTCTTGGGTATCGCTCCGCCGCCGTCTGTGCAAGATCCGGCAAGGCCCCCAATTGAACCGTCTGCTCGCTGATCTCGCAGAGTTCGTCGGTAACGTGTCCGTGTGGGGTGGTGTTTGGGCGGTGGGTGACGCCGGAGGAGGCGGACTCCGACCTGCTGCGAATCGCGTCGCTGAACTGATGCTGGAAGTGCTCCGGCCGCCGCCCGTTAGCAGCCGGAGCAACCATGCTCGACGGGCTTCACTGCGCCCGGAAGAACAGCATCGGCTTCCACGGGCCGCTGCCGCCGACCGAAATGAGGTTTCCATCAACGACGTCACACACCCTCCCGCCGGGGCTGAAGTGTCCGAGGGCCAGCTGGTCCACTCGCTTGGTCGACATGTTCAAATACACCCAGGTCGCCTTGCCGCTCCCCGGAGTGGTCACACAGTCGCTGGGCCACGGGCAGTACCACAAGGTTTGCTCCGTCGCGAGGAACAAGTCGTTGTTCCCATCGCCATCGAAGTCGCACGTATTGGTCGCGTAGTACGTCGTGCGGCCGGTCAGATTGTCTTGCACAGTCGGCGGGCCTTCGGTCCACTGCACCGCATCAGTGGCGTTGTCGTGGGCAAAGACATTGAACCGCATGGTGGCGTCGCCCGACACGTTGAGCGATGGCGTGCCCCGCAGTAAGACCGCAGGGCCATCCTTGTACAGAAACGAGTTGTAGCGAATGTCGAAGTCACGACCCGCGATGCCAAGCCACCACGACGTGGAACCCGAGTGGACGGGGAAACAGCTGTCGCCGAGTTTACAGGGAAGTGATCCATGCATGTCGAACTGCTGTTCGCCGGTGCCGTGGGAGGGAAGCACCAGGTTTCGGTACGCGCGATATCCGACCTCGGGGTCGTTATGTGCGGAGGTGATGGCGTGGCGGTTGTTATCGAACACGTTGCGCTCGATCAGCGCGTGCGCGCCGCCTCCTACGGCCACGCCGTAACCATCCGAGCCGCTATGGAGGTTGTGGTGGAAGAAGTTATCGTGGATCCACACGGGCTCCGTCGTCAAGTTCTTGTAATAAACGAGCTGCGCTGGCGTTGAGTTGTCTTGATACCAGGCCACATAGATCCTTGCTGGGCGGTCGCTCACGGAGATGGCCGTATCGCTCCAGCCGGAGAACTCATTGTGATCGATTTCCACGTTGACGTGCCCGGGGATCGTCCCGCAGCCGACGTTGATTTGAGTGCCGCAACCCGGCATGACGTCAGTGATCCAGATCCCCAGGGCGGTGGTGTTATCCGGCTGCGTGGAGGGCCCCTGAATGCGAACGCCGGTCACGCGCACGTTGTCGCCCCGAATCTCGAACAGGGGCGACGGAACATCTGTGACAGACAGGAGGGGCCCCGGCAAGAACGGCTGCCCAGGGACCGCCGAGCGCCAGCCGATCAAATGGACTCCATCTGCGATCAGGATCCGGGAATCAGAGGTGCCGATGTTGGGGAGCCCGGTGAGGTCCAGGTCCGCGTTAACAATGACCGTCGTATTCGGCGTCCCCAGAGCCCGCACGAACATGGGCACCATTTGCTGCGATGAGATCGTGATTAGGTTTCGAGTGGGATTGGTCGGGTCTACGGGCACGGCCACCGAGACCGCGGCGGACGCCGTGGTGTAGTTCGTCAGCGTCGGTCCCCACTGCAGCGTCAGCGGATAGGTGGTGTCGAACAGGGGTTGGACCTGAAGGCTGCCTTGCAACCCCATTCTCTGGCCGTTGACATACAGCGTGTAGTTGCAGCCACTGGGGACCTGGACGTTCCAGCTGAGGATGGCACTGGAGCCGAACGGGATTGTGGGGTAGTTCGGCGAGAAGCTGACGACCTGCGGCTGAGGCAGTAGCTGACACGGATCCGGAGGGGCGACAACGAGGCCACCTCCGCCCGGCACCACGCCCCGGATCAGCAATGCTGAGGCAGGCGAGGCCACCAGCCCCGCAATGGCGAGCATCCCGAGTACCGCCACGGCGATGCGCGCTCCGAAGCTGTGAGGACGCCGGCTGCTCGGAAGAGTCGTGGTGGTGATGGTGGCCATGGCGCGGTCCCCTTTGGTTTTCCGAGTGCGCTCCATCGAGACTCGACGCGCCCTGATCGCAAGAACCGTACCGAGGTGATTCTGCGCGATTAGCCCACTATTTGTGCTGGGCCCGGGCCGATTCGGGCAGATGTCCCCCGCATGGTGCGGGCATCGCGCCCAAGTGGTCTCGCTGAGGTGCGGGTGTCTGCTGGTGCCCGTCTTGGTCTGCTACACTCCGCGCCAGCCATCCCCACTGAGGTGCCCATGCGGCGGATCGGGCTCGCGGTCGTGCTCGCTGTCAGCCTCGGTCTGTTGCCGATGGTCGAGGCACAGCAGTCGCCGAAGATCCCACGCATCGGCTACCTTGTGTTGTCCCCGCTCAGCGAAACGCCGTCGCCAGAGCGCGCAGCCTTCATAGCAGGCCTTCGTGAGTTAGGTTGGATCGAAGGCAAGACCATCGCCATCGAGTACCGCTCGGGGCAATCGAATCCCGAGCTGCTCGAGGACCTCGCCGAAGAGCTGGTCCGCATGAAGGTCGACGTCATCGTTACGGCCGGGCGCGGCGCAGTATTGAGTGCGGCGACCCGGGCAACCAGGACGATCCCCATCGTCACGACCGGAAGCGGCGATCCGGTCGCCGAGCGACTCGTCGCCAGCCTAGCGAGACCGGGCGGCAACGTGACGGGAATTTCCCTCATGATCCCCGAGCTGGGCTCGAAGCGACTAGAGCTGCTCAAGGAGGCTGTTCCGCGGGTCACCCGACTGGCCGTGCTCTCGAACCCGGGCACCAGCAGCAGCGACCTCGAACTGCGGGCAACGCGGGCGGCGGCCCAGAAGCTGAAAGTCACACTCAGGGTCCTGGAAGTACGGAACGCCTACGACCTCGCCCGCGCATTCGCAATGCTTGAGAAAGAGCGACCTGACGCCCTAACCATGTTCTTTGATGAGCAGACGTCCATGTATCGGGAGCTGGTCGGGGACTTCGCCAAGAGGCACCAGCTGGCGACCGTATTCGGTGCCAAGGAATTCGTGGAGGCTGGCGGGCTCATGTCCTACGGGCCGACCGAAACCTTTCGGCGTGCCGCGGTTTTCGTCGACAAGATCTTGAAGGGCGCGAAGCCTGGCGATCTTCCCTTCGAGCAGCCAACCAAGTTCGAGCTGGTCATCAATCTGAAGACCGCGAAGGCCCTCGGGCTGACGATCCCGCAGTCGGTGCTAGGGCGGGCCGACCAGATCATCGAGTAGGCATGCTCGACCAACGCGGCCTTCTCTTGCGTTCCGCCGTCGTCTGCTAGACTCCTGCCAGCCGTTCTCACCGAGGTGTCCATGCGGCGGATCGGGCTCGCGGTCGCTATTGTTAGCGGCCTCACGCTTGGATCGCTGTGCGCTCCGCTCGCCGTTGATGCACAGCAGGCTGGAAGGGTGTGGCGGATCGGCGTTCTCACGTCCTATTCAGGTGAGCGAGGGAATCCCGCTTATGCGCTGCAGGAAGGGCTCCAGGAGTTCGGCTATGCGGAAGGTCAGAACATCGCGTTCGAGTGGCGGTGGGCGCGCGGCGACGCGAAGCAGTACCCGGGTTTGGCTGCCGAACTGGCCCGTCTGAAGGTCGACGTAATCGTTGCAGGTAATAACCCAGCCGTGCAGGCAGCGCAGAGCGCGACCAAAACAATCCCCATTGTTATGGTATTGGCGACCGATCCCGTCGGCCTTGGCTTCGCGGCAAGTCTCGCCAGTCCGGGTGGTGACATCACGGGGTTGACTACCCTCCAAAGTGAGGTAACCGCCAAACGTCTGCAACTCCTCAAAGAGGCAGTTCCGCAACTTTCTCGCGTGGCCGTCTTGTGGGATCCCACCGAGCCGGGGCGCCGAGGCGAAGTGAGCGAAGCGGAGGTTGGCGCACAAGCGCTGAGCCTGCAGCTTCAACTCGTGGAGGCGCGAAGTCCGAGTGCGCTTGACAACGTCATCGCGAATATCGCGAGAGCCGGCTCACGCGCGGTGCTTGTCCAAGTGAGCACGATGCTCTTTGTCCACCGAGCACGGATCGCAGAGCTCGCGATAAAGAGGAAGTTGCCGACGATGGTGGCCTCCCTGCCGTTTGTGGAGGCCGGGTGTCTCATGGCTTACGGTCCGAGGATCACAGACCTGTACCGCCGTGCTGGGTATTTCGTGGACAAGATTCTCAAGGGCGCCAAGCCCGCCGATCTGCCCGTCGAGCAGCCAACGAAGTTCGAGCTGGTCATTAACCTCAAGACCGCCAAGGCGCTCGGGCTGACGATCCCGCAGACGCTCCTTTTGCAGGCAGACCAGATCATCGAGTAACCGTGCTCGACCAACGCGGCCAGCTCTTCCGCGCAGCAGTCGGCTTCGCCGAGTGCTCGATGCCGTCGTACGACCGCGCGCTCTGGGCTCTCTGCACGTGGCTCGACTCGTGGACTGGCATCGGGCACGTCGGCGTCGGCATGCACCGCCAGGGCTACGACCTGCAGTTGACGCCGTACGACGACCGAGGCTGGCGCGCAACCTTCTACACGACCGGCATGGAGCACACCCCGACGAGCGCGACCGGCACCGCGTGAGAGCGGACGCCGTGGCGGGCGGTGCTGAAGGCGACGTGGGAGGTGCCCAAACGGCAAGTCAGGAACGGTCCCCTGTCTGTCTCTGAGATGAGGTGGCGCTCAATCCTCTTCGACTTAGTGGTGGTGATCGCGATCTGGACGGTCGTCTTGGTGTTCACACGCCAGCGGCGCCTGCGGGTTGCGGCCGATCCCTCTCCCAGACGGATGCGGGGCTATCGTCTGCACACTGCTGCTTTGATCTCTGTCGCGGTGGGCTTCACATGGTTCATCGCCTGGTTCGTCAGTGACGCGGTCGGACCTCAATGGTTGCACAGCCTATCCCTGCCGACGGCCCTCGTCTTCATCGCTGCAGGCGCCGTCTTGGCCGGATACGCCGGTTGGGTCGGCGGTCCTTAAACTATATCGTAGTGTATGGGATCGCACGCCGTGGCACGCGACGCAGCGGGAGACGTGGGAGATGCTATGACGCCGGTGTTCAAGTGGCGTTCTGGTGGCTATCCTCAGCGGACGTTCGAGGCCTCGGACGTTGAGGAACTTCGCGCCCTGGTAGTCGATTACGTTCGTCAATCCCAATCACGTTTATCGGAGCCACGCTGCGGACACTGCGGGAAAGCCGTCTCGGAGGAGTCGGTGGTCAATCACACGACGTACATTGACCCGGCAAACGGCCCGTCGTGCGGTCAGTTTCACGGAATGAAGAAGCTGGTGCTTCGGGATGATGAGTACTGAACCGCGTCCTGCGCGTAATGCTGCAGACACGCGGAGACGTGAAGCGCGAACGGCGAGCGCCGAGGAGGGCAAGCGGTGATGCGACTCAGTAACCCTATCGTCTGGATCTTCATCGCCGCCATCTCCAATGCGCTCGCTGCGTTCTTTACGCTGCGCGATCAGGACCGCCAGAACGCGGAACTTCGAGGGTGGACGACTGGCGGCGACAGCTACGTCTACTTGGAGCCGCTTCGTCGTGGCGGACGGCTCGCCTACTTTATTCGCCACACTGGAACCTATCCAGCATACGATGTTGTGATTCGAGTGCATGATGAGACCGATCGTGTGATCGAAGGTCCGATTCCAGTCGGCATGGTGATAGCCGGCAGTGGACTCGACTGGCTCGCCGTCGCGAACACTCTCGTCTTCCCTGATCCACCACCAGCCGGTGCGGCGGCGCACCACTTCCGCGTCGAACTCCAGGCGCGTAACGGCACGACGGTACAGCACCTTGCAGTGCGGCCGGAACAAGGTCAGTGGCGCAGTGAATCCCGAGACGTCAAATCGCCCCCTGGACGCGCACCGCTCCCGGCGTTCAAGGAAGCGCACGAGCAGCGAGTCAACGATGAGGGCAAGCGATGATGCGACTGCGACGGGTTTCGGTGATCGCTGCATTGTCTCTGCTCACCTGGACTGCGACGGCCAGCGCCGAGTGCGCGTGGGTGTTGTGGGAGGATACGGTGGCGTCAAACAAGATTGTCACGGAGCCAGTGCGCGCCTATACCTTCAAGAAGGATTGCGACCAGGGTCTCACGGCCGCGCTCACGGCAGCGAGCGCGCCAGCACCGGGCGTCACCGTCACCAGCCGAGGCCCTGAATACCAAGAGGTGTGCGTGAACGTTGGGCGCTCAAGCACTTGCTATCGTTACGTCTGCCTCCCCGACACCGTAGACCCACGCGGACCGAAGGCGAAGTGAATCTGGAGCATTACAGACCTGTAGATGCCCCGACGGTTCCACGCGCGTCGCGTTTGGCGGCGGAGCGAATGCGCCGTCACGTCCGTCGAGACCTACGCCTTCGGATGCTGAAGGTCGCTTGGTTCTCTGCAGACGACCGTCCGCTATCACCATCGGAGTGGACAGATCCGATCAAGATCGGTCTCAACTCCGGCCCGATCGGTAAGAAGCGCGGACTAGTCTCGACGGAGATGTCTTGTGTCGTCTGGTGTCGATCCGACCAAACGCCCTATGAGGTTGCCGAGACCGTAGCCCATGAAGCTCGCCACGTGTGGCAGTTGAGGCAGAAGGCGTGGACGAAGCCTGCCCCTGAGGCTGGCGCTAGCGCCGACGACTTCCTTTCTACGTTGCAGCGTTGGGACCGCGCGAGGGAGCAGGACGCCGAAGACTACGCCGAAAAGCTGATGCCGGTCGCGAAGGAGATCGCGCGGGTCGTGACCCCCGTCCGCGATGGCCTGCGCGCGACGCAGCGAGCGGCGTGGGATGCGTTGAAGCGGCTTTGAGCAAACGGGAGGCACGCGATGAGTCCTATCGAAGACAAGCTGATTGAAGCGTGGCGTGAGTTCAAGAACTACGCGCAGACGATGGGCTACACCAACCAGCAGAACATCAATGAGTGCCTGAACGGCGCGGGTGCGTTCGTCGACTTTCTACGGGGGCGAAGGCCCCAAGCCGGAACATCCTACGCAACTGCCGCGAATTGGCCGACTCCGTGACTGCCGTCAGACGACGGACCGCGCTGGTCGTCGCATTCTCCCTGCTCGCCTGGGCCGCGACGGCCAGCGGCGAGTGCGCGTGGGTGCTGCGGCAAGCAGCGTCGGGGTTCGAGACCGGCAACGCGCCGTCGCCGCTCGCTGCGCTCACGACCAAAGCGGAGTGTGAGGAGCGTCTAAACCAGGAGGCGAACGCGTTGGCCGTCGATAGGGCCGGCGTGAAGAGCTTCCGTGACCGTGACATGGTCGCGGTGACGATCGATGGTCTTGGCGTGCGAACCTTCCGGTTCACATGCCTCCCCGACACCATGGACCCGCGCGGGCCGAAGGGGAAGTCATGGCAACGGAACCTGATCCTGAGCGTTTGAAAGACGAGTATTTCTTTACTGCGTCCCAATACTACGTGGCAGGCAGATTTGCCTTCTGGACCGGTTTACCTGGCATCTGCGGCAATCTTCTGCATCACGCCGTCGAGATGTTTTTAAAGGGGCATCTGTGGTTGACGGTGACCGCCGATGACCTAAAGAAATTGGAACACCGCCTCCCGGGCATCTGGCAACGTTTTAAGGAAACCAGCGATGACACCCGCCTAACCGCGTTTGACCGCACAATCGAGAACGTCCACGCGTTCGAGGCGCTTCGGTACCCCGATATCGTGATTGACAAAGGCATGCTTTTCCACATCACGCTCACACGGAAAGAGCTTGATTGGTGTCGAGCAGTCGACCAAGTACCCGGCCAACCTCCAAGGTACCTATTGGCGCTAGAGGAGGTTGACCAGCTTGTTCTGCTTCTGTTCGAAATATGCAGCCGTAATGCGGACGTGTTTCTTCGGGGACGGCTACCGAATCCGGAGCTAGAGAAATATCTTAGCCGGGCCAATTCGGCGTGGCCGAAGCGGAAGTGAGCAGCCGCCACGTCCCAGGAGTCGAGGCAATGGAAGAACGCTGGGAAGTAACCATCGAGGATCGCGATACCGAGGATGAGTGGTATGCGGAACTCGTCTGGGCCACGGGTGCAGCCGAAGCGAGGCAGCGAGCGCTAACCTCAATCGGCGAACAGCATCCTGAAACTCGCGGCCACCAGCTCGTGATCACTAAAGTACGGGTGGTCTGGACGCCTCGCGCTTCGGATAAGGCTTGAAAGTGCTTCTCGGCTCGTCGCCGCGAGGTTGACGGCGCGGGTGCGATCACCCGCGCGCTCGTGATGGCTGGTCCCGGAGTCTAATTTGCGCTTGGCAGCGCTCGGCCCGCGCGCCAAGATGCTGAAGGTGCTGTGCCGGTAACTCAACCCACGAGATTGAGGGGTCAGGCCTTCTTGCGGTACTTCGTGAGCGCCTCGTCGTAGCCAACAACGCCCGGGCCCTCGACTCTCACCTCATCGCAGAAAGCCTTGAGTTGGTTGGCGTCCACATCGTTCAGAGGACGCTGACCGGTCCGCGCCTCAATCCGGTCGAGCGCCAGCTGGACCTCCTTATTGTCGCGAAGGCGCTTCACTCCAGCGAGGAGGAGCGCCCATGTTCCCTGATACAAAGGAGGGTGCACGATCCCATACCGCAGGTAGTCCTCTACGACTTCACCGATCCGCTTCGCGCGCTCAGTAGCGCGTCGTGCCCTGACAGCAAGACGTCGGTTGGTTACGAGAAAGATCAGGCCTACGACGAGTGACGCGAGGACAACGGTCAGGACCATCCCCACCCGGGGATCGCTCAACCAAGGCGGTAGGTTCATGTCTTACTGCGACCTCGCGCACCGCGCCCGAGCCTCCTTGGAGGCGTCCACAGCGCGGCGACGAACAACGGCTCGGCTCATGCTTGGTCGTCCAGCTCGACGAGGAGTTTACGCCGGGGACCTTCCCGCGAACTAGTTTGTTGGGTTCCTTCAGCGTCCCTCGCACGTCCGGCTCGCAATTTTAGCTGACCAGGCTCGAACAGATCGCCCACCCGACCTCGGAGCGCCCGGCACACCCGGTTCAACGTCTTGAACGTTGCGTTCTGACTCGCGCTCTCCAACCGGTCTAGGGTTGGCTCGCTGATGTCGATCTTTTCGCCATCTCGGTCTGACGACGCCCGCTTCCGGACGCATTCGCTGAATGGAATTCGAGAGAAGCCGCGCCAGATTCCCGGTGGGGAGCGTCCGCCACGTATGGAGCGCGCCCCTAATAGGGCAGCTACAAGAAGTAGGTAAGAGCCTTCCGGTAGACCCGCGCGAAGTCCTCAAGCTCAATCACGTCAACGCGGCGCTCCCCTGATTCGCACTTCGAGACGAACGACTGGGGTCTGCGAAGGGCCGCTGCCGCCTGGATCTGCGTGAGTCCGGCATCAAGGCGTGCTTGGCGGAGCCGCTTGAGGAAGGCACGGTAGCGCGAGGAGTGAACAGAGCGCATCGGCTCGTTGACTCCGCGAGCATCGAGCCTCTGGATTCACTATCCCAACATGGGATATTGTTGGCCGCCGTCCACCTGGAACCGACCGAGTCGGGGTCTGGCCACGATGGGAGCGTAGGGATGTTGGAGCTATTAGGTTGGGTTCTTGAGATCGCGCTCGTTGCCGGATTCGTGCTTGGGGTGCTCTTGGGCATGCGCTACATTGCCGTATTTACGGTCTCAGCCGCCTGGCGTCGGGGAGCCAATCGCCGGGCCGCCGCTGAACACGTTCTCGCGGCGGAGCCGACCCCTCCGCGACTGGAGATCGACACGCTTGACAAGTCCAGACCGGTCGCGATCGAGGCGTTCGCAGCGGCCGCGCCGGCAGAAAGCCAGAGCCCCCCAACCAGGTCAACGCAAGATCGAGAGGCGAGGGATGTCGAAAGGAAACAAGCATCAGCCGAAGCGGCCTCAGTGGCGCTCCTCGCGGATGAGGATCGACGCCGGTTCGCCTTTCAACTTACGTATATCCAACGCTCGTTGCCTATCAGGATCATCTCCGTGTTTCATGTCGCGCTAACCGATAACGTCTGGACCACGCTGAACCTCTCGCCGGAGGAGCGCGCCATCGTCGACGCGTGCCCGACACGGCCGGAGGGATTTCTTGTTGAGCAGTGGGGCGAGGACTTTAAGCGTTGGCGAGTCCACCACAGGAGAAATGGCGAGCGGATCGTCTCGTTTAGGGACATGTATTCCGAAAGTCTGCAGTACGAGCCCGGCCTCGAAATTCCGCTGTGGGAAGTGGAGCTATCCCGGGGTCCCTGGGTCTCCAAGGCTTCCATCAAACTTTCTTGGGATCACGACCGAGTCTATTTGGGCGCGGCTGGTGGACGGTTCGGCTCGGCACCGTCGCTCTACGAGAAGGAACCGCGCGACGAGCACAAGGTCTTCGATCTGCCACTACCCCTGCACGGACGAGTCCTCGAAGGGGAGGAACTGGCGCTTCGGAGGTTCATCCGACCTAGCGATCCGCCCGACCCCGAGCTGCCCAGATACAACCGAAGACCAGGACTCGACGTCTACCAATGTGAAGACGAAGAACGCGGGTTTAGCTGGGCGTTGCTGCGTTACGACATGCGCCCGCTGTTGTTGGGCAGGGTCACACGGGTTGACGCTGGCGGTGCCGGGGCGAATTTCATCGTGTGCGACCGCGACACCGGACTTGCTTTCGAGACCAACTCTTTCCACGTAGAGCCGACCGATGACGGACGTACTATCCCGCGCGCAGGAGAGATTGTAAATATCGTGCTGAACGAAGAGTTTGAAATCGATCGCGTCTGGCTAGAGATGGCCTGACTGACGCACGGCTAGCAGGGCGTCGTCGCCTGGCGAGCCACTTTCCCGCTGTTCGTTAAGTGAGCGACGTCTTCGAGTCCACTCCCGCAGCCCCGAATGGAGCGGTCCACTCCACCCGGCCGATGGGACCCACTGGGTCCCCCGTTCGCTTGAGGCCACAACGAGGTCAAGTTTCAAAAAGTATGGCGCGTACTCGCCGAGCTTCTCGGATTCGCGTGTGGCCTCGTGGGGGTGTCCCGGCACCCTCTGAGCGGGCTCAGAAAAAAAGATTCGCGATTCTCTGAGCGCCTTCGCGACGCAGCGAGAGCCTCTTGGGGGGCTGTCCCCCCTCCCCCCCGGGGAGCCTCGCGCCGGACAGGATGATTTGTTGATGAGGCCTTTACACCGGAGAATCGGGCTAGTTGCGGGCTAGTTGTGGGTCAATCTCCATCGAACTCAGTCCCAATCTGTCGCACGTGAGACGCGCTGCGATGTCTGCAACTGTCCGGAGTGAATGCGATGACGTATGATGGAGCGCGCTCGTGATGGACGGAGCGCCGAACTACGTCAGATTCGTAGTCCGACGCTCTGTCCACCTGAGCTAAGGGCGCAACGGGCACTTACGATACACTACGCTGCCCTCGGGTGCGAGCACGCTCGTGACCCTCGAGCGCCCGCGGTGCCGGGTGCATCGCGTCTTGACATCGCGCCCGATCGCCACGATCATCCCCGGCGACTGATCCTGTCCGACCCGTCCCGACCCCAAGGAGGAGAGAGATGAAGACCTTCGTCACCGCCCTCGTCCTGGTCGTTTCGGCCGCCGCTCCCGTACTGGCAGGACAATGCCCGACGCTCCAGGCCCAGATCGACAAGGCGGTCGGGAACCGCTACGACCCGAGCGCCGCCAACGCCAAGCAGCTCGCGTCGCAAGCCTGGTCGCTGCATCAGTCTGGCAAGCACGCCGAGTCCGAGGCGAAGTACGACGAGGCGGCAAAGGCCGCCGGGATCACGCTGCAGAAGAAGTAGCGGACCGCTCGCGCGATCGACAGAGACACGGGCGCCGAGGGGACTCGGCGCTCGTGCTGTTTTCGGCCGGCGTGGGAATTTGGCGGAGAGGCCGGGATTCGAACCCGGGACAGAGCTTTTAACCCTGTAACCGCTTAGCAGGCGGCTGCCTTCGGCCGACTCGGCCACCTCTCCAAGGGTCAAGCGGGCTTAGTATACACTCCCCACGCGAGCGATCCTGATGCCGATCAACACCGATCCACGATACGTCGGGCGGGCGTCGATCACCCCCGGCGGCCCGGTCGTCGCCGGGCAGCTCGGTAC
>JACXTT010009289.1_pt1 | contig 13451 bp, 7 predicted proteins | sample 9270951 | NCBI WGS metagenome assembly JACXTT01 (sample SAMN15532306, study PRJNA645909) | rock metagenome | isolation source: weathered quartz diorite | place: Puerto Rico | collected 2017-06-21
ACCGTCTCGTGATTGTAGTCCTTGTAGAAAACCGTGATGGTGGCGTTCTGCGAGTTCTTGTCGATGAAGCCGTCGAGGTCGTCCGCCCCCAGTGTATTGAGGAACTGATAGAAGATATTGCCCACGTCGCGCGGGTTATCGGGGATGATCGCCCACTTGGGAATGCCTTCCTGGAACATCTGGTAGAGCCGACGCCCCATGGTGGTAATGGTGATGCTGCCACCCACCAACTTCTGTTGCTCCATGAAGCGCTGGAACTTCTCCAGGGTCTTGAGCACCTCGGGGTCTTTGATGACCCCTTCCTTTTCCCCTTCCGCCAAGATCACCAGTTGCGAGGCGCCGACGAACTTCTGGTTGATCTTGTCGTACGACACATTGTAATCATGGGCAGGGTAAAGGAGGGCCTTGCCAATCGACACGTCACCAATCTTCAGGTCGCGTGAGTAGGTCATGCCGATGATCAAGAACACGCTGAACGAGCCGATCACGACGTAGCGGTATCCGCCTTGGCTGAGCTTGACCATGGCACGATTGATGCCGTTGTAGATGTGATCGGAGAAACGTCTTCCGGCTTTGGGATCATGCGGCGGCGGCGGAATGAAATAGAGGATGATCGGGTGCAGAGTCACCACGCTGATAAAAATGGTGAATACCCAGAAGCTGGAGACATAAGCAAGTTTTTGAATCAGCGGTATGTGCGCCAGGGCCAGGGTAAGAATGGCAAACCCGTCGGCGGCGATCGATACGATTGCCGGGCTGAACAAGCTCAGGTACGAGGCCATGATCGCTTGCTGTTTATTTTGCAGGCGGTGGTACTCCTCGTGGTAGCGTTCCATTGACTGCACGGAATGGGAAAGCGCCCGCGCCGTGATCAGTACCAATACCACCAACACCAGGGGATCGAGATTAAAGCCGAAGTAACCAGCAAGGCCCAGGGCTAGCATCGAACTCAGCGATCCTGAGAAGAGCGGCACCCACACACCGGTAAACGTGCGGAAGTAGAACCACAACATTGCGACGATGATCACCATAGTGACAGCGATGACCGCCAGGATGTAGTTCTTGTAGCTGAAGATCCACGAGTAGAGCATGGGAAAACCAGTGATGAAGACTGTGTGCTTCCCGTCTTTCTCAACCTCCTGGCGGATTCTCAACATACGCTCGTACAAATTACGAAAATCTACCCCTTCTTCCCAGAACCCGGCGGTAAGGAGGGCAGCCGTGTTATCTTGAGAGACGTAAAAGCCATGCACGCCTTCGTTGGTATACACCGCTTTCTTGATCGGCTTGACGTCGTCAGGAGTTTTGGGCGGGCCGGGGTACATAATAGGGTAGGCTGTGATGATCGCTCCCCTAATACGGATGTTCTTCATCTTGGGGTGGGTCAGTGATCGGACCTGATACGGATTCACCCCTGGGGTCTCAACCACCTGCAGCGTCGCGTAGTTGATCTTGTTGATAGTATCGACGTTGAAGATGTCGCCCTCTTTGCACTCAATCGCCATCATCAAGACGTTGGCGGTGCCGAACATGCGACGGTATTTTTGGTAGAGCTGGATATAAGGATGATTGGGTGGATAGAGGTCAAAGAAGTTGGTGTAGACCCGCATGCTCTTGAGGTTGTACCCGAGAAAGAGCGACACGGCCGTAACAAAGATTAGCACCGGCCAGCGGAATTTGAGAAGGAAGTTGATGTAGGCTTCCATCCAAGTGCGCGGTAGCATAGCTAGTTCCCTCCTTAATTACGCTTCTCTACTGTCTCTTGAAGCGCGCAGCGAAATCGACTTTTGTGCCGTCAGTGAACAGGATCAAACCGTTCGAACCGGTAATAATGCCGTGCGAGTCAGGTCCAGTCGAGACACCCATCATCCAGTACAGCGTCAGTTCTTCGGGCGCATCGACCAGGCTCCAGTTCTTCCCCCCATCACTCGAAGTGAGTATTACTCCCTCGTCCCCAACCGCCCAGCCAATCTGCCCGTTGAGCACGACGTTGTAGAGAGCCGTTTGCACCGGGCTTTCGTAGGCCTTCCAGCTCTTGCCGCCATCCGCGCTCTGCATAATCGTCCCGTCCATGCCAACCGCGCACCCCCAGTTATCATCGGCAAAGCTCATTCCCAGCAAGGTCGCTTCGGTGCCGGTTTCCTGCTTGTGCCAGGTCGCACCGCCATCGTCGCTGAGCAAGATCGTGCCGCGCTCGCCGGAAACCACCGCTTTGCCTGACTCACGCATGATCACCGCATAGAGGAACACATCCTCTCCCGGCGTCCGGTCCTGCCAGGTTTTGCCGCCATCGACCGTCTGGATGACAGTGCCATAGTCACCAACCGCAATGCCCTTCTTGTTATCCAGGAAGGTAAGGTTGAACAGATGATGCGTCGTGCCACTGACTTGCCTCTCCCACTTAGCTCCGCCGTCAGTAGTATGCAGAATCAAGCCAGACTTCCCCGAAATCCAGCCCTCTTTGCTATCCACAAAGCGTACGCCATAGAGCGGCTCGATGACCCCACCGTCTTGTTTCTCCCATTGTTTGCCCCGGTCTTTGGTATGGTAAATGGCGCCAAAGCTGCCCACTGCCCAAGCCTCGTCTGCAGTGAGAAGATGCACGGCGTAGAGATGGTCGCGGATACGCGCGCCATTCTGCGCTCTGACGTCCCCCAGGTGCATTCCGCCCACCACCCACACGAGCACCGCGACCCCTACCCAGAGTCGCCGGGGTTGGAATACTCTCCAGTTCATGACGGGTCTCCCTCCTTTGCCTGATGCGAGAAAAGCGTGCTCACTCTCTTAGACTAGGGGGAAAAGGCTTGTCAACGGCAGTTCTGCACGGTTTGGGAAAAATCCCGGGCGGGCACCCCCACGGCTTCGCCTGTCGCCAACAGCGACGGTTGAGGACACTCAGCAGGCGCCAAATCAGGACAGGAAGGGCTCTAGGCTAATACGCTGTAGGTCAAGACCGGCAAAGCCGTTCCGGCCCCTACAAAATCCGGCAAAGACGGGCTATAGTGCGCGTTCGTAGTTTGGGAGGGGATTATGCCTGTTCGCCTGTGCCGTTTCTTGGCGCAACACCTCTGGCTGACCGCGTTGCTGATCGCCGCCCTGACTCTGCCCGCCACGTTCTTGGCTCGCCGCGTCACTCTCTCGTCAAAAATGTCCGATTACTACCCCGGCCAACACCCCCACGTGCGGCTCTATCAAGAGTTTACCGAGATGCTCAAGATGACCAACATGGTGGTGGTCACGGTGAGCGTCAGAGATGGCACGATCTACACCCCGGAGACCCTGGGGAAAATCCATCGCATCACGGTCGATCTGTTGGATACCAAAGGCGTGAACCCGTTCGAGGTCATGTCGTTGACCCACCCACGGCTCAAGGACATCAAAGTTCGCAGCGAGGGGATTAGCATCCTGCCAGTTGTGAATCATCCTGAGGAGCCTCAACCTCCTGAGGCGCTCGCCCACATCAAGAATGCGGTCTACACCAACCTTGGCATTCGTGGGATTTATGTCTCCCCGGATGACAAGACAGCGCTGATCCGTGCCGGGTTCTGGGATGGCATGGCCGAGCCACGCGCAGTGCTCACTCGGCTTCAGACGCTCGCCGAACGAGAAGGCGACACCAACACCGATATCTCGTTTACCGGTAACCTCGTGCTCGCCGCCTGGTTGATTGATGCGGCCCCGCGTTTTCTCTTGCTGCTGTTGATCAGCGCCGGGGTAGCAATCTTCCTTGCCGGTCAGTTACTCGGCCGCTTCAGTGGCACGGTCATCGTGCTCCTGGTCAATCTTCTCGGTGCACTCTGGGGATTCGGTGCGCTCGGCGCTGGCGGGCTGACGCTCGAACCGTTGGCGCTGATCATGCTTTTTCCCTTGTGTGCCCGGGGCATCGCGCTGGTCATGAGCTGGGACGAACGCTTGGCCAGCGAATACGACGCGGTGTTCACCCCTTTCTCCGAGGAGACGAGCCGAGCGCACGCCCTCGAACGCACCACCGCAGCTTTGTGGCGCCCACTGACGGCCGCGCTGTGTGCGGATGGCGCTGCACTGCTCGTGCTTGCCCACTCTGACGTCCCTGTGCTCCACGCGCTGGGCTACCTCGGCGCTGGTTGGATTGCCGGACTCTTGCTGTCTCTGTGGACCGTGCTGCCGCTGTGGTCGTCCTTAGCGCACCTGCGTGGTCTACGGGCAGGAGCCAGTTCCTGGGGAGAGCGGCTGGCCACACGGATGGCTGCAGGATTGCAAGGCATGTTGCGCCCTCCTCTGGCCACGCGCATAGGCCTACTCGTGTTGAGCCTGTTGGGGATAACGGCAGCCGTGCAGCTTCAGGCCGGCCGCGCCATGATCGGCACGACCTTATTTTACCCCTCTCACCCGTATAATCGCTCCTTCGCTTCAGTAAACCAGGGATTCATTGGCATCAACCAACTCATCGTAATCGCCCGGACGAGCGGGAAAGCGGCTTTCCGTGATCCCAAAGCGCTCCAAGCGTTAGAAGCCTTTCAGCACTACATGGCCGAAGACGACTACTTCGGCGGAGCACTGGCCATTACCAGCTTAACCAAATCGATCACGCGCATGTTCCACGAGGACATCCCCAAGTGGGAGATGGTCCCGGACGATATCGATTCGGCCGGGCAGGTGATCTTTCGCATTGTGACCGCCGCCGCGACACCGAGCGAGGTCGAGCGGTTTCTCTCGACGGACTTTAGCACCACGGCGGTCACCCTCTTCTATCGCGACTACTCCCCCACGATTGTTGCCCGCGCCTTAAACCGTGCCCGTGAGTTTATTGCCAAGCAGAATGGGACTGGCGTCGAATTCCGCCTGGGCGGCGGCATCTTCGGAGTCCTCGCCGCGGTTCACGACGCGGTCGAGTCCGGGTACTGGCGCACGTTAGGGGCGTTGGCGCTGCTCGCGGGGGTCGCTGCCTTCTTGGGGCTGGCCTCCTTACGCGCTGCGTTCGCAGTGACGGTCGCGCTCGCTTCGTCTCAGGGAGTGATGCTGACCTTACTGTGGCTTGGGAATATCGATTTCAACGTATATACCTTGCCGGTGGTTGTGGTCAGCGTGGGCACGATCCTTATCCCGGCGTTTCTCGCCTGGACGCGAGACGGAGAAGTTGCGCGGTATGCCCAGGCGTTTGCCGCAATCAGCCTGACGTTAGCCTCGGCCGCGTCTGTCTGGTTATTCTCACCCCTTCGCCTGCAAGCGGAAATGGGAGTTTTTCTCATCGTGCTGGCGCTCGTTAATGTCGTGATTCCGTTAGGACTGCAAAAAAGTCTAGGGTCTAGCGTCTAAGGTCTGAAGGAAACTCTCTTGTCTTGACTCTAGACTGACAGACTCTAGACTCTAGACTGATTGTGGCCAAGTGTTAGCATGACTGTCTATGAACCTGATTAGTGCACTGAAGACGATTCAGGAACGGTACGGCTACTTGCCTGAGGACGAACTGCGCGCGTTTTCCCAACGCACGGCCATCCCCCTGTATCAGATTCAGGCTGTCGCCAGCTTCTATCCGCATTTTCGCCTGCGACCGGGTCCGCGACTGGAGGTGCAGCTCTGCGGCGACCTCTCCTGCCATCTCGCCGGCGCGCGCCGGCTACGGGACGTTGCTGAACAGCGAGCTAAGACTATAACCGGATGTGAAGTCGAAGCCGCATCTTGCTTGGGTCGCTGTGACCGAGCGCCGGCGGTCGCAATCAACGACACGATCTATGCCGGAGTGGATGTCCAACGGCTGGGTGAATTGCTCACCGGCTTTCAGCAGGGCACGGTTCCCGACAATAGCTTCGCGCAACAGGGTTCCACTACGCTGACCCTCGACCCCTACGCTCGGGAGACCGACCGCTTTGCCGCGTTGCGTGTTCTGCTGACTACCCGTGATGTCGCCACGGTGATTCAGACCCTGAAAGACAGCGGCCTGCGCGGCATGGGCGGAGCTGGGTTCCCCACTGGCGTGAAGTGGGAAATCGTGCGGAACGCTGCGGGCGAAGAGAAGTATGTGGTGGTGAACGCCGACGAAAGCGAGCCGGGAACGTTCAAGGACCGCTTTCTCATGGAAAAATTTCCTCACCTGCTGATCGAGGGCATTTTGCTCGGCGCGTACGTGGTCGGCGCGCGCAAGGCATACCTTTTCATCCGGCACGAGTATCCTCACCAAGAACACGTCTTAGCTCAGGCACTGGCGCAGGGGCGGTCACAAGGACTCATCGGTTCGCAGATTCTTGGCACAGACTTTTCCTGTGACATCGAGATCTTTGTCAGCGCCGGTGGATACATCTGCGGTGAAGAGACCGCGCTGCTGGAAGCCCTGGAGGGCAAGCGAGCCGAACCGCGCAACAAGCCACCGTTCCCCGGCACGTACGGGTTGTGGGGCAAGCCGACGCTGATTAACAACGTCGAGACCTTGTGTATGGTCCCGGCGATTCTGCAACGTGGAGCGGCATGGTTTAAGAGTCAGGGCCGCAACAGCAATGGGCTGAAGTACGTAGGGCTGAGCGGTCATGTCGAGCGGCCCGGAGTGTACGAGGTTCCGCTCGGTCTTCCCGTGGAGGAGTTTATTCGCGACTATGGCGGCGGGATCAGCGGCAGAAGAAAGCTCAAAGCGTTTTCACCCGGCGGCGCGTCGTCGGGCTTCCTGCCCGCCACCATGGCCGGGATCGCTCTTGATTTTCAGTCCCTGGTGCAGGCTGGGTCCATGCTCGGCTCGGGCGCGGTCGTGGCCCTGGCTGAGGGGACCTGCATGCTGGATGCCGCACTCAACGTAGTGACGTTTTTCCGCAACGAGTCGTGTGGCAAGTGCGTCCCCTGCAGAGTAGGGAGTGACAAGATCGTGCAGATCCTCACCCGGGCTACTCGTGGTCAAGCGGAGAGTAAAGAGATCGACCTAATCGGCGAATTGGCCGAGACCATGCAACTCACTTCGATCTGCGGCCTCGGCCAAGCCGCACCGCTGCCGATTACCTCAGCGCTCAAATACTTTGGTGATGAGATTATGTTGCATCTCACGCAGAAACGCTGCCCTGAGGGAGTGTGCTTTGCAGGGACCAGGAGTTAGGGTCAGGGGCCGGTAAAGACAAAAACATATGGCTGTCAACACGCAAGACCGATCCCCGATCCCCGACCCCCGACCCCTAGCTTCTGCGATTATTCTGGCCGGCGGCAAAAGCTCGCGCATGGGCCGGCCCAAAGCGTTGCTCCCCTTTGACGGCGAACCCCTGATCGCCCACACTGTGCATACCCTGGGGCGGCTGTTCGGAGACATCGTGGTCGTTGCTGCGCCCGAACAAAAACTGCCACCACTACCAGTGACACTTGTGCGAGACGAGATCGCGTATCGGGGACCAGTGGGTGGTATTTATTACGGATTGCAAGCGGCGCGCACCGAAGTGAGCTTTGTCACGTCGTGCGATGCGCCTTTTCTCAACCTTGCTCTGATCGCCCATCTCCTTTCGCAAATTACCGACTGTGATGTCGTCGTGCCGCACTGGCAGGATCGCTTACAACCGCTCCATGCGGTCTATCACCGCAGCGTCGCGCCACTTTTACAAGCGCAACTCGAGCGCGGAGAGTTGCGTCCGATCTTCCTGTATCAAAAAGTCCGCACCCGCGAAGTCGGAGCAGAGGAACTCCGTCGTTTCGATCCCGAGGGGTTGAGCTTCCGTAACCTGAATAGTCCGGAAGACTATCAGGCGGCTCTGGCCCTCTGGCAGGAAAAGAGACAGCGAGATCAGACAGAGATAGAGACAGCCCCACCACCCTCCTTCTCTGTCTCTTTCTCAAATCCCTGTCTGAACTCTGTCTCCAGTCTCTATCTCATATGCACGGTGGAACTGTTCGGCGTGGCGCGGCTCAAAGCCAAGACTGACCACGTTTCTCTCACGCTTCCGGCTGGAGCGAATCTGGCGGATGCGTTCGTAGCCCTGGCAGAGACACTCCCTGAGTTGGTTGGTCCCGTACTCACCGTCGACCACCGTGCCCTGACAGCCGGGTATGCCTGTAACCTCAATGGCAGCGAATTTATCCACGACCTGCGCCGGCCGATTCGCTCTGGAGACAGTCTCCTCATCCTGTCAAACGATGCTGGAGGCTAGGCCATGTACGGGTTCCACGGCCGTCTGCTACACGTTGATCTGACTAGAGGAGCCTCTTCCCAGCTCGATCTGGAAGCGTCCCGGCTGCGGGCGTTTCTCGGCGGAATCGGCCTCGGCACCAACCTGCTCTACGATTTCGCGCCGCCAGGGGTTGCGCCGTTCGCTCCGGAGAATCCGTTAATCTTCAGTAGTGCCCCCTTGGTCGGCACTGGCCTGACTACGACCGCCAAGTTTGCTGTGGTCACAACCTCCCCGCTCACGGGATTTATTGCCGACTCGCTCTCGTCCAGTTTCTTTGCCCTTGAGTTGAAGCGTACTGGCTTTGATGCCCTGGTAGTCACTGGCTCGACGGCGGCGCCGGTCTACCTGGTAATCACCAAGAGGGGCATAGAAGTCAGGGATGCTGCTCATCTGTGGGGCAAGAGCGTGAGCGCAACCGAGGCCGCGCTACGCGCAGAGTTGCAAGACCCGGAGATCCGCGTAGCTGCGATCGGCCAGGCTGGCGAGAACCGCGTTCGTTTTGCCACCATCAGCAACGAGGGTCGCCACGCCGGCCGTGGCGGTGTCGGCGCGGTGATGGGAGCGAAAAACCTGAAGGCGATCGCTCTGCGTGGTCATTGCCGGGTACAGGTCGCCGATCCGCAGGGGATCGAGATCATCGCCGACTCGCTTCGACAAAAGAGTTTGAGTACGCTGACCGCCAAGTACCGCGAGATCGGCACGGTCGCGAACCTGGCGGTGTTCAACCGTCTCGGTACCTTACCTACGCGCAACTTCCAGCAATCAACTTTCGAACATGCTGAAGCCTTGAGTGGAGAACGCCTGCTGACCAACACCTTCAGCCGCGTACACGGCTGCGCGTCCTGTACGATCCGTTGTGAGCGCCTGTTTAAATCTCTCAGTGGAGAAGAACAGCGTCTGGAGTACGAGACCCTCTTTGCCCTCGGCCCCTTGTGCGGCATCGAGAGTTCCGAGGTCGTTCTTCAAGCGGCGCAGCTTTGCGACCACTATGGGCTCGATACCATCAGCACCGGCGGTACGCTCGCCTGGGCGATGGAGTGCGCGGAAAAAGGGCTTTTACCCGAAGCGCGCGCCATTGGGCTGCGCTTCGGCAATGCGGAGGCGATGCTGACAACGATCCCAGCAATCGCCACACGCAGCGGTCTTGGCGCCCTACTCGCCGAGGGCTCACGCCGTGCCGCCGCCCACATAGGTGAAGAAGCGCTACACTGGGCGATCCAGGTCAAAGGCATGGAACTACCCGGATACGAGCCGCGCAGTTTGAAGACCATGGCCTTGGGTCTGGCGGTGAGCCCACGCGGCGCTTGCCACAACCGTTCAGGCGCCTACGAAGTCGATTTCTCTGGACAAGTCGATCGCCTGCGGGCAGACTCCGGCCGCGGCGCTCTGGTTGCCGCATCGGAAGATTTCGCTGCGGTGTTGGACTCACTGATTGTCTGCAAATTCCTGCGGAAGTGCTTCACTGACTTTTATGCTGAAGCCGCCGACCTGCTCGGCAAGGTGACCGGCTGGTCGTACTCTGCGGGCGAGTTGCACCAGGCCGGCGAACGGATCAATACCCTGAAGAAGCTGTTTAACCAGCGCCAGGGCTGGCAGTCGCGCGATGACTGGCTTCCACCGCGCTTGTTGAGCGAGCCGCTACCCACCGGCGTGGCTCAAGGGGTGAGCCTGACCGCCGCCGAGTTGCGCGAGATGATCCAAGGATATTATAAAGCTCGGGGATGGGACGAGAATGGGGTTGTCCCGGAAGAAAAGAAAAGGGAATTGAATCTGTAGGGGCACAGCATGCTGCGCCCCGGTCGCTCTCCGACAGGCTCAGGGTGACTGGCTGAGCAGAGACATCTAGTTCAATAACCGTTCGTGCTGAGCTTGCCGAAGCACGACCAAGGAGGGAGACCATGACCACAACGCCTGCACTAGAAACTAAATCGCTCACCCTGACCATCGACGATCAGACGGTTACTGTACCCGAAGGGACAACGATCTGGGACGCAGCCCGCAAGCTCGGGATCGCGATCCCCGCGCTCTGCCACGACCCCCGACTCCATCCTGTGGCGGTTTGCCGGGTGTGCGCGGTTGAGGTCAAGGGCGCACGTGTCGCCCAGGCTGCCTGCATCCGCCAGGTCGAGGCTGGTATGGAGGTGCAAACCCACACTGACAAGGTCGAGCGCGCCCGTAAGATGCTAGTCGAGTTGCTCCTCGCTGACCATCCCACCCCTTGTGCCAAGCACAAAAAGAACAGTAACTGCGAGTTAGAGTTGCTCGGCGAGAAATATAGTCTCTTAAAGGTTCCCCCTTCCCGCCGGAGAGAGGGTCAGGGTGAGGGGAGCCGCTTCCGGCCACGGATCATGGAAGACGGGCACGATCCATCCTCTCCGGTGATCACCGTCGATCACAACGCCTGCATTCTCTGTGACCGTTGCATCCGCGGCTGCGACGACATTCAGAATAACGAGGTCATCGGCCGCACTGGGAAAGGCACGCATGCCCACATCGGCTTTGACCTGAACTTGCCGATGGGCAAGTCCACTTGCGTATCGTGCGGAGAGTGTGCCTCGGTCTGTCCTACCGGGGCACTGTTCAATAAAGCACTCACCATCGATGTGCCATTGTCGGAAACGAAAGCTGTCGATTCCGTTTGCCCGTACTGTGGAGTCGGATGCGCTATCACCTATCACGTTAAGGACGACAAAATCGTGCAGGTGAGCGGCCGGGAGAGTCCGGTGAATCATGGCCGCTTGTGCGTGAAGGGGCGCTATGGTTTCGACTACGCCCTCCACCCCCAGCGTTTGACTGTTCCACTCATCCGCCGTCCCGAATTTTATCCTAAAGGGCCACTGTCTCAGGATGTACGCGGCGACGACGGACAATGGCAGCGTAAGCCCGGAGGAATCGTCGATTACGCCGAGGTGCTCCCGGCCTTTCACGAGGCGACCTGGGATGAAGCACTGGCCCTCGTCGCTGGTAAGCTCAAAGGCATACGAGAGCAGCATGGTTCCAGTGCGCTGGCAGGCTTTGGCTCGGCGAAATGCTCGAACGAAGAAGCCTACCTGTTCCAGAAGCTCATACGTGCGGTGTTTGGTACTAACAATGTGGACCACTGCACCCGGCTCTGCCACGCCTCATCGGTCGCTGCCCTGCAAGAAACTATCGGCTCGGGCGCGGTGTCCAACGTGTTCGGCGACGTACAGTACGCCGATGTCGCGATCGTGATTGGCTCTAACGCCACTGAAAATCACCCGGTCGCCGCAACTTTTTTCAAACAAGCGGCCGAACGTGATACGACACTGATTGTGATCGACCCGCGCCGACCAGCGCTGGCTGACCACGCCAAGTATTACGTACGCTACAAACCTGGCACCGACGTGGCGTTCCTCAACGGCCTCATGCACGTGATTATCGCCGAGGGCATGACGGCCCCAGAGTTCATCGCCAAGCGGACCGAGAACTTCGAGATGCTGAAAGAAACGGTCAAACACTACACGCCTGAGCTGGTAGAGAAGCTCACGAGCGTGCCGGCTGAGCAGATCCGTACTATTGCCCGTACTTATGGTCAGGCGAAGAACGCGATGATCTTCTGGGGCATGGGAATTTCTCAGCACACCACCGGTACAGACAACGCTCGTTGCTTGATTTCTCTTTGTCTCATGACCGGTAACATCGGCCGGTCAGGGACTGGGCTCCATCCTTTGCGCGGCCAGAACAACGTACAAGGTGCGTCCGACTCAGGTCTCATCCCTATGGTCTACACCGACTATCAGCCGGTTGCTAATCCCACCGTACGAGAGAAGTTTGAGAAAGCCTGGGGCGTCTCTCTCGATCCTAAGCCTGGTCTCACCGTGGTCGAGATCGCCCACGCCGCCCTGCATGGGACAATCAAGGGCATGTACATGATGGGCGAGAACCCTTTCCTCAGCGATCCGAATATCAACAAGGTGCGCAAAGCCCTCGCCAGCCTGGAGTTCCTGGCCGTGCAGGATATCTTCCTCACCGAGACAGCGGAGTTCGCCGACGTCATTCTCCCAGCTTCCAGTTTTCCAGAAAAAGAAGGCACCTACACGAACACCGACCGCCGGGTGCAGCTCGGCCGCAAGGCCATCGAATCACCTGGCCAAGCGCGGCCAGACTGGCAGATCATTTGCGAAATCTCGACCCGCATGGGTTATCCCATGACTTATCAGTCACCGGAAGAGGTATTCCGCGAACTCGCCTCGCTTTCTCCTAGTCTGGCAGGGTTGAGCTACGCGCGCTTAGGCACAACTGGTGAGCTTTGGCCGTGTCCTGAGCCGGATCAGCCAAGTCAGTCGGTGCTCTTCGTGGAGGACTTCCCCAAGGGCAGAGGCAAGTTCGTGCCGGCAGAGTTTGCGCCGGCCAAAGAACTGCCGGACACGGAGTTTCCCTTCGTGCTGAACACTGGCCGCGTGCTGGAGCATTGGCATACCGGCACCATGACTCGCCGCTCGAAAGCTTTGGACGCGATCGAGCCCGAGCCATTTGTCGAGATCTATCCGGAAGACCTGTATGCCCTCGGTATGCAAGACGGAGATTTCGTGCGAGTCAGTTCCCGGCGCGGCTCCATCGTGCTGAAAGCGCGCACCGGCGTGCGCACACAGAAAGGCAGTGTATTTATCCCGTTCCACTTCCGCGAGGCCGCCGCCAATCTGCTGACCAACGATGTGCTCGACCCTTATGGTAAGATCCCGGAGTTCAAGTTCTGCGCAGTGAAAGTGGAGAAGGTGCAGGCTGAAGACGCCCGAGAGGTCGCCGCGTAAGCTGTAGGGGCGCGCTGCTGTGCGCCCTGCTCCGCTCGGCATTGGCGGAGAATAGACATGGACATTCTCACGATAACCTTCTTAGCAGGCTCGGTGCTCGTGCTTGCTCTCGGCCTGTACATTTATTACCAGGACAAACAGGCACGAAAGCAGTAGTAGGGTGGGCACTGCCCACTCTGCCATTACCTTTCCTCAAGCTACTTGACCTTGGTCACCGGCTGATCTGGATGAGCAGGGTTGGGAACGAGACGCTGACGTTGGCAATCAACGAACAGATCGAGTTTCTCTAACACGGTCTGCCCAATCAGCACCTCATCACCAAGCACTAGGGCTTCTTCCAGAGTATCCCTTCCTTCTAAGTCAATGACCAAGGGTCCAGTAACACTCACCACGTCTTTACGCCCATCGGCGTACTCGGCTACTCGCTGACCACGAACTGCTAGCCCAAGACGATCCACAACGTGTTGAGGTAAGATCGTACGTACCGCTCCCGTATCGACAAGCGCATCAGCCTCATAGGCTCTTACCTGCTCTGGCTTTAGTATTCCACGCCGGACAAGGTCCTCGT
>JACXTT010009290.1_pt1 | contig 13451 bp, 11 predicted proteins | sample 9270951 | NCBI WGS metagenome assembly JACXTT01 (sample SAMN15532306, study PRJNA645909) | rock metagenome | isolation source: weathered quartz diorite | place: Puerto Rico | collected 2017-06-21
GCGCGACTAGAGGCGCCGACAAACTTGAACGCCTCCCACTTTCCAGGAAGCAGACGTCCCCGATGTCCGAGGGGAAACCGGTCTAGCTCAAAGGTCTCGAAGGCATAAAGCTGCAGGTCGATCCTTTCACCGACAAGCGCGAGGACCCCACCCTTGTCGGCCGCAATGTGAACACGGTCCCGTTGCGCAAGGTCACCACCAACGAGGATGTCGCGCGTTTCGTCACCTATCAGGTGAAAGTGCTCATGTCAGGCCTGGGCCTCAAGGTGGTGGAAAGCGGCGGAGACGTGATCCTGAAGGGGGAGATCGGCAAATTCTTTGCCGAGGAGGCCAGCCGCTACAAGGCCGAAGTCGAGCTGAGGGCCACCTTCAGCGATGCCAGCGGCAAGATCTTATGGGCGGTCGCGACCACCGGCACTTCCAGCCGCTTCGGACTGGCGTACAAGGCGGACAATTACTACGAAGTCCTGAGCGATGCACTGATCGGGGCGACGCATGAGCTGGTTCGCAACCCCGGCTTTCGCAAAGCGTTGACTGGGAAATAGGGATTCTTTGTGGGTAAAAAGGGAAATCGGGCGAAGCCGATCTCCTCGTAACAGACAAATGCAGATATTTCCATGCCGGCACGCCTTTGCCGAACCGGCAAACACAAAGGGCGCAACTCACGTCACGCCCTTTGCGGTTTGCTTCGGCGCTCGGGCCGGATGACCCTCAAACCTTCGGGTTCAAGGTGGTCGCCGCCCGTCCGCATCAGGCACACCCGAACGAATTGGCGCGCGCAACAGCGAATGTCTTGGGCAACAACCGGATCGCCATATCTTGGGCTTGAGGATCTACCCCAGCCCGGCGTGCGGAAGCAAATCCAGTGAGCGCCCTTCGTTCGTCGATGTCAAGGAATTTCTGCAGCTTTTCCGGGAGTGTAATCGCCGGCATATCACCCACTTGAGGCTCAGGCCCATACTTTTTAGCTGCGCCCCCGCTATGACAGCTCACCGATTGAACGGCGGCGGCAGCCCAGCCTGGCCCGGAGCCGCGATGTTTTGACCCGGGCAGGCCGTCGCCGCTACCGGTCTCCCTGATCGGTGTCCGACGCTTGATGCTCCGCCGTATTCCGTGTCGAATACAAAATCATCAAACCGGCCATCAGGAAGCCGAGGTCCAGTATGCCGATCCAGCGCAGCCAGTGCGGGATTCCAAATAGGTAACCGCCAACCGGGAAAAAAGACATGATGAACATTATCAACAGCGCGAGGCCGTGACTATGTAGCGACGCGATCACGGCAAATATGGCAAACAGCATCATCAGTACGCCGATCGCGATATGCACGGGGGATTGTGAAAAGGCGCCTTGAGGCGTGCCGAGCGCCCACAGCCATAGCCCGCATGCTGCAACGCCAGATGCGGCGCCGATAATTTTTCCGGCATGATAAGAGAGGGTCCGCAGCATGTCAGTTTTCCTGAATCGAACCCACGACGGGGGTCGATCGTAGTAAAGCCGCACAGTACTTACAGTCCCATAACGGAGCCAGTTATGCAATTCAAAATCCTGCCCGGCACCGACATGAAGGTCTCGCGGGTCTGCCTCGGCACCATGACATGGGGCGAACAGAACAGCGAAGCCGAGGCGCACGCGCAACTTGACTACGCGATTGGTGAGGGCATCAACTTCATCGATACCGCGGAGATGTACCCGGTGCCGCCGAATGCCAAGACCCAGGGGTGCACCGAAAAGTATCTCGGGACCTGGCTCGCACGCCAGCAGCGGGACCGTTTGATCGTCGCGACGAAAGTCGCCGGACCGGGCCGCCGCGACTGGATCCGCAACGGGCGCACAGACCTGACGCCGGACGTGATCGCCGACGCGGTGGACACCAGCCTCGAACGCCTGCACACCGATTACATCGACCTCTATCAGATTCACTGGCCGCAACGCAACGTACCGAATTTTGGCGCGACCGCGTTCGATCCCGCCAAGGAAAAGGACGGCCCCTCCATTCTCGATCAGGTGACAGGCATGGCCGCGATGATCAAGGCCGGAAAGATCCGCTACTACGGCCTGTCCAACGAGACGGCGTGGGGCGTGTGCGAATTCCGCCGGGCGGCCGAAATACTCGGCGTGCCTGGCCCGGTCACGCTGCAGAACAGCTACAGCCTGCTCTCGCGCAATGTCGACAATGACCTCGCGGAGACGCTGTTTCGGGAAAACATGTCGCTGCTCGCTTACAGTCCGCTCGCGGCGGGCATTCTTTCCGGGAAATACATGGGCGGGGCGAAGCCGGCGGGTACGCGCTTCACGCTGTTCGATTCGCTCGGCCTTCGCTTTCGCAAGCCGATGGTTTCCGAGGCGGTGGATGCCTACGCGGCACTCGCCAAGCGGCGCGGACTCACGCTGGTCCAGTTGGCACTCGGCTATGTGGCGAGCCGGTGGTTCATGGGCGCGTCGATCATAGGGGCGACCTCGATGGCGCAGCTCAAAGAGGACATCGCCGCGGCGCAATTTACGCTCGACACGGTGACGCTGGACGAGATCAAGCAGATTCAGTTGCGCTATCCGAATCCGGCGGCCTGAGCGAAGAGCACCAGGAACGTCAGACGAGACGACAGGCACCTGTTGGTGACCGAGTTCCTTAGACAATATGGTGAGCCCCGCGCGGAATGTCCAGGTAATCGAGGAGCACTGATGAGAGATCTCATCAGCTCAAGGTCAGAGGCATGGCCAAGCCTCCCGCTCGAGGCTTGGAGCGAGACTTACGCGACATTGCACAGGTGGTTCCAGATCGTCGGCAAGATTCGGCTGGCGCAAAGTCCCTGGGTTAACCATTGCTGGCATGTCACGCTGTACGTGTCTGCCGCGGGGCTCACGACGTCGCCCATTCCGTACGGCAACCAATCGTTCCAAATCGATTTTGACTTCGTGAAGCATCGGCTTGCAATCCACTCTAGCGACGGGCGCACCGGTGGTTTTGCGCTGGAACCACGGTCGGTGGCGGCCTTCTACCAGCGCCTGATGCAACAGATGGCAAGGCTTGGGCTGCAGGTGCAGATCCACCCGAAACCCAACGAGGTTGCCGACGCCATCCGCTTCGACCAGGACGAACTTCACTGCGCTTATGATGCCGAATATGCCAACCGGTTTTGGCGAGTCCTCCTGCAAGCTGACCGGGTGTTGAACGACTTTCGCGCTCGCTTCATCGGCAAATGCAGCCCCGTGCATTTCTTCTGGGGCGCACCCGACCTCGCTGTCACCCGTTTTTCCGGGCGTAGAGCGCCTGAGCACCCCGGCGGGATCGCCAATTTGCCGGACTGGGTGACGCGAGAGGCCTACTCGCACGAGGTGAGCAGCTGCGGGTTTTGGGCTGGTGGAGGCATTATTCCCTACGCCGCTTTCTATTCGTACGCCTATCCGGAACCAGCCGGCTTCCCGGCGGCTGCGGTCAAGCCGGAGGCCGCCTTCTACAGTCCGGATTTTCGGGAGTTCATTCTGCCGTACGATCTGGTCCGGCAATCGAAGTCTCCGGATGCAACGCTTCTCGATTTTTTGCAGACGACCTACGAAACCGCAGCTGACCTGGCGAAGTGGGATCGCGTGTCTCTGGAACGTGAGCATGATCCTGCGCACGCGACCAGGCTTCCGCGCGACAAGAGCGGCCGCGCGCTTCACGGCGAGCAATAGGTGGCATTGAATGAAGCGCCTCCTCTTCGTTTGCAGCCAGAACAGGCTCCGAAGCCCTACTGCGGAGGAAGTATTTTCGTCCTGGCCCAATGTCGAAGTGGCTTCGGCCGGCCTCAACAACGACGCCGAGACTCCGCTTAATGCGGAGCTCGTCGAGTGGGCCGACATCATCTTCGTGATGGAGAAAACTCATCAGAAAAAATTGACGGCCTCCTTCAAACGTCACCTCAAGAGTCAGCGTGTCGTGTGTCTCGACATCCCCGATCGGTTCTCGTTCATGGATCCCGCCCTGGTGCGTATTCTCGAAGAACGGGTGCCGAAATTCCTGGAGGGGACGTGAAAATGCCAACTCACAACCCGTCCGACCACGCCCGGCGAGCACGAGGCGACAGTCCGGAGGAGAAAAGACCATGACCACCAAAGCCAGCACTGCCCCGACCTCGGATCGCGAGCTGGTGTTGACCCGCGTCATCCGGGCGCCGCGCGAGAAGGTATTCAAGGCGTGGACCGATCCCGAACTCCTCAAGAAATGGTTTGCGCCTCTGCCTTATACGACGTCCGTCGCGCAACTTGACGTCCGGCCGGGCGGCGCGAATCTGATCGTCATGCGCGGCCCCGACGGTAACGAAATGCCGGGCCGGGGCGTCTATCTCGAAGTCGTCAACAATGAGCGACTTGTCTTTACTGATGCCTACACGAAGGCCTGCGGAGCCGTCGGAAAAGCCGTTCATGACGGTGATCCCGACTTTTGAGGGCGAGGACGGCAGGACAAGGTACACCGCCCGAGTGCGTCACTGGACGGTTGCTGATCGCGAGGCGCACGAAAAGATGGGCTTTCATCAAGGGTGGGGTCAGTGCGCAGACCAGCTTGCGGCGCTTGTCGAGAAAATGTGACGGGGGGTGAGAAAACCCGCGGTGCGGCAAGTACCCGACGCGGAGCGGTAGGTATAAAATCCAATGAACGCCTTACATCGTCTGAGCCGGCAAATTATCCGCTATGCATATGACGGAGCTGTTGGCCGATGATTGACTCCATGAGATCGTTCCGCCTTATGGAGAGCACCACGCGGAATGTCCAGATCCACAGAGGAGGGTTTGCGATGAAACGGCTATTGGCAAGGACAGGAATTATATGTGCGGTCGTTGTGCTCGTCGTTGGGAGTGCGGGCGTTCAGGCGCAGATCGCCAAGAATGTGGCGGCCAAGAGTCCGTGGGGTCCCGCCGACGAGATCGGCACCCTCAATATGATGACCGATGCGTCCAGGTTCGACGCTCTCAAGCAGGTCGCCGGCGGCAAGGTCTACGATCTGGGCGTGGACCTGTTTGTAGGGATGCCGACCTGCTGTGCCCCGTTCGGGGATCGCACCTTCCAGATAGGGCTGACGCAACAGACAGCAAGAGACACCGCCAAGGAATTGCTGTCCTACTCCGGCGACGGTGTCTCCATGTATACCCATACCGGCACCCACATCGACGCCCTCAATCACTTCGGGCTGCACGGGAAGATCTGGAATCAGGTCAGCGCCGAGGACGCGCTCGGTGTTCGCGGATGGACCAAGTCCGGTACCGATAAATATCCTCCCATCGTTGCCCGCGGGGTGCTCATCGATATTGCGAAGTCCAAGAACCTGGTGCACTTGCCAACGTCCTATGCCATCACGGTGGCGGACTTGCAGGAGGCGCTGAAAAAACAGGGAACGACGCTTCGCCCTGGCGACGTGGTCCTTACGCGCACGGGGCTCATGACCCTTTGGCCCGACGTGGCCAAGTACCGTCTCGCGGATCAGGCAGGCCTGAGCCTGGAGGCGGCCCAGTGGCTGGTGGAAGGGCAGAAGGCGATGCTGCTGGGGGCGGATAACTTTGGCGTCGAAAGCTTTCCCTCCAAGGATCCGGTGAATTTCGTTCCCGTTCACACCTATCTGCAGGCCGAGCAAGGGGTCTCGCTCGTCGAAGCCTTGTGGCTGGAAGATCTGGCGAAGGATCAAGTGTACGAATTCTTGTTCATTGCCTCCCCTCTGAAATTGCGTGGAGGGACCGCGTCGCCGATCCGGCCGCTGGCGATTTCCATTCAACGCAAGTAGGGCGCGGCCCTGCAGCGGATGTGCCGCAATCGGTACGCCACTGTTTTCGCCGATGGAAAATTCACGCTGCCGCCAGCTCTTCCCTCCGAGGCTTACGGCGGCGATTGGAGCGGCAGCAGCTGAGATGACGGCAACAGGTCGTCCCTCTCCAGGAGGCCGTGCGTTCCCACGCCGAGCAACCGTACCGGGCGCTTCGCGGCCTCGGTGCGCTCCAGCAGCGCCAACGCACGCTCCACGATCCTGGCTGTGTCTTGCGTCGCGGGCTCCTCGGTGTGGCTCCGCGTTACGGTGGTGAAATTCGCATAGCGCACCTTGATGGTCACGGTGCGCGCCAATAGGCCCTTCCTCTGCAACGAATCCGCCACCCGTCGCGCCAGCCTCTCGATCTCCGCCCGCATCTCCTTCACATCTTCCAGATCCATCGCATAGGTGTCCTCCGCGGAAATCGATTTCCACGGCCGGTCCGGCGTCACTTCGCGTGGATCGTCGCCATGCGACAGCCGTACCAGCCACTCCGCCAGTCTGCCCACGGTCCGTGTCAGCACCACCCGGTCGGCCGCACGCACGTCTACCAGCCTCACCACGCCGATCGCGTGCAGTTTTTTCGCAGTCACCGGCCCGACGCCCCACAACGCCTCCACCGGCAGCTTCTGCAGGAACGATTCGACGCGCTCGGGCGCGATCACGGTCAGGCCGTCGGGTTTGTTCCAGCCGGAGGCGATCTTGGCCAGGAACTTGTTCGGTGCGACGCCGGCGGAGGCGGTGAGAGACAATTCGTCGCGGATGCGCGTCTTGAGGTGCCTGGCGACGCTGGTCGCCAGAGTTTCGTGCAGCAGGTTCTCGGTGACGTCCAGGTAAGCCTCGTCCAGCGACAAGGGCTCCACCAGCGGAGTGGCAGAGCGAAGAATGCTCATCACCTGCTGCGATACCGCCTTGTACAACGTGAAATTGGGACGGACGACCACCAGGTCCGGGCACTGCCGCAGCGCGCGCGCCATCGGCATCGCGGAGCGCACGCCGAACTTGCGCGCTTCATAATTGCACGCGGCGACCACGCCGCGCGACGCGGGAGGGCCGCCCACGGCGACGGGTTTGCCGCGTAAAGACGGGTCGTCGCGTTGCTCGACCGACGCGTAGAACGCGTCCATGTCGAGATGGATGATCTTGCGCGGGGTGTCTGACACGAATGCCAGTGTAGCGTCGCCGCACTGGACAGGACACCAAGGGCGGTGAACGCAGGGACAACACGCCTGCAACGCGGGCTTGTTGCGGCGTAGGCTAACCCTTAGCCGAGCGAAGCGCAGATCAGGGTTATGCCGGAACCAAAACGAGCTTGCCGAGTTTCAGTGTGAACGCGACAATCTCACGGCGACACTGCCGCCGACCAGACAGGGTGGACGCGATGGCTTTCGACGAAGGGCTTGCTGAACGTATTCGCAAGCTTCTTGCGCGGCAGAAGGGGCTGACCGAGAAAAGGATGTTCGGAGGCCTGGCGTTTCTGCTCAACGGCAACATGTGCTGCGGCGTGCACCAGCGCGAGTTGATCGTGCGCCTGGACCCGGAGCAAGCCGCTGTCGCATTAACCGAGCCTCACACCCGCGTCTTCGACCTGAGCGGCCGCCCGATGAAAGGGTGGATCCTGGTTGAGCCCGCCGGGCTCCCGGAGGAACCCGCGCTGGCGAGATGGTTGCGCTTCGGGACAAAGTACGCCGCATCCCTGCCGAAAAAATGATTTGCCTGAAAGGGCCGCAACTGCCGTGACAGCGTGACGGTCGTGAAAACAACTCCTACATTTCTTCCCCTTCCCCCGTCATCTGTCGTTATTTGGCGACAAAAATCGGGAATCCAAATTTCCCCTGATTTCCGTAAGTTGACGTAGAATCGCGCCAGCTTTTTGCGGTTTCTCGGGGGCCGCTGCGCAAAGACGCATGCGGCTGAAGCAGGCTGGCGCTGGAAACCCTGCGAGGTAACGCGCGACGGTCGATGAAAATTAGAGAAAAAGAGGGGCCGAGCTGATAACGCCCCAACCCATCGCACTGATTGCCGCCTTTCTGGCGGCCGTATCGCCCCTGACGGCGCTGGCAGAGAATCCGCCTTCGCCGGCCCCCCCTCCCCCCAACGATTCCACTTCGCAGCAGATCCAGCGCCTCAAAGACCGCTCCGACCGCAACCCCGGCAACAAGCGTTTCCTCTACGACTACCTCACCGCGCTGGGCGAGGCCGGGCGCGATGCCGAACTGCTCGAATCCGTTCCGAATATCGACTTGGCTACCGCGCCGGTGTCCGTGCTCGGGCGGGCCGGCCGGGCCGCAGCCAACCTGAAGCGCTTCGGGCTTGCGGTCGAGTTCTACCAGGCTGCGATCAAGCGGGCGCCCGATCGCACCGACATCGTGGCCGGCTTGGCGTATTCGCTGATCGACGATCGCAAGCCAGATGATGCCGTTGCCCTGCTGGAAGCGCGCAAGCGATCGATGTGGCAGGAAATCCCGCTGCTCGAAGCCTACGCAGAGGCGTTGCAGGCGAGGCGCGACTCGGCCCACGCGTTGCTCGTCTACGAGCGCATCCTCGTACTCGAACCCAGGAACCGCGCCGCGATCCGCAACCGGATTTTTACCGTCGCGCGAATCGGCGCACCGCATCGCGCCATCGAGCTGGCGCAGCAATCCCCGGGCGCGCTGAGCGAAGACGAGCTGCTCGGGCTGAAGAGCGACCAGGCGGCATTGACCACGCGCTGGGGGGCGGCCGCCGACCCGTCCGCGCCGGACCGATTCGGCAACACCGATCTCGCGCTGGCCGACAACGAGCGACTGCTGCAGGAACTGAAGGCGTCAGGCAGCGGCGGCAGCCCGGCCGCGCGGCGATTGCAGTTCGATCGCATCGAAGCGCTGCGTAACCGCGCGCGCATGCGCGAAGCCGTGACGTTGCACGAAAGCCTTGTTGCCGAAGGCGTCGAAGTCCCCGCATACGCGCAAATTGCCGCGGCCGATGCCTATCTCTACCTCGAGCAGCCCGAAAAGGCGCGCGATCTCTACCTGAGCGCGCTGCAGCAGGCCAGCGACAATTTCAGCGCGCAGGTGCAGTTGTTCTACGCCTACTCGGATGGTGAGCAGCATCGGGAGGCGCTTGAACAGATCGACCGCGTGGCCGCCGCCACGCCGAAGCGCATCGCTGCCTACAGCCCGATCACCATCGCCGACAACCCGGACTACGCCAGCGCGATGGCCACTGCCGCAGGGGCGCGCGGCTACCAGGATTACCTGGACGAGGCGCAGCAGCGTCTCGAGGATCTGCACAGGCTCGCCCCGTACAACATGGAAGTGCGCGACAAGCTTGCCCTGATTTACGGCGCGCGCGGCTGGCCGCGCCGGGCGGAGGAAGAGCATCTCTGGATTCTGGCGGTGGAGCCGGCGTATCGCGACAGCCGCATCGGCTATGCCAACACGCTGCGCGAACTTCAGGACTGGGAGCCAGCCGGTCGTGAAGTCGCAGCGCTGGAAGCGGCGTATCCCGAGGACAGGCAGGTGCAGCGGGCCGCGCGCCAGTGGCGCATCCACAACATGCGCGAGCTGCAGATCGACGCCGGCACCGGCGAGTCCAGCGGCGGCGCCGGCCCGCTGGGCACGAAGGAGCATGCCTTCGAAACGCGGTTGTACTCGCAGCCGATCGCGCAGGACTGGCGCGCGTTCCTGCATCAGTTCGAAGCCAGCGCGACTTTCGCCGACGGCAAGGGTTATCGCCGCCGCATGGGAGCCGGCGCGGAATATCGCGCGCGCGACCTGCGCCTGGCTGCGGAACTGAGCGACAGCTACGACTCGAACTCCGACCTCGGCGCGTCGCTGACCGGTTCGTGGTCGCTGGACGACCAGTGGAGCTTCGAGGGCGCCGCCGATTCCTCCAGCAACGACATCCCGTTGCAGGCACGGCTCGCCGATGTGCGCGGCAAGTCGCTGCGCGCCGGCGTTACCTGGCGCGAGCACGAATCGCGCAGCTTCGGCGCAGCCTTTCAAACCCTGGACTTCAGCGACGGCAACCGCCGCAACATCGTGACCGGCTCCGCGTTCCAGCGCTTTGTAACCGGGCCGGTGTGGAAGCTCGACGGCGCCGCCGCCCTGTATGCCTCGAGCAATTCGGCTTCGAACGTCAATTATTTCAACCCGGAACAGGATTTCGGTCTGGAGCTGACGCTGATCGGCGAGCAGCGCCTGTGGCGCCGCTACGACCGCAGCTTCGCGCACAGGGTGTTTGTCACGCTGGGAAATTACCGCCAGCAGGGCTTCGGCTCCGGCGAGGTGGGCGCGATCCGCTACGAGCAGGAGTGGAGCCTCGACAACCGCCTTGGCCTGCGTTACAGCGCGCAGCGCGGCTTTCACCCCTACGATGGCGTGCGCGAATACGCCAACTTCCTCAACCTGTCGCTGAACTGGAAGTTCTAGGATGAAACTACGCGCCTTCCCGTTCATGTTCCTCGCCCTTCGGCTCGCCGCCGGCGGGCTGGGTATGGCGATGATCGGCGCGGGGCAAGCCGCAGAAAGCGCGGTGTCGTATCGCGTGCTGTGCTATCACGACGTGCAGGAGGACGTGCGCTTGAATCCGGATCCCTACGCGGTGGACAGCGCGCAATTGGTGGCGCAGTTCGCGTGGATGAAAGACAACGGCTACCGCGTGGTGAGCCTCGACGACGTGATCGCCGCCACGGAGGGGCATCGGGCGTTGCCGGCGAAAGCGGTGGTGCTGACTTTCGACGACGGTTATCGCAGTGTCTATACGCGCGTGTTCCCGCTGCTGAAGCTGTTCAACTATCCGGCCATCGTCGCGCTCTCCGGACGCTGGCTCGATGCGGCGCCGGGCGAGACTGTCGAGTACGAAAGCAAACAGGTTGCGCGCGAACGCTTCCTGTCGTGGGAGCAGATCAGGGAAATGGCTGATTCGCGGCTGGTCGAAATGGCCTCGCACAGCTACGACCTGCACCGCGGCATTCCCGCCAATCCGCAGGGCAGCCTGATTCCGGCGGTGATCGCGCACCGCTACGACGCGGCCAACGCCGCCTATGAGGACGAGCCCACCCACATGGCGCGGCTGCGCGCCGACTTCGCCCGCAACTCCACGCTGATCGAGTCGAAGACCGGGCGCCGGCCCCGGGTGATGGTGTGGCCGTTCGGCCGCGACAGCATTCAGGCGATCGAAGTCGCGCGCGAGCTCGGCATGCCGGTCACCATGAGTCTGGTGAGCGGCGCCAACAACCTTAAGGACGGTCTGAGCCGGATTCGACGCGATGAGCTGGTCCGCAACCCGCCGCTGCGCGACTTCATCTCGATGGTCTCCAAAGACCCCGACCCGTTGCCGGAACGGGTGGTGCACGTGGACCTCGACTATGTTTACGACGCCGACTCGCGCCAGCAGCAGGCGAACATCGACGGCCTGCTCGACCGCATCCTCGCGCTGCGCGTCACCACCGTGTATCTGCAGGCTTTCGCCGACGCCGACGGCAACGGCCAGGCGGAGGCGATGTATTTCCCGAACCGGCATCTGCCGGTTCGCGCCGACCTTTTCTCCTACGTCGCCTGGCAGCTTTCCACGCGCGCCTTCGTCAAGGTCTACGCCTGGATGCCGGTGCTCGCGTTCGAGCTGCCGTCCACCAATCCCGCCGCTGCGCTCACGGTGCAGTCTGCCGATGCCGATGCCGCGTCGGCGCACCCGCGCTACCGGCGCCTGTCCCCGTTCAGCGTCGATGCGCAGCGCGTGATCGGCGAAATCTACGAAGACCTCGCCCGCCACGCGTCCTTCGACGGCCTGCTGTTCCACGACGATGCCGTGCTCGACGATTTCGAGGACGCAAGCCTGGCGGCGCTGCAGACCTACCGGGAGTGGGGACTGCCGGCATCGATCGAGGCGATCCGTTCCGATCCGCAACTGCTGCGGCGCTGGACTGAACTCAAGACCCACGCGCTGATCGATTTCACCAACGAGCTCGCGGAGCGTGTGCGCGACTACCAGGGCGCCATCAAGACCGCGCGCAATCTCTACTCCCGTCCGGTGCTGGAGCCCGCGGCACAGACCTGGTTCGCGCAGTCGCTGCCCGATTTTCTTGCCGCCTACGATTACACCGCGGTGATGGCCATGCCGCAGATGGAAGGTGCGGCGAAACCCGAAGCGTGGCTCGACGCGCTGGTGCGCAAGGTGTCCGCCCAGCCGGGGGCGCTGAAGAAAACCGTGTTCGAGCTGCAAAGCATTGACTGGAGCACGCGACAGCAAGTGCCCACGCGGACGCTGGCCAAGCAGATGAACCGCCTGCAGCGCCTGGGCGCGGTCAACTTCGGCTATTACCCGGATGATTCCCGCGCCGACCACCCCGGGCTGGCGGGCATCAAGCCGGCGATTTCGCTGCAGACTTTTCTGCGGAGCGACTGATGGCCAGGAGCCTAGTGTCCTGTTCCGCTGATTCGTGGGACAACTTGCGAACGTTGAAGGGTGGATCTCATGTCCTTTTGGTAACAATCCATCATCGACTGGAAAACCCGCGAAATCGGCGTCAGGCAAGGCGCGAGTCCTTGACAGTGGCGGGGGCCGGTGGAACGTGGAGCAGGGGCCCCGCTCGCGTGGATGCGACCGTGCAACCGGCCAATAGCGTGTCGACCACCGGCCTTACGCGTGTCTCAGCGGTCAGATCCCCAGAGGGGCCCCTCTTCCGCGCTCCGACACGCACGGCGAGGACTCGTAACACCGCATGGCGCCGATTCTCGTCGGGTTTTCAGCCGCGAATTAGCGGAACAGGACACTAAAATCATGACTGATACCTTCGGCACCATCGGAACCATCCTGTTCGGATTCGCGTTCTACTACCCGCTGTTCATGGCCTACAACTGGATGATCGGCGCCCTCTATTACTTCTTCCACTACGAAGTTCACCAAGGCAGGGTGGAGGAGCCGCCGGAGTTGGAGCGATATCCGGGCGTGACTTTCCTGGTGCCGTGCTTCAACGACGAAAAGATCGTTGCCGAAACCATCGAGTATCTGCTGCAGCAGAAATATCCGGACTTCGAGGTGATCGCCATCAACGACGGCAGCCGGGACCGGACCGGGGACATCCTCGATGCGCTCGCGGTGAAACATCCGCGGCTGCGCGTCATCCACCATGCCGCCAACCAGGGAAAGGCCATGGCGCTTACCAGTGGCGCGCTGCTGACACCGAACGAATACCTGATCTGCATCGATTCCGACGCGCTGCTCGACCAGCACGCGGCGCGCTGGATGATGTGGCATTTCACGTCGAGCACGCGCGTCGGCGCGGTCACCGGCAACCCGCGCATCCGCAACCGTTCCACCCTGTTCGGCCGCATCCAGGTCGGCGAGTTTTCCTCGACCGCCGGCCTGCTCAAGCGCGCGCAGCGCACCTACGGTCGGCTGTTCACCATATCGGGCGTCATCGCGGGCTTCCGCAAGATGGCGCTCCACCAGGCAGGCTACTGGAGCCAGGACATGCTCACCGAGGACATCGACGTCACCTGGAAGCTCGAGATCGCCAAGTGGGACGTGCGCTTCGAGCCGCGCGCGCTGTGCTGGATCCTGATGCCGGAGACGCTCTCCGGCCTGTGGCGGCAGCGCCTGCGCTGGGCCATGGGCGGCGCGCAGGTGATATTCCGCCACTTCTGGAAGTTGCATGACTGGCGCGAGCGGCGCATGTGGCCGATCTACCTGGA
>JACXTT010009291.1_pt1 | contig 13451 bp, 9 predicted proteins | sample 9270951 | NCBI WGS metagenome assembly JACXTT01 (sample SAMN15532306, study PRJNA645909) | rock metagenome | isolation source: weathered quartz diorite | place: Puerto Rico | collected 2017-06-21
TCTGGTCCGAAGAGTCCTTCTGTTTGTCCGAAAACTGCACCGACGACGTCCGGTTTCTCCACTACGCCTTGAACGTCGAAGTGTGCTTTCACTATGTACTTGGTAGTCGTTGCGTACTGTGACGATTCAACCATGAAAGTTTAACCTCCATAACTCATTACCTCTTTTCGAATACTCCCTCTTTCTGTTTGTAAGCGGTAAAGCTTGAGAGCGTTAGAGCCCGGAGGCTAGTATTAAAGCCCGTCTCTGGCCTGAGAATACGAGGATTGATAGTTATTTCTAATGAGGTCTCCACGCTCTTCACAATTCTGCCGCACATCACTCTATATGCTCAAATAAGTCAGCACCAAGGGGCTTTGTAGAGAATCTTCTATTTGCGAGCTTGTCCGACCTGTGGATCTGAAAACCTCGACGACAACTTAACCTGCGGGGTCTGTGGAACAAAACTCTCGGGCACAACACTCGTTCCTTCACACTCAATTTTCGAGAAGACTCTTCTCCACTTCACAACTGGGCCAGCAGTTGCATTCGCGGGTTGGATGTGGTTTTCGCTCTCTGGGAATTTGGCAGGCATCATTTTGCTGGGCATTGGTCTATTGCTGATCCTTGCAAGTTTGTCCAAGGGTCCGAGCCAAGTCGATCGATGGAAGTATCCGTATGCGTATCGTAATACGTCGTATACATGGTTCAGAGTAGGGGAAGAATTAGCGGCCAGGCTGATGAACAAGGAGAACGAAAATCAAGGGGAAGACGAGCCTGCAGATACTAGCGAGGAAACTAAGCCGACCGCTAGTAACTAACTCCACGGCTCGAATCCGCGGGGCCATGAATCTCAAGCAAGATCAAGTGATTCTACTTGTGTGACGGGAAAGCTGCAGGCAATCAAACGTGACCTGGAGGTCTGACCTCAAAGTAGGCAATCATTCTGACCCCGACCTCCTGACTAAACTAAAACGATTTGATACTTTCTTGTTAGGTCCTGTGTAGATTTCTCACAACTTCCAATTTTTCATCGGCAATGACACAGTATTTTGTTCTCGCGGTAATTCCTATATTCCTCCAAATGATCCTCAAGTGATGAGTGTTGCAAGTCTCTCCGATCTTCACCATCATTCTTGTCGCGATGGTTCCGATTGTGATATTCGCATCGTTAATAATCGTTCCTCAAAACGTCATGTGGCAACCACCAGTAGTCTGGAAGACAGAATCCCATGCCGGGTTGCCTATGGCATCGGACAATACCGGAGTCTACGGCACCGGAGCATCCTCTGTGCTGAAATTTGATCTCAACGGACAACAGGTCTGGAACAGCCAACTTGGAAGCAACATGACTATCGAGACCTTAAGTGCCGGAACAGACGGCTTGTATGTTGGTGGAACAAACTACACAAACCCGTACTCCACATTCGTAGTAAAGCTTGACTCACACGGCGGCAAAGCGTGGGGCATGACGTTCTCACAGCAAGCCAGGTTGGGCATCTCAGCGAGCGGTTCTGGCCTTTACCTCGCTGGGGTTCCATACGTTCAGTACGCGCAGCTCCCTCCCCCCGAGCCACTGACACTGAGACATTATGACATCAATGGTGGCATCCTCTGGACCAAAGTTCTGACTAACGAGACCAGTGACCAGGGCTCAGGCCCAGACTCGGGCTCAGTCCTTGTGAGCGCTGACTCAAACGGGACATTCGTCGCAGGGTCGGACCTATTCATGAACAGCACTACGAGTACGCGCGCTTTCATCTCGCGAATCGACGCTAGTGGAGGTGTCGCTTGGACGCGTCTCTTCGACCCCCCTAACAATCTCTGCCTTTGTCATCCATACGGTCTATCAAGCGACTCATCAGGAGCCTATGTGGGAGGACTTACCGAAAGGTCACTCCCTGGCGAGACCTATTTCAGTTCAGGAGGAGGTTCCTTTCTTAGAAAATATGACCCCAAAGGGAACATCCTATGGACAGGGGGCAACCCGGGAGGATATATTCAGTTCTTGTCTGTTGGTGGGCAGAGTGTTTACACCTTCGAAGGTGCAATCGCGAGGTATGATAGCTACAACGGGAATACGGAATGGTCCTTTTACGGAGGCGGAATCTTGGGGACTTCTGGGGGAGACGGATTCTACGCAGTGAGCAGAGATGGGAGAATCGAAAAGTACAGTCAATCCGCAAGCCTTGAATTCTTTGGAGTCAACCCACCATACTCTTTCCTAATAACAGGCATTCTTGTGAGCATCACACCCGCTGCAATCTTGCTACTCAGGATCCGACAGGGCAGAAGGGATAGACCACCTCAGGACTCCAAGTGGAATCAAATCAGGCACACTACTAATCAATTTGCGTGCTGAAGTTTCCTCTTCTGATTAGCAATCATAACCGCCTCCACTCGAGTATGAGACGGCGCATCCGACTGCACTAGATGGACTCAACGCGGGGGTATTCGCAGGAGCGAGGTCATCGTAGAGTACGGGTGGAAATGTGCCTATGTTTTGTGGTGGCAAAGCTCTCCAGTCTAGCGGAGAGACCCAGTTAACCCCTTGGAATCTGAACAGAATACTGATCTGTGTGGACGTCACTGTCGCAAGAGAGGAACTCGTGCCGCCCGGGTTCCCTATACCCATCCCCCATTGGGCACACTTGGCAGGAACTGGTGTCAACCCGACACAACTCGCAGCGATGCTGAAGAGTTGCCCATCATGGTTGAAGTCGCCTGTATCTTGGGACCAGATCCAGAGAGCCAGGTTACCGTTGCTGCGAAAGTATGTCGCATAGGAAGCACCAGGGAAGGTTCCCAAACCATTGCGACTCAATGTGATCGCGCCGCCGTTGGGTGGGTTCTCTGTGCCAGTAGAGCTACAACCTCCACCATAGATTACCCCACTTGACTGACAAATCCAGGGGCCGGATCCGACTAGATTTCCAATGTAGGGGCCTGTCCTGGGGGGGCTTTGCCTCACATCTTGAAGAGGATCATAGCAAGGGTCAGTCATGCTCGCCTTATCGCTCGAGCAAACATTGAGCGCTGCGTAGGTTGAGGAGATATTGCCCACCGTCATGCATAAGTCAGGAACGTTTGTGCTATTGAACTGCGCCTTGGTAGTATCACTTACCCAAACGTTATCGTAGCAGTTTGCATTGGTCCAGTACCTCCCTGGCAGAATTGGGATGGAGGAGATCAAGTTGAGTATAAGAGGGCTGTTTTGTGTGACGTGGATGTCGACCTGAGATTGGCTTATCACTGACACCCCATCGATGCAAGTGGGAGTATTGCACACCATCGATTGTAATGCCGTGCCCGCCTGTACCTTCAGTGACGCGAGCGTTGAGTAGCTGAACTTCACATCCCATGCTGTGACGTGCGTCTGATCGTGCCAAAACAGGTCATTTCGGAGCTGATAGCGGTATGTAGCGACAGTGCCTGCGGGTAATGCGTAACCGATCTGTGAGTTTGGAATCACGGTAACGCCTTTGTCCATCCAATCGATTGATTGGGTTGGGTCTGCTGGGTTCCTGATTTGGAGACTGTCGTAAATCGCCGATAGAACCGCAAAGTCCCAGGGAGAAGCGGCTGCATATGGGTTTAGGGAAGAAGTTGATTGACTGAAGGCCTGTCTGATGTATCCGGTCTGAGCTGGGTGCGGATTGTATGCGTCGAGCCAGTTGAAGTATCCGAAGGTGCCAGCATAGGAATTCACGACTCTACCTCCAGCAGACGCAGACCAGCTAGTCGGATACACGTATTGGTTCTGTACGACGAAGACCGGTATCGTGTTCACTTCTTGGCCATACCTGTCTTCGGCTTTATAGAGCGCGCTGGCCGCGGTAAGCTGAGTAGTACCCGAACAGTTAGCAAAGGTCACGGTGGAGGCGGTTTGTCCAGTTGTAGGGTCTCCTGGAGCACTCTCGCACGGCGCGGACGCGATCTGGGCGACTAGGCTATCATACGCCTGGTCGCAAATGTATCCGTAGTTGGCGGGAGTGCTCGAGAAAGCATTTCCGGCGCAAGAGCTGTTTGGAACAGGACTACCATTAGTTGTAATCATGTCGTACATGCTCTTGACAAATTCACTGTAATCGAGTTTGGTGGTACCAGGCTTTGCCACGGGACCCAGGCGCTCAGGACCGAATATGTTGGCAGGAGCGTAGCTTCCTCCTCCAGAAGTGTAGATCCACCAAGAGACGTTCGTGACCCCTTGACTGTCATGGAATCCGGGGAAGCTGTTTGTAGCGTTGTTGTCCACTATTACGACTGCCTTGCCGTTTATCGAACAGCCAGTCGAAAATGACCCCGTGAAGAGGGCACAAATCCCTTCTACAATGGACTGTCCGAGACGCAATAAAGGGAGGTTGTCAAGTCTTTCAAAAACATGGACTGGTTGCGTGGTGATCTGAGAAGACAGTCCGGTTAGTTGACAAGTGTGATGGTCAAAGTCGGAAGCGATACCAGCCTTAACGAAATGCTTAGCCGCGGCGCAGAAATCAGGGGTCCCCAAACCGGGAGTCCACTGGAAAGTCGGTTTGCTAGGGCAAGAAGGGATTCCACAATTGGAAGCGGCTGCAAGATGATACGCCGTCCCGGCAGGGCCGTTGACCTGGCACGTGCTACCAGTCTGCGGGGAAGATGTGTCCCAGAGGCATGGGTCGGGAGTCAACGCCACGCCGACAGGATCATCGGTCGGTACCGCCTGAACGTATCCGATGTTGATTGAATATAGAACCTTGTCTATTAGGTGAGCTATTCCCTGACGAATGTCGACAGCGCAGGGTGGAGGGCTTAGCCCATATTGTATGAAGTAGCAGCCCCAGTAGTGGTTCGCCATGTTGAAATCTAGGCCTGACACTGCCCCTTGTGCGGCTTTTTCTGAAATCGTGTATGCTGACTGATAACTTTGAATTTGCAGTGCGGTTAGGGGTGTGTCCGTGAAGTCTAGGTTCTGAGGAAAGCCGTTAAACTCTGTTAACTGATCACTGTACATTGAAAACCAGAGGTGATCCATCGACGGCCCCGAGGGATACCAGCTCTGATCGAATTCGAGATCACCGTGGACTGGCGAGAGAACTCTAGAAACAGTTGCAGGACTAATTACAGCGAGAGACATAACGACCTGAAAGACCGTGATAATTTTCAATCTTGAGACAAATTTCAAGATTTCATTTCGCGCAAAGCACTGAAACTAGTATATATCTTAAACTGACGAACCTGGGACTGTAAGAATCGTCACTTGGATCGCCCTTCTGACAAGCGTCCCTTGTCAAAACGAGCGAAAGTGTGGGAAACGGCCCAGAGGCCTCGAGTTACGAAGATCCCTCCGAGTTTTGTTTTCGCCGAGCTAGAAGAACAGATCTCTTTACGACCCATTCCACCCTATCGAAATATCCTTACTTCGGGCACGATCATATCTAAAAGAGACCTTTTCACCGTGACTATGTTGAACTAGGATGCCAAAACCGGCTGCTAAGGTGGGGCTAAATGGGTTCGGCGTTATCGGCAAGCGTGTCGCTGAGGCCGTTTCCAAGCAGAAGGACATGAAGTTGATTGGTGTCTCCGATATCGTTGCTGATTATCGGGTGAAGATGGGGCAGAAGAACGATTTCGCGATTTACAGTTCGCTTCCTGAAAAACTCCCCGACATGAAGAAGGCGGGAATAGAGGTTTCAGGTGTTCTGGAAGATCTCCTCAAGAAAGTCGACATTATGATCGACTGCACTCCGGCCGGACTAGGCGCCAAGAACAAGGCGATGTACGAAAAACACAATGTCAAATCGGTCTTCCAGGGAGGCGAGAAGCACGATCTTACAGGATCATCTTTTGTGGCACAGTGTAACTACGCAGAGAATCTAGACAAGAATGCCACGCGCGTGGTAAGCTGTAACACAACTGGAATCTGCAGAACAATTGGCGCGCTACAGAACGGTCTGGGTGTGAAAAAGGCCAGAGTTGTCGTCTTTCGCAGAGGGACTGATCCGTGGGAGAGTCACAAGAACGGTCTCATCAACACGGTCGTGCCCGAGGCACACATCCCATCTCATCAGGGACCCGATGCCCAAACGGTTCTTCCGAAACTCAACATTACCACCATGGCCGCGAAGGGACCATTCAACATCGGTCACCTACACTTTGCGATGGTCCAGCTCAAGAACGGCCCGGAGAAGAAGGACGTTCTCAAGGTCTTGAAGAGTGCCCCTAGGCTCGCCCCGGTCAAGACAACTGACGGGGTTGACAGCATGAACGCCGTAGCTGAGATGATGCGGGACATGCACAGGGCAAGGGCTGACATGTGGGAGATTGCATACTGGGAGGACATCCTCAACGTGACAGAGGGCGAAGCGAATCTGGTCTATCAAGTCCACAACGAGAGCGTTGTCGTCCCGGAGAACGTTGACGCCATAAGGGCACTTACAGGACTCGAGACCGAAGGAAGAAGATCCATCTCGAAGACCGATGAGGCTCTCGGAATCACAAACAAGTTCCTGTAGTTCTAAGACCCGAGGCGGTGCGCGCATCGCGATCATAGAGGCCATATTTCAAATCAAATATAGACCCCGGACCCTGACGAGAGTTTCCAACCGGGAGAAAAGTCCAGATGGAGCTTCGTGAGAACGACATCAAGGTCTTACAGGCTCTCAGGGACCGAAACGGAAAAGCTACAGTTGATGAAATAACCCAGACCACAGGCCTGGCCGACGCCGCCGTAGCTAGGGCGTCACTCACGCTATCTGAGCAAGGCCTCGTCAAGGAACAGAGTAGTCGAACCACCGAAGTCTTCTGCACCGATGAAGGACATGACTATCTAGCAAATGGACTTCCCGAAAGACGGGTCGCTACCATTGTCAGCCAAGCGGGAGGAAAACTTGAGGTCGACCAAGCTGTAGAAGAAGCGGGTCTTCCCGATGATTTTGTCTCAATTGTAACAGGCTGGGTCGCACGAAAGAAGTGGGGGACCCTTGAGAAGACGAATTCCGGGACTGTTCTGCATGTTTCGGCAACTCCACCGAAGGACGAGGACGAGGAGCTTCTGGAGAGAATCGGCCAGGTCAGCGTCCCACTGGAAGCGATTCCGAGTCATTTGAAACAGGCAACAGACAGGCTGCTCAAGAGAAAGGTTCTGACCACAAAGGAACGAGTGGAGAGAAAGCTCCAGATCACTCCGCAAGGAATGGACTCGATCCCGAAGCAAGGATTGGCCGGTGAGATTAGTGGGCTAACAAGTGAGATGATTCTTTCCGGAGAATGGGAAAGAGTCAAGCTTCGAACCTACAATGTTTCTTCTCCAGTTCCATCAATCAACCCTGGGAAATATCATCCCTACTTACGATTCCTTCGCAAAGTAAAGCGGAAACTCGTTGCGCTGGGGTTCACCGAAGCCGTAGGGCCCCTCGTTGAGACAGCATTCATCAACGATGATTGCCTCTATATGCCGCAGGATCATCCTGCCCGGGAGATTCACGATCTCTACTACCTCAAACACCCGTCCAACGCGAGCCTCGAGCCCTGGAAGAACATCCTCGAAAAAGTCGCTGAAACCCACGAAAACGGATGGAAGACCGGGTCTACAGGCTGGGGCTACAAGTATTCACGAGAGGAAGCATCCAAGCTCGTCCTCCGGAGCCACGGGACAGCCCTAAGCGTCCGGTCAATGATCTCCAAGGACCTCAAGATCCCCGGAAAATATTTCGCGATCGCCCGCTGCTTCCGCCCCGAACTCCTGGACAAGACACATCTGACCGAGTTCAACCAGGCTGAAGGCATCGTTCTGGATGCCAGCCTCAGCCTCCGCAGTCTACTCGGAGTTTTGGAGATGTTCGCTCTCGAAGTTGCTGGAGCAGACAAGGTCCGATTCAAGCCAGACTACTTCCCCTTCACCGAGCCAAGCGTCGAGCTACAAGCCTACAAGGAAGGATACGGTTGGATGGAGTTCGGCGGCAGCGGAATATTCAGACCGGAAGTCACCGAGCCCCTCGGAATAAAAGTGCCAGTGATTGCCTGGGGATTAGGGATCGACAGGCTCTACATGATGAGCCAGAAGATACAAGACATCAGGCAACTCTTCACAACAGACCTCGAATGGATAAGACAACAGAAGGTCGAGTAACACGCCATCTGTCCAATTCTCTCTCGCTGATCTTGAAGAGTTGCTCGGCCGAAAAGTCCCCAGAGACAAAGACGGCCTGAACCAGATTCTAGCTTACGTCAAGGGCGACGTTGAGATTCTCGACGAGCAAAACGGGACCGCGAACATCGAGGTCAAAGACAGCAATCACCCGGACATATGGTCGGTCGAAGGAATAGCACGAGCCCTCCGGACCCATCTAGGCATTTCCAAACCGAAACGCCCACTTCTCTCTGGAAAGTCAGCCCTAGAGGTCACCATAGACCATCGGCTCGAGAAGATCCGCCCGTTCATAGCGACGGCCGTTGTCAAGAACGTCAATCCGAGCGAGGACGCACTGAAGAGCTGGATCGGGCTCCAGGAGAAGATGGATCAGACCTATGGTCGCAAGAGGAAACGGGCCTCAATTGGTTTCTACCAAGCAGATCTCATCAAATCACCTCTCCGGTATACCGTCACCAACCCTGACGAGACCAGTTTTGCACCGTTAGGCTCGATCGAAAAGATGACTCTTCGAGAAATCGTAAAGAGTCATCCAAAGGGAATCGAATATGGCTCGATCATATCGAAATTCCAGGAATGGCCCATTCTAGTGGATGGAGAGGACAAGATTCTCTCTCTTCCACCGGTCATCAACTCCAACGATCTTGGAAAAGTCGGACCTGACACAAAGAACATCCTAGTAGAAGTCACTGGGACAAATATCGAAACAGTAAGCAACACACTGAAGGTGGTTGTAACCGCACTCGCGGAGCGAGGAGGGAAGATCTACAGCTGCAGTCAAACCTACTCGTCTTCGAAGGGCAAGAAACGCATTGTCACACCCGACCTGAAATCGTCTTTCAAGGAACTGCCGGTCGAATATGCGAATCGCCTTCTCGGAACTTCGCTAAATCCTGCAGATATGACCCGTTTGTTGGCGAAGGCAGGTCACCCGCCTGGGACACACACGAGGAAAGGTGTCCTCAACGTGGAGAGCCTATGCTACAGGATCGACATCATGCACCAAGTAGACCTCATCGAAGACATCGCGATCGCATATGACCTCAACAATTTGAAGCCTGAATGGCCAAGAATCTGGACCCTTGGAGGCCTTGCTCCTGGGACGGATCGCTATGAGACCTTGGCAGAGGTCATGATCGGTCTTGGATACCAAGAGCTTCTCACCTACAGCCTAACGTCACCAGAGATCTTCGCGGGCAAAATGGGGCTGGATGGAGAAATTCATGCGGAGCTCTTGAACCCTAAGATGTCCACTCACACTGCGATGCGGAACTGGCTTCTTCCAAGCCTTCTGAACCTGTTACGAGACAATACTCGATTCGACTATCCCCAGAGAGTCTTCGAGATCGGACCTTGCGTGATCGTACCACATGGTGAAAATGTAACCGAGACAAGACACAAGATTTCGGCTGTCACAGTCAACAAGTCTGCAGGATTCACAGAGATCAGGTCCTGTCTTGACACTCTACTCAACAGTATTGGAATCCAGTTCAAAGTCGAGCCTGCAAAGCATCCGAGCTTTCTCGAGGGTCGCACAGGCGAAGTCGTCTCAGATAACAACAAACTTGGACTTGTAGGTGAACTGCACCCTAGGATCATACGTGAGTGGGGCTTGGGCCTTCCCGTCGCCGCTTTCGAATTAGAGATCCCGACGATGGCGAACTAAGGATGCCCGCCGAAAAATTCGTCGTCACGCCATGGGAGGTCAGCGGCGTCGTTGACTACGATCGACTTATTCGAGAGTTTGGAACCCGTCCGATATCTGGCCAGTTAGAGAAGAAATTCGAGGAAATCCTTGGCGATGCCGCTTATCTTGTGCGAAGGCGGGTCTTCTTCTCCCACAGAGACCTTGACCTCGTCCTCGACGATCACTCGAAGGGCAAGGGACTATTCCTCTACACTGGCCGGGGACCAAGCGGTCCGATGCACATCGGCCATATCATACAGTTCTACTTCACCAAATGGCTCCAAGACAAGCTACATGCGCCGGTCTACATCCAGATAACTGATGACGAGAAGTTCCTGGAAGAGAAGCGCAACCTGTCCTACGAGGACACACAACGCTGGGCCGTTGACAATATTCTAGAGATCGCGGCTGTCGGATTCGACCCCGACAAGACCTTCATACTCCAAGACACCGAATTTGTAGGGCACGCCTATCCGCTAATCCTGAAAATAGCAAGGAGGGTCAACTACAGTGTTGCCAAGTCAGTCTTCGGTTTTACAGGAGAGACAAACATTGGTTTCTCTTTCTATCCATCAATCCAAATCTTGCCAAGTCTTCTTGAAAAACGAAGATGTCTGATCCCATCGGCGATAGATCAAGACCCTTTCTGGCGCATACAGCGGGACATTGCAGAGCCAATGGGTTATCATAAGGCTGCGGCGGTGCACAGCAAGTTCCTCCCTGCACTCACCGGCGTAGAGGACAAGATGAGTTCGTCCCAGCCGGACACAACGATCGACCTCGGCGACGACGACAAGACTGTCCGAAAGAAAATCTACCGTTATGCGTTCTCTGGAGGAAAGGCAACCAAAGAAGAACATCGGCAGAAAGGAGGAGACACTGATGTTGATGTTCCCTTCCAATGGCTGTACATGTTCTTCGAGCCTGACGATAAGCGAATAGAAAAGATCAGGTCAGAATACAAGGGCGGCCAGATGCTCACAGGGGATCTAAAGGACATACTGATTGAGAAGGTAACGAACTTCCTCAGCGAGCACAGGCAACGAAGAGAGAAGGCGCGCAATCTGGTGCACCTCTACAAAAAGGACGGAGAACTAGCGCGCGAGATGTGGAAACACGACTTCAGCAAGTCATAGTTCATACGTAAGCTCACTCTAGAGAGTTAAAGGACGGAAAAACGCTGTTCGACGCGGAAGCTCTCGAGTCTTTCCGAAAGTCAGGCCTAATCATTGCAAAGATCCGAAAAGAGATCCCAGGTCTTGTCAAACCTGGAAAACCCGCGCTAAAGATCTGTGTGGAAGTCGAGAGCAGAATCAGAGACCTTGGGGGAAAGCCAGCGTTTCCGGTGAACGTGGGTATCAATGAGATAGCAGCGCATTACACTTCTCCTCCTGGGGACACTCTTTCGATCCCACCCGGCTCGATTGTAAAAGTCGATTTTGGGGTCCACGTAAACGGCTACGCCACCGACACCGCCGTGACGGTCTTCTACGATCCGAAGTTCGAGCCTATGGTAAAGGCCGCGGACGACGCGCTCCAGAACGCAATCAGAACAATGAGAGCCGGAGCCAAGCTGTCTGACATTGGACGCGTCATCCAGACAACAATAGGAAAGTATGGATTCCGACCAATCAGTAATCTTACGGGTCACCTCATCGAGAGATACAACTTGCACGCAGGAAAGTCGGTCCCGAACGTTCCCGTCCTGGCCGCCGGCAAAGCCAACGAGGGAGAAGTTTACGCAATAGAGCCATTCGTTACACTACCTGACGCTGCCGGGTCCGTCACCAACATGCTCCCAGCTCAAATCTACAGATACATCAAGTCAAAAGGAGTCAAGACAGACGAGTCCAAGAAAGTCCTGGACGACATTCACACAAGATTCTCAACACTCCCATTCGCACCCCGCTGGCTAGAAGACAAATTCCCAAGAGAGATCGCAAAACGCGCCATGCTAGATCTTACTCATAACAAGTGTGTTGGCGGATACCCTGTTCTCGTAGAAGAGACCAGAAAGCCTGTAGCCCAGTCCGAGCACACAGTGCTGGTTGGGCGAGACGACTGTACTGTCCTGACCACTGAATAATCGGGAACGGATCCATCTAGATTGAGTCTAAACATGACTCTGCAGGGAATTTCGGGTCTTGCTAATTATTGGCAAGACCCTGGTGCTGTGTCCACCGTTATTACTTGGGTCGGGAGAATCGTAGGCGCTACGTCGGATTCGTTGTACAGGAGAATGAACAGACCGATCCTCGAAGTCTCGCTTGATCCCGTATTGCATCATCGTAACGAGAGGAACGCCTTTCCTGAAGAGCCCCCTCGAAAGTTCAAGTCTCAAGCGCTCCGAGTCAAGGCGAAAAGAAGATCCATCCACCAGTGCCAAGCCAAGGTGTTGATTGACGGCGAAGCTGACTACCTGCTTTGGAACCCTAGAGTAGTAGACGACGCTAAGGATCTGGTTCCAGAAGAGGAGGTTATATTGCAAATCTGGGAAGCCGTGGGAACGAAAGAAGAGTCTTGGATTTATCTCAACACTAGGAACAAGGCTCAGATGGAGCTCATGACTTGGACCGAGCCGATTAAAGTCGAGATTTCGTTTTTGTCGGAGGACGGTATGTTGAACAAGAAACCTTACCGATACGAGATAACCGGCAACTCATGGGACACTGTCACCATGGCCCCTTCGGCGACGCAATCCCACAATTCCTAAATCACTTCGTCTGTGGGACAGGACCATTGTGGCTTTGAGGCTGGCCAACGCTCCTTCGGCCTGAGCGTCCTTATAGGTTTCAAACACCGAATAGTTCATAGCAACTTGCAGTTACGCACACTGCGTCTCAGCATCGCACTCGCCGTGGCAGCGTCGGTCATCATCTTCTTCGTCCCACTAGTCCCGTACAGGATCCAGGAAGTCTGTGCATCCTTTTTCTGTGGGCTGATACTAAATGGAGGATTTGCCACCGGATTCAACTCTCTGGGGCTGTTATTCTTTCACTGGGGAGCCAGCCTCGACACTAGCGTTGGCCAGATAACATACGTGCCGCCAATCATCTCGGTAGTCCCAGGAGAAGCGCTGACCGTTTTTGGTGTTTGGATATTCATCCACTTCCCGATCACTCTCCTCATGGCTACCCTACTGCTTCCGGAAGAATGGCGTCTGATATCGGCAGCACTCTCTCATATTGATCAGCGGTGAGCCAAAGGGCCACTGCACGATGAAGTTAACGGGTCCTGAGCAAGATTCCAGAGGACAGTAATCGCCCATTATCTGCCCTGATCTCGCTTTTGGAATTGTGGTGTCTGTTCAGGGGGATCTCCGCACTGAAAAGTGTGAAAATCACGAGCCCATCAAAGCCCGTTTCCCACTTTGATCAGCCAGATTCGCCCAATATCCTGTTCAGACAGCGAGTCATCGAGAAAAAGGGGGGTAGTGCACGGCGGTTTTACGATGTGGAGTAGTTATCCGGAAGAATCGAACCGTTTAACGTAATCCATTCTTGGGAATCTATCGATTCCTTGCTGAAAACAGGTCTATTTCTTGGGTGGGCCTTCGGTGTAGATTCCGTTGATGCTGAGATCCCCTGTCGTGCACTGGGTGCACTTTCCTAGCCCCTTGAACACAAAATCGCCGGCGACAAAGTTCTTGATCTGCTT
>JACXTT010009292.1_pt1 | contig 13450 bp, 11 predicted proteins | sample 9270951 | NCBI WGS metagenome assembly JACXTT01 (sample SAMN15532306, study PRJNA645909) | rock metagenome | isolation source: weathered quartz diorite | place: Puerto Rico | collected 2017-06-21
GAATACGCGCAGCGCGCCCTCCTCATGGCGCACAGCCAGCTTCTCTGGGATGGTCCATTACGAGACTTATGCGCCCATCCTGACCTCTGTGCACAAGCGGCGTTTCGACCGCCGGATGTGATATTGCTCGGATTACGTTTTGGTTTTACCCCCCTCTCGGTGGATGAAACGCTTGCTTAATTCGCTGAGTATCCCAAAATGTTTGGTGACGATAACCCGGCTAATGGAAGCAGACTTGCCCTTCGTTCATCTTCATAACTTTTGCTCTTGCCATGGCGCTTTTTCTCTATTTGGATCGCAAAACGTTCGTGCATCGCCGTCACCCGCTTGTGAAGGTCTTCGCACTCATGCTGTTCTTTGTCGCGGCTTTCGTCATGGAGCATCCGCTGTTTATTCTCCCGCTGAGCGCAGGGATCGGCGCCTTGATTTTGTGGTCTGGATCAATATCGACTTTGCATCGTTTGCGCATTCTCTTCCTCTTCATTGTTATTTTCACCGTCCTAATTTGGAGCATTTTTTATGGTCGCGGCGCGCGATTAGCTGCGGCTCCTTTTCTTCCCGTCACTCGAGAGGGATTATTGTACGGTTTGGGAATGGCGACAAAGTTAAGTACCTTTCTCGCCACGAGCGCACTGTTTCTCTCAACCACCCGCATCGAAGAATTTGCATACGCCTTCACGCTTTTGGGGCTTCCGTACCGCATCAGTTTCACGTTGACCTTAGCGTTTCGGCTCGCGCCGCTGTTCCTGGAGTCAGCACTGACCGTCATCCAAGCGCAGCGCTGTCGCGGCCTCGATATTCACCAAGGGCAGGTGTGGCGGCGTCTGCGGCATTACGTACTGGTGCTCATTCCAGTGTTTATGGGCGCGCTGCGGCGCGCCGATCAAATGGCTATTGCCTTAGAAGTGCGCGGCTTTAACTCTGGCCGTCCACGAAGTTCTTATCAACGCACTACGTGGACTGGAGGGGATGTCGTCGCGTTGCTTGTCGTGATCGGGGTGACCGTAGTGTATCTTAGTTTGTGGAAAGCGGGCTACGGGCGCATTATCTCGGCAGGCTAAAGGGTACGCCTGTACTTACAAGACTGAGAAAAGATAGAAAATTCGGTACGGAGGAGAGAAATTGCTGACTGCTCACTACGGCGCCAGAATAGGCGCTCAGGAAACCTTACCAATCGGAGCATAAGCGCTCAGCGGGGTGTCACTTCTCGAGTCAAGGGAGCATGGGGGTGCAGCAGCGCTGCACCCCGCTCCCTCCAGCCCTCCCTAGTGCATCTGCAGGAAACCTGTTGGGGAATATCGTACTCCTCGATGTGGTCAACGCGGAGGTAGGGGCTTGATTAATCAAGCCCTTGCGTGGGTCCGATGAATCGGACCCCTACAGTGGTATTCCCCAAGACGTATACTGAAACTGCACTAGCGATGGGCTAATGTCGCCGTCCGCGCCGCTGCTTCTTCTAGCTGCGCGAGGCGGGCGGCTATAGCCGCATTTTGGTCTCGCTGTCCCTGGGCCTGCGCTCGCAATTGCTCGTTCTGCATCTTCAGGTCGACGAGCTGCTGGGAAAAGGCGCTTAACTGTTGGGCTTGGGTCTTTAACTGCTCCACTTACGCGTGGAGTTGGCGCTGCTGCCGTTGCACCTCGTTGAGTAACAATGGGGCTAATTCGTCATACCGGACTCCTTCGATTTCCCCCTTAGCGTTGTGCGTCACTAATTCTGGATACACCTGCGCTACTTCCTCTGCGATCAACCCATACTGCGTCGGCCCCTGCGGCAACTGCTTATAGTGAAACGTCACCGGGCGCAGATGTTGCAGCTTCTGACTGTGATCCGCCATCGACTGAATATCCTGTTTGAAACGGGCCGAGGACACCAACGTGCCCTACTGTCCGTTGCTGTTGATGAGCACCGTATTGCCCACCACAGGCGTGCTGTTGACCCCAGCAATGAAAGTGGCGGTCTGGGCTTGTCCGAGACGCATGGTGTTCGATTCATTAGCGGACCCTTCGTTACCCAGATAGATGTTCTGGTCTCCACTCGTCAGCTTGCTGCCCGCCCAGTGTCCGACGGCCAGGTTATCGAAGCCGGTGGTGTTGGCGACCAGCGCCCCAGCGCCAAGAGCGGTATTTGCGAAGCTGGTGGTGTTGGCGACCAGCGCCCAGGGGCCGCTGGCCGTGTTGAAATTGCCGATGGTATTGTTAAAGAGCGCAGCAGCGCCGCTGGCGGAGTTTCCAAAGCCGGTGGTATTGTGGAAAAGCGTCCAGGCCCCGCTGACCGTGTTGCTGGAAGCGGTGGTGTTAGAACTAAGCGCGTAGAAGCCGCTAGCCGTGTTGTCGTGACCGGTGCGGTTCGCATAGAGCGCGTAGATGCCCCTGGCCGTGTTGCCGAAGCCGGAGGTGTTTGACCGGAGCGCAGCAGCGCCGTAATCCCAACTTCAATCGCGCGAATCGCTGCGATCAATTTTTTCTCACAACTTAAGCATTTCCAGCGAACTGCCGATGGAGAACGAGAAGGAACCTTCTCGCACAGAGGGAAAGAGACATAATGCAAAGACAGTTTCATTGGCGGTGTACGCTCAGCGTGCAGTATGCGTGGTATGGCATGTTATTAGGTCTGATGTTTCCCCTCATCGGTACGTGGCTCGCTCTCGCGCTAGAGGGTATGCCGATCACCGGCGCACAGCTCTGGCAATTGCAGAGCGTCCATCCCGTGCATTGGCTTCTGGATGCTATCCCTGTCTTCTTTGGTCTCCTGGGGGGGTGGGTCGGGAGGGAACAAGACCGTTTCTTACAGTGGACCGTTGAATTACTGACTGCCGCGTACTCGAAAGACAGCGCGTCGATGCGAGTTAGGAGTATCAGCCAGGATATCACCGAAGAGCACGGGTCTAAGAAACATGAAGCGCTCTACCAGCTCACCCATGACTTGGCGCACGCCTCAGATATTCGCACCATGGCCGATCACCTGTTTGCTCATACTCGGAATCTCTTGGGGGCAGACTACGGATTTGTCATGCTCGCTGAGGCTGACGGAAACGCGCTGCACGGAGTAGCTGTCTATGGAATGGACAGCACTTTGTTTCAGCAGGAGCGATTAGTCTTAGGACGAGATCAAGCCCCCGCCCTCCTAGCGTTTCAGCAGAAACAGCCAGTCGTAGTCGAGGATTTAGCGCATAGTCCGCTGATCGATGAAGCTTTGCGACAGCAATATGAGTTTGTGAAAAGTCTCTGGATAGCGCCCTTGATGAGCGGCGAGCAGGCAGTCGGCATCTTTGGAGTGGGCTATGCGGCTCAGCGCGAAGCGCAGGCCGAAGAACTGCAAAGGCTACAATTGTTGGGCAACGAAGCGGCGCTGGCCATGGAGCGAGCTCGCCTGACTGAGGAACTACGGCAGAGCGAACGGCGCTTTCGCGCTATCTTTGATCAGACTTTTCAGTTTACTGGTTTGCTAGAACCTAACGGCGCCTTCCTCGAAGCCAACGCGACAGCCCTGATATTCGGAGGCCTAAAGCTTGAAGATGTGAAAGGGCTCCCGCTCTGGGAGACTGTTTGGGTTCCTCCCGAAGACCAACAGCGAGTCAAAGCGGCGGTGGCTATGGCAGCCGGAGGGGAATTGGCCCGGTTCGAGGTAGACGTCCCCGGGATAGGGGGAATGATTGCCAGTATGGATTGTTCCCTCAAACCCCTCAAAGATGAAACCGGCCAAGTAACCCTCCTGATTGTTGAGGGTCGCGACATCACCCCACGCAAACGGATGGAGCAAGCGTTGCAAGCAAGCGAGGCGCGGTTTCGCACAGTGGTGAATAGCGCCCCGATCGTGTTGTTCGCGGTGGACCGTGAAGGGACGTACACGCTTTCAGAAGGGCGCGGTCTAGAGACTCTAGGCCTCAAGCCAGGCGAACTCGTGGGGCAATCGCTCTTTGATCGGTACAACAATATACCTCAGATTGGTGAGAATGTTCGTCGGGCGTTTGCCGGTGAGGAGTTTATCGCAACGGTTCAGAGAGGTGAGTTGGTGTTCGAAACCCGCTATACACCGCTCCGTGACCAGAGTGGCGCAGTGACCGGCGTCATTGGGGTTGCGATCGACGTTACCGCGCGCAAGCAGGCCGAGGAAGCGCTGCGCCAGAGCGAAGAACGCTTCCGGCGGATAGCCGCCAACTTTCCTGGCGCCATGATTTACCAGTTTATCCTGCGCCCCGATGGCTCGTCGGCTCTTCCCTATGTTAGTCCTGGTTGCCGGGAACTCTGCGAATTGGAGCCTGAAGAGATCCAACGTGATTCAGCCTTGATCATGAACATGGTGCATCCCGAAGATCGCGCCGCCCACGCTGAGTCCATCGCGCTCTCAGCGCAGACCTTGTCCCTTTGGCGCTGGGAGTTTCGATTTGTCACTCAATCAGGCGCCATTAAATGGGTCCAAGGCGCGTCGCGTCCGGAACGACAAGCCAATGGGGACATCCTCTGGGATGGTTTGTTGATAGATATCACCGCGCGCAAGCAGGCAGAAGAAGCTTTACGCCAGAGCGAACAGTTTAACGCCTCGCTCATTGCCCAATCGCCGCTGGGGATTGTCACTTACACGCCAGACGGCCAAGTCACTTCAGTCAATTCTACATGGGAACAGAAGTGGGGAAGCAGCTGGGAGCAGATTCGTGGGTATAACTTATTTACCGATCCACAACTCGCCGCGACCCCACTACGCACCGCCTTGGAACGCTTGGTGCGGCAGGGGGGAGAAAGTCCCTCCGTTGAGCTAGAATACGATATGCGGCGTACGTGCGCCGAAGGGAACAACCACTGGACCTCTTTGCAATTCTACGCGATCCAGGACGAGAACGGTAAGGTCACACAATTAGTGGGCTTGGACGAAGACATTACTGAGCGTAAGCAGACCGAGGAAGCACTGCGCCACAGCAAGGAGCGCTTCCACCGTATGGCTGGCAACCTGCCTGGCGGCATGATCTATCAGTTTCTCCTGCACCCAGATGGCTCGGTGGCCTTTCCTTATGTCAGCCCCAGTTGCCGGGAACTCTACGAATTGGAGCCCGAAGAGCTCCAACGTGATTCAGCCCTGATGATGGACTTGGTGCATCCCGAAGACCGCGCCGCCGTCGAGGAATCCATCGCGCTCTCGGCGCAGACCCTGGCCCCGTGGCGCTCGGAGCTTCGAGTCGTCACAAAATCGGGCGCCCTCAAGTGGATCCAAGGCGCGTCGCGTCCAGAACGGCAAGCCAACGGCGACATCCTCTGGGATGGCCTGCTGATGGATATCACCCCGCGCAAGCAGCTAGAGGCTGCACTTCATCAGGCCAGAGAGGCCGCTGAAGTTGCTAACCGCGCCAAGTCCGAGTTCCTGGCCAATATGAGCCACGAGATCCGCACCCCCATGAATGGTATTCTGGGCATGAACGGCTTGCTATTAGATACTGAGCTGACAGTCGAGCAGCACGAGTATGCGACTACTGTACAGAGTTCAGCCGAAGCTCTGCTAAGCATTCTCAACGACATCTTGGACTTCTCCAAAATTGAAGCGGGGAAGCTCGACTTAGAGCAGGTTCAGTTCAGCCTACGGGAGAGCCTCGGCGACGCCCTCAAGACCATGGCCCTGCGCGCCCATGAAAAGGGATTAGAACTCCTTTACGAAGTACAACCCGAGGCGCTCGACGCGGTCGTGGGCGACCCCACTCGGCTGCGCCAAGTCGTGGTCAATCTGGTAGGCAATGCCATCAAGTTCACCGCCAAGGGAGAGGTTGGGGTGCATGTCGCTCAGGAATGGGTTAACAGAGAAGAAATTGCCCTGCACGTGCAGATCACCGATACGGGCATTGGCATTCCCCTTGACAAACAACAACACATCTTTGCCGCCTTCTCGCAGGCCGACACCTCTACGACTCGCCAATACGGCGGCACCGGCTTGGGGCTGAGCATCTCGCGTCAGTTGGTAGAGTTAATGAGCGGACAAATCTGGGTGGAGAGCACCCCCGGCCAAGGTTCTACCTTTCACTTCACCGTACGGTTAGGTCGAGGACGGACCTCTGCTGTACCTGCTCTGCCTGACGTCAACCAACTTCACAGCCTGCGGGTGCTCGTGGTGGACGACAACGCCACGAACCGCCGCATCCTCTACAACCAGCTCCGTGCGTGGGGCATGCAGCCTACACTCGCTGGCACTGCGCAAGAGGCTCTTCGTCTGCTGCATGAGGCCACAGAACAGAGACAGTTCTTCCCACTGATCCTGACCGATGCGCATATGCCCGAGATGGACGGCTTTACGCTAGTCGAGCGCATCAGGCAGAACCCCCAGCTGGCTAGCGCCGCGACCTTGCTGTTGACTTCCTCCCAGCAAACCGCCGATGTAGTGCGCTGTCGACAATTAGGCATCGCGGTGTATCTCATTAAACCGATCAAGCCGGCTGAATTACAGCACGCGCTTTTGCGGGCCCTAGGACAAGAAGGGCAGATGAGGCGCAAGTCGGCCCTTTACCCGAGGGCTCAGCAGAAGCAACGGACTTTGCGCATTCTGTTAGCCGAAGACAACGTGGTTAATCAGAGACTCGCAGTACGTCTACTCGAGAAATGGGGCCATAAGGTGCAGGTGGTAGGCAATGGGAAAGAAGCGCTTGCCATGGTGGAGCGAGCGTCGTTCGATGTCGTACTGATGGACGTGCAGATGCCTGAGATGGATGGGCTAGAAGCTACAGCTTCGATCAGGGCCCGTGAGCACGCCACCTCTCTTCACCTCCCCATCATTGCGATGACGGCGTATGCGATGAAAGGAGATAAGGAGCGCTGTCTGGCGGCAGGAATGGATGACTATATCTCCAAGCCCTTAAAGATCGAAGAACTCCGCTCTGCTTTGGTGCGCATCAATGTCGTCCCTGCCGTTTACCATGAAGTTACCGTCCCTCCTCTCTCTCTTGTATCTGAAGAAGGAGACAGAGTAGAGCTGTAGATCTGCCTAGAAACACCAAGGATTCAAGAGTTACAGGGGCGCAGCATGTTGTGTCCCTACCTATGGCGAGATCCTTCCTAAAGTCAGAATTTTGTTATGCATCCAAGCATTCCTGTCGGAATGCGCCAATTTCATTTTCAGTGCAGAGTTTGTCTCGAAATCTGCGGGACACGAGAAACCCCCAGCCTGAAGGTAAAGGGAAACAGGGGCAAGTCCTTTCATCGAACAGGACCTTGTACCAAAGAGCAGTTGACAGTCGAGAAACAGAGCCATTAAGATGTTCTAGCTTTCCCAATTACACCCTGACATAGAGGCAGGAGGACTATGGAAAACACGCGCCGTGTCGTTATTACCGGCGTGGGGCTCGTTACCCCCCTGGGCACTGGAGTAGACAAAAACTGGCAAGCGGTAATGGAAGCTCGGTCCGGCACAGGTCCAGTCACACGCTTTGAGGCGTCTGATTTTCCTACACGTATTGCCGGAGAGGTGAAAGATTTTCGCGCCGAAGATTTTATTGAAAAAAAAGAGATCAAGAAGATGGATCTCTTTATTCAATATGCCGTCGCCGCCGCACACATGGCCATGGAAGAATCGCGCCTTTCCATCACCGCCGATAATGAGGATATGGTCGGGGTGATTGTAGGAGTCGGTATTGCGGGGTTATCGAGTATCGAGGAGTACCATAATCTCTTTCTCGAATCGCGACTGAAGAAAGTATCTCCGTTCTTTATTCCGAGGCTGATTGCCAACTTAGCGCCTGGGCAAATCTCGATCCGACATGGAGCTAAGGGCATCAACTACACGACCACGAGCGCCTGTTCCTCTGGCGCCCACGCTATCGGTGAGGCCTTTCGACTGATTCGGCTCGGGGAGCAGGATGCAATGATCGCGGGTGGAGCAGAGGCGGCGCTCACCCCACTGGGCTTGGCTGGGTTCATTGCGATGAAAGCGGTTTCTTCCAGAAATGATGAGCCTGAGAAAGCGAGCCGTCCCTTTGATCGTACTCGCGATGGCTTCGTGATGGCGGAGGGCGCAGGCATTTTGGTGCTTGAAGAGCTAGAGCAAGCCAAGAAACGTGGCGCCAAAATTTACGCTGAGGTTGTTGGCTATGGCGCAAATGCGGATGCGTACCACATGACAGCGCCCTCTCCTAATGGAGAAGGCGCCATGCGTTGTATGCAACTCGCGCTGCGCAGTGGTCACATCAATCCTCTCGAAGTTGATTATATCAACGCGCATGGCACCTCGACGCCATACAACGACGCGACGGAAACGCAGGCGATCAAACGTGTATTTGGTGAACACGCCGCACGGTTGGCGGTCAGCTCGACAAAATCCATGACTGGACATCTGCTCGGCGCTGCCGGTGGTGTGGAAGGCGTGTTTTCAGCGCTTGCGCTTCATCATCAATGTATGCCACCGACAATCAACTACGAAGAGCCGGACCCAGAGTGCGACCTGGACTATGTGCCTAACGCACCTCGTCGGGCGCCAATCCGCGTCGCGTTGTCGAATTCGTTCGGCTTTGGCGGCACGAATGCGTGTCTCGCATTCCGCAGATGGACCGAGTAATTCTCGGACCTCTCTGCGGCAAATCTGGCTTCGCCCTCGAAAAGAAAGGGGTTGCGCATGGGCGCACGTATTGTCGGCACCGGTTCGGCTGTTCCTGCAACGCGATTGACGAATGAAGAGCTGTCGAAACGAGTAGACACAAATCACGACTGGATCGTTACGCGCACGGGTATTCACGAACGACGTGCAATGAAGCAAGGAGAAAGTCTCCTCGATTTGATGTACGAAGCGAGCCTCCAGGCACTCAAAGTCGCGGGGATGCGTGCTCAAGATTTACAAGCCATCGTCGTCGCTACTGTTTCAGGAGAATATTATTTCCCTTCCACAGCCTGCCTGCTCCAGGCTCGCCTGGGAGTAGATAATATCCCGGCTTTCGATGTTGGGGCGGCGTGTGCAGGATTTGTGTATGGCATGTCCGTCGTACACAGCTATGCCAAGAGCGGTGATTATGATCGCATGCTGCTGGTTGGCGCAGATGCCTTGAGTTCAATGGTGAACTGGAAAGACCGAGCAACGTGTGTGCTGTTCGGTGATGGCGCCGGCGCCATCGTTTTAGATAATCAACCTGACGATCGTGGGTTACTCAGCACTGTGGTGGAATCCAGCGGCGCGTTCTGGGAATTGCTCTATGTACGCTCTGGTCATCGTCTCACTTTTGATGAGCCTGGAGAGATGCCCGAAGGGTGGGGTATCAAAATGAAAGGGCCGGAACTCTTCAAAGTCGCGGTGCGCGCCCTCTCCGATGTCGCATGCAAAGCGCTCGAACGGTCCGGCCTCACGCCGCAAGACGTTCATCTCATTGTGCCGCATCAGGCGAACTTCCGTATTATTCAAGCGGTGGCAGAGCGCCTTGGGCTGGGAATGGATAAGGTGTACTGCAACGTCCAGCGTCTCGGCAACACTTCAGCGGCGTCTATCCCTATCGCTCTCGATGAAGCAGTGCGTGAAGGGAAAATCCATGACAACGACATCATCGTGATGAATGCGTGCGGAGGAGGGCTGACCTGGGGAGCATCAGTCGTGCGGTGGTAACCGTGCCGATTGCATCCGCTTCAGTTGCGTCACTTGTTCCTTTGCTGCAGAAGCGCGTGCTTTTCTTCGCAGGAAAGGGCGGTGTTGGAAAAACTACTGTTGCCGCCGCTTTTTCTCTTGCCGCTGCTCAGCAAGGGAAAAAAACCCTCCTGATCGAAATCGGAGACAACAATCGCGCGGCTCGATTGTTGAACCTGTCTCCTCAAGAACAAGCAGAGAACACGTTACGAGAAATTTCTCCGATGCTCTCGTTGCTCTCAACGAGCGGCTCTGCAGCGCTAGAAGAATATCTTTCCCTCATCATCCCGGTAAAACGGTTAGTACGCATGCTCGTCGAAAGTCGTCCCTATCAATACTTTGTGGCGGCTGCGCCTGGACTGAAAGAACTTCTCACGATAGGGAAAGTTTGGTACGAAGAGCGCAAACGCGACGCAGCAACTGAGCAGCCACGTTGGGATCTGTTAGTTGTGGACTTGCCAGCAACGGGGCACGGGTTGCAATACCTCAATATGCCATGCGCTGCGAGAGACACCTTTCGTGAGGGTCTTGTCCACCGCGAGGCGGAACGCATCACCGCTTGGCTCCAAGACCCAGAAAAAACCGCTGTCAATTTGGTAGCGACTGCTGAGGAGTTGCCAGTCAGCGAAACATTCGAAGCCCATCAGCAGCTCACGGAAAAGTTGCAGCTGCCCCTCGGTGCGCTCTTCCTTAATCGTATACACGAAGCACCGTTCTCTTCGATTGCTCTTTCTCGACTTCGTGCGAACGCTCTCAAAGCTTCGGGAGAAGATCGCAATGTAGCAGAACAGGTGTTAGCCTGCGCGTCAGCAGAGACGGCTTGGGCAGATACTCAGGAAACGTATGTCAAGCAGTTACGGTTTTTGCCTCTTCCACTCGTGAAGCTGCCGCAGTGTGTCTCGCGTGAGTTTGGGATGACTCAACTGATACAGCTCGCTCAGCGCCTTACACTCCATCTCACTACCAAAAGGAAAAGGACGAGAGCGTCCTCCTGAGTTCTATGCGCGATCTTTCTTCCATCGTGGCGGCTCACCGTGTTGTCGTTTGTGTCGGTAGTGGCGGTGTTGGGAAGACAACAACCGCTGCTTCTTTGGCGTTATGGGGCGCTCTCCAAGGACGGCGTACTGCTGTCATCACTATCGATCCGGCTAAACGTCTGGCGGATTGTCTTGGACTCCAGCTCTCAGCAGTGGGAGAAAATCGCATCACCCCAGAAACGTTTGCGCGCTACGGGCTTAGTCCTACTGGAGCCTTAACCGCTTTATTAGTTGACCAGCAGAGCGCGTGGGACGCGGCTATCGAGAAATATGCACCCACCGCAGCGGTGCGCGACCGTATCTTTGCGAACCGTTTTTATCAAGGGTTGTCTCGGACTTTTGCTGGTTCTCACGAATATATGGCGCTCGATGTTCTCGCGACCCTTTCTCAAAGTAATGCCTATGACCTGATTGTCTTGGATACTCCTCCTGTCAAACAAGCGCTCGATTTTCTTGACGCTCCGATGCGACTGCAACGGTTTCTCGACAGCCGCCTGAGTCAATGGTTGATGCGCCCCACCGTAGAGCGCGGTTGGTCAGCGTTCTCGATGGCTAATCGCACAACTACTCTGTTGCTGCGCAAGATCGAAGAAGCAACCGGCATATCAGCACTGGGAGAGATCGCCGAGTTCTTTTCGTCTTTGCATGGAATGTTGGAGGATTTTGCGGCCCGGTTGCAACGCGTCAGTACTCTGCTTGCCTCTGAAGAGACTGCATTCGTCCTGGTTACAAGTCCAGACGAAGAAGTCTTGAAAGAAGCACAAGAGTTTCACTCAACCCTAAGACGTATGGCAATTTCCTTAAAGGGGATCGTTGTGAATCGGGTGCATGTGCAACAACAAGCAGTAGCGAAGAAAGAACTCACCCCGAAGAAACTGACGAAACGTTTGCAGTCGATTTTCTCTTCAGTGACAAACGAAGCACAGGTGCAATGGATGATTGAAAATTTTCTTGCACATCAAGAACTAGCCCAGAGTGAAAACGAACGTGTCCACCGATTTTCTCTCAACACTGCGCCTTCTACTCCTTTGGTGCATATTCCGCTTTTGCACACTTCGCTCGTAGACTTGAGAGGGCTCACTGCTTTACATCCCTACCTATGTTCAGCAGCGGGTCTCCTCACCGTCTCCTAAAAGCGCCTATCTTGCCCAAATCATTAGCGACGCGAAGCCCAACCTTCAGGCTTCGCGCGCACTGGTCCACCAATACTGACTTGACCTTTGTCGATACGAAGCGAGAAGCCGCACACCGGGTTATGACATACCCACAACTTGAATGGAATGTCGTTCCCCTGAGGTCCATAATCGGAAAGCGGCAACAAGACGCCTTTTTTGCAACACTGACACAGGGGCCACTCTTGAGGCGGCATACTGTTTCCCTCTCTTTCGCTTCACTCTTTTTCAGTATAGAGCGAACAGCAACGCAAAGGGAAGGCAAAAGCTGAGAAGAAGCGATTTTTTCGATGCGTCAGGCGTTCACGATACGCAGATGTTGCGCTTGAGAGGAATAGGGTTCAGGAAGCGCGCATCGTGGAGCCTGGCTCCAGAGCCGTTCAAGGTTATAAAAATCACGCGCCGTCTCGTAGAAAATGTGCACGACCACATCGCCAAAATCGACCAAGACCCACTGCCCGTGAGTGAACCCTTCGATTGCTAGGGAACGGACTTTGATTTTTGCCATTGCCTCTTCGACGGCGCGGCAAATGGTTTGCACCTGAATATCGGAGCGCCCCGTACAGATTACAAAATAATCGGCAACTGAGGTGTGCGCACCGACTTCAAGGATGACAAGATCATAGGCTTTCTTATCAAGCGCCGCTTGGGCGCAGAGTAACGTCCTTTGCCAGCTTTGATCTGACTTCAACGTAAAATTTCCTCTATCTGATACAGGTGACGACAATCGATATACGTTTCTACTGCGGCCGGGACTAAATAACGGATAGAGTGTCCCTGCTGACTCATCGTGCGGATAGTGGAAGAAGCAATTGATAAACCATTGATCGAATGCAAAGTGAGGAAATGTCCAGAACTATGTTTAAACATGTGCGTCGAAAAATCGTACCAGAAGGCGTCTTTTAGGGCAACGGGAAGTAGATGAGCTCCAGCAGGATTTTCCTCTCCTGGACGTGAGGTCACGACAATATCGCAAAGTGTGGGGATTGTTTCGTACTCTTTCCACGAAGACAGCTCACGGAAAGCATCAATGCCAACGATGAATACGAGGGCAGCGGAATGAAATGCAGAAAGAAAATAACGAATCGTGTCGACCGAGTACGAAGGTCCAGCTCTTTCCAACTCAATAGACGAGGCAGCAAAACAGGGATTATCAGCAATAGCTAATTCGACCATGCGCAAGCGATGCGCCGCCGGGGCAAGGGCTTCCCCACTTTTATGCGGCGGACGGGCGGCTGGAACAAAGTAAACACGATCGAGCGAGAACGCTTCACGGACGTCTTCAGCACTGCGGAGATGTCCGCAATGGATAGGATTGAACGTCCCGCCAAAGATGCCGATTCTCATTCTCGACCTTATTCACGGACCTGACCGTTGCCGTAAATAATATATTTATACGTTGTTAACTCGCGCAGCCCCATGGGACCACGCGCATGCAACCGATTTGTGGAAATACCGACCTCAGCGCCAAATCCGAATTCATAGCCATCCGTGAATCGCGTCGACGCATTCGCGTACACGGCAGCCGAGTCGATTTCCTGCAGAAACCGGCGAATGTTGGAATAGTCTTCACTGACAATCGCATCGGCAAGACCGGACCCATTGGTGTTGATGAACATGATCGCTTCATCAAGCGAGTCCACCACTTTGACAGCAAGCACCAAGTC
>JACXTT010009293.1_pt1 | contig 13450 bp, 10 predicted proteins | sample 9270951 | NCBI WGS metagenome assembly JACXTT01 (sample SAMN15532306, study PRJNA645909) | rock metagenome | isolation source: weathered quartz diorite | place: Puerto Rico | collected 2017-06-21
TGGCGCATGCGATCGGCGTGTCGGTGGAGGGCGAACTGGGCTGCCTGGGCTCGCTCGAAACCGGCCAGGCCGGCGAAGAGGACGGCGTGGGCGCGGCGGGCACGCTGTCGCACGACATGATGCTGACCGACCCGGCCCAGGCGCGCGACTTCGTCGCCCGCACCGGCGTGGATGCGCTGGCCATTGCCATCGGCACCAGTCACGGCGCCTACAAGTTTTCGCGCAAGCCCACCGGCGACATCCTGGCGATGGACCGCATCCGCGAGATCCATGAGCAGATCCCTGACACCCACCTGGTGATGCACGGCTCCAGCTCGGTGCCGCAGGAATGGCTGGAGATCATCCGCCAGTACGGCGGCGACATCAAGGAAACCTACGGCGTGCCGGTCGAGGAGATCCTGCGCGGCATCAAGATGGGGGTGCGCAAGGTGAATATCGACACGGACATCCGCCTGGCCATGACCGGGGCGATCCGCAAGTCCTTGTCCGACGACCGCAGCGAGTTCGATCCGCGCAAGGCGCTGCTGGCGGCCAAGAAGGGGGCCAGGAGCGTGGTCAAGCTGCGCTTCGAGGCCTTCGGCTGCGCCGGGCAGGCCTCGCGGATCAAGCCGGTGCCGCTGGAGCGGGTGGCGAAGCTTTATTCCTGAAGGCGCCATCTGCAGTACCACACGCCCAGGCATACGCTCCCCTCTCCCGGAAGCGGGCGAGGGGAGCAAACCGGCAGTAGGAGTTGTTCGTGTGACTAACCCCAACGCCGTCACCAGCAACCTGGCGCGGCACAAGGAGCGAATATGGCCAATCGACGCGAAGTGCCTGGTATCAGGAAGTACGACGGTCCCGCCGGCGGCTGGGGTGCGCTGAAGGCAACCGCCACGGCGATCCGGACGCAGATGGATACCGTCAGGGCGCCGATCACGCTGATGCGGACCAACCAGCCTGACGGCTTCGATTGCCCCGGCTGCGCATGGCCCGACAAGGAGCACCGGTCGACCTTCCAGTTCTGCGAGAACGGCGCCAAGGCCGTGACGTGGGAGGCAACCACCAAACGGGTGCCTCCCGAGTTCTTTGCAGCGAATACCGTGTCCTCGCTGCTGAACCGGACCGACTACGAACTGGAAGACTTTGGCCGGCTGACGCATCCCCTGGTCTACGACCGCGCCACCGACACCTTCCGCGCGGTGGAGTGGGAGGCGGCGTTCGCCCGCATCGGCGAGATCCTGCGCGGGCTGACGCCGGACCAGGTCGAGTTCTATACCTCGGGCAGGGCTTCCAACGAGGCCGCCTACCTGTACCAGCTGTTCGCGCGGGAATATGGCACGAACAATTTCCCCGATTGCTCGAACATGTGCCACGAGCCCACCAGCGTGGGCTTGCCGCGCTCGATCGGCATCGGCAAGGGCACGGTGTCGCTGGAAGACTTTGACACGTGCGAGCTGATCATTTCGATCGGCCACAACCCGGGCACCAACCACCCGCGGATGATGGGGACGCTGCATGAGGCGTCGCGCCGCAAGGTGCCGATCCTGGTGTTCAACCCGCTGCGCGAACGGGCGCTTGAGCGCTTTGCCGACCCGCAGAACATGGTGGAGATGGCCACCTATGGTTCCACCCGGATTGCGTCGTCCTACTTCCTGGTCCGCGCCGGTGGCGACGCCGCCGCCATCAAAGGGGGTGATGAAGGCGCTGCTGGACCTGGAGGCCAGTCAGGGCAATGTGCTGGACCACGACTTCATCGCGGTCCACACCGAGGGCTTCGAGGCGCTGGCCGACGATCTGCGGTCGACCGAATGGGCGGATATCGAAAAGACCAGTGGCCTGACCCGCGCGGACCTGGAACTGGTGGCGACGGCCTATGCGAAGTCGAATGCCACCATCGTCACCTACGGCATGGGCGTGACCCAGCACAACGAAGGCACGGCCAATGTGCGCCTGCTGTGCGACCTGCTGATGCTGCGCGGCAACTTTGGCAAGCCCGGCGCCGGTATCTGCCCCTTGCGCGGCCACTCCAATGTGCAGGGGAACCGGACTGTCGGCATTACCGAGAAGCCGTCAGCCGGCTTCCTGCAGCGGATCGAGGACACCTTTGGCTTCAGCCCGCCCGCCGGACACGGGCACGATGCCGTCAACGCGATGCAGGCGATGATCGATGGCAAGTCCAGGGCGCTGTTCTGCCTGGGCGGGAATTTCGCGGTCGCCTTGCCCGATCCCGAGCAGTGCTTCCCCGCCATGGGCAGGCTCGACCTGAGCGTGCATGTCGGGACCAAGCTCAATCGCACCCACCTGCTGGTGGCCAAGGAGACTTATGTGCTGCCTTGCCTGGGCCGCACGGAACTGGATGTGCAGGAGACCGGGCCGCAGTCGGTGACGGTGGAGGATTCGATGTCGATGGTGCATGCCTCGGCCGGCAAGCTCGCGCCGGCGTCCGAGTTCCTGCGCTCCGAGCCGGCCATCGTGGCGGGCATGGCCACCGCGACCCTGCCTGACAGCAAGGTGCCATGGCTGGAACTGGTTGCCGACTACGACAGGATCCGCGACCTGATCGAGAAGACGGTGCCCGGCTTTGAGGATTTCAACACGCGCGTGCGGGTCCCTGGCGGATTCCGCATGCCCTTGCCGCCAACCGAGCGCAAATGGGGAACGCCGTCGGGCAAGGCCGAATTCTACGTGTTCAAGGGGCTGCACGAAGACAAGCAAGTCCATGCGGACGATGTCCTGCGGCTGGTGACGATCCGCAGCCACGACCAGTACAACACCACCATCTATGCCATGGACGATCGCTACCGGGGCGTGTTCGGGCGGCGCGACGTGCTGTTCATGAATGAGGCCGACCTGGCGGCGCGCGGCCTGGAGCATGGCGACCTGGTCGACATCGAGACCATCGTCGCGGGCCGGCAGCTGCGTTTCGAGAAGATCACTGCGATCGAATATGAAATCGCGCCTGGCTCCGTCGCCGCCTACTATCCGGAGGCAAACAGACTGGTGCCGCTCGACTACATCGACGAGGACAGCGGCACCCCGTCCTACAAGTCAGTGCCCGTGCGCGTGGTGCGCTCGGAGGTGACGTGAGGGCAGGCCAACCCACCATCACGTAAGCACGGCTCATGCCCGCGTTCCAGCGCCGTTGCGCGCGGGCTCCCGCGCGCAACGGCCCTCTGTTGAAGCAATGCGACCTACCTGTGGAGGAAAGTCCATCATGCCGACCCTATGCGAAATCTGCAATGCACGTCCCGCCGTGGCGCGGGTGACCGTGGTTCAGGACGGCGAGCGCAAGACGATGTCGATCTGCGACTACGACTACCGGCAGCTGCTGCGCCACCAGGACATGCTCAACCCGTTCGATTCCCTGCTGGGCGGTGGCGGCCTGTCCCGTTTCTTCCGCGGAATGGGAGGCGGGATGGATGACGACGAGCATCCCGGGTTCTCCACCGAAGTCCCGCGCGAATCCGTCGACCCCACCGATGCCTTCAGCGAGCAGACCATGGAGCTGCTGCAGCGCGCCGCGGAGAAGGCCCACGAGCTGCGGCGCAATGAACTCGACACCGAGCATCTGCTCTACGTGCTCGCCGATACCGATGTCTGCACGGCGCTGCTCAAGGAACTCAAGCTCTCGCCGCAGGACATCAAGGGCTATATCGACGAGCATGCGCAGACCGGAACCGCCGAGCCCGACGCTGCCATCGACCGGATGACGATCTCGCCGCGGCTGAAGAAGGCCTTCCAGTTTGCCTTCCAGGCCTCGCGCGACCTGGGGCATTCCTACGTTGGACCCGAGCACCTGCTGATCGGCCTGGCCTTGGTGTCGGACAGTATTGCCGGGACGCTGCTGAAAAAGTACGGCGTGACCCCCGAGGCACTGCGCCAGAAGGTGGTGAAGGTGGTCGGCAAGGGCGCCGAGGATGGCCGCGTCGATACGCCGACCGGCACGCCCACGCTGGACAAGTTCGGACGCGACCTGACCGCGATTGCGCGCCAGGGCAAGCTCGATCCGGTGCTGGGCCGCGCGCAGGAGATCGAGAGCACGATCGAGGTGCTGGCGCGGCGCAAGAAGAATAACCCGGTGCTGATCGGCGAGCCGGGCGTGGGCAAGACCGCCATCGTTGAAGGCCTGGCGCAGCGCATCGTCAATGGCGATGTGCCGGAGGTGCTGCGCGGCAAGCGCCTGGTTGAGGTGAATATCAATTCAATGGTGGCCGGGGCCAAGTACCGCGGCGAGTTCGAGGAGCGTGCCAAACAGCTGATTGACGAGGTGACCGCCAAGAACGACGAGCTGATCCTGTTTATCGACGAACTGCACACCATCGTCGGCGCGGGGCAGGGCGGCGGCGAGGGCGGCCTCGATATCGCCAACGTGCTCAAGCCCGCGCTGGCGCGCGGCGAACTGAGCCTGATCGGCGCCACCACGCTGAACGAATACCAGAAGTACATCGAGAAAGACGCGGCGCTGGAGCGGCGCTTCCAGCCGGTGCTGGTGCCGGAGCCAACCGTCGAGCAGACCATCGTCATCCTGCGCGGCCTGCGCGACAAGCTGGAGGCGCACCACCAGGTCACCTTCGCCGACGGTGCCTTTGTGGCCGCGGCGGAACTGTCGGACCGCTACATCACCTCGCGCTTCCTGCCGGACAAGGCCATCGACCTGATCGACCAGGCCGCGGCGCGCGTGCGCATCGGCGCCACCTCGCGCCCCGCGGATATCCAGGAACTGGAGGCCGAGATCGCCCAGCTCAAGCGCGAGCAGGACTATGCGTCGTCGCGCAAGCGCTTTGACGAGGCCAAGGGCTTCGAGGACCGCATCAACGACAAGCAGAAGCGGCTTGATGAGCTGACCGAGGCCTGGCAGCGCAAGACCGGGTCGGAGACCCTGGAGGTGACGGTCGCGGCCATCGCCGAAGTGGTGTCGCGCCTGACCGGCATTCCGGTGACCGACCTGACCCAGGAAGAGCGCCAGAAGCTGCTGAAGATGGAAGCGCGGCTGCGCGAGCGGGTGGTGGGGCAGGAGGACGCGGTGGTCGCGGTCAGCGACGCGGTGCGCTTGTCGCGGGCGGGTCTGGGGCAGGCCAACCGCCCGATCGCGACCTTCCTCTTCCTCGGGCCGACCGGCGTCGGCAAGACCGAGCTGGCCAAGGCCCTGGCGGAAACCGTGTTCGGCGACGAGCAGGCCATTATCCGCATCGACATGTCCGAGTACATGGAGCGCCATGCGGTGGCCCGGCTGGTCGGCGCGCCCCCGGGCTATGTCGGCTACGACGAAGGCGGGCAGCTGACCGAACGCGTGCGGCGCAAGCCCTATAGCGTGATCCTGCTGGATGAAATCGAGAAGGCCCACCCGGACGTGAACAACGTGCTGCTGCAGGTGTTTGACGATGGCCGCTTGACCGACGGCAAGGGCCGCGTGGTGGACTTCAGCAACACCGTCATCATCGCCACCAGCAACCTGGGCGCGCCGGTCATCATGGATAACCTGGAGCAGCCCGAGGACAAGCGCATGTCCGAGAAGGACTTGCGCGAGGCGCTGATGAAGGTGCTGAAGGGGCACTTCCGGCCCGAGTTCCTGAACCGCATCGACGACATCATCGTGTTCCATGCGCTGTCGCGCGAGAACATCCGCGCGATCGTGCAGATCCAGCTGGAGCGCGTGGTGCGCACCGCCGCCGCTCAGGACATCACGGTCAAGCTCGACGATGACCTGGTCGATCATCTGGTCGAGGTGGGATACCAGCCTGAGTTCGGTGCGCGGGAGCTGCGGCGCCAGATCCGCCAGTCGGTCGAGACCGGGCTGGCCAAGGAGATTCTCGGCGACCAGCTGAAATCCGGCGACAGCGTCGAGCTCGGCTACGACAAGGCTAGCGAAGCCGTGGTCTTCAGGAAGATGGAGGCCGTCAAGAAGCCGAAGGCAGGCAAAGCTGCCGCCAAGGGCGCTGCACCCAAGAAGGCGGATAGCACCGTCGCAGCAGGAGACTCCAGCGCTTGAGCGCACGAGCCAGGGCAATCACGACTTTCGTGGGAGATTCGCAAATGCAGGAGTACGACTTTTACATCAATCTGCAGAAACCGACGCTGGGACTCTATGTGCGCAAGGGGGCAGGACTTCAGGACCTCGCCGACGCAAAGGAGTGGCAACTTGAAGGGACGGTCCCGGAGAACGCATTGCCACCCGGTTTGTTGAAGGGGCTGGAAGCCAACGGGCACGCCTTTCAGGAGCTGGGAGGGTAACCCGCCACGCGCGGCCGCGGCCTGCTCCGATGGGTTGCGGCCGCGCGGCTTCCTTCCCGCCAGCATCACTTCTCGTCGACAAAAAACTCGATACCTTCGTCGATGCATTCTTTCGGCTGGGCAAAGGTAATCCAGCCATGGCCCCTGAGCGTGATTTCGTCACGACGGAGGATGATCGCGTTTTCGCCATCGATCTTCACGTGGGTGCCGTTCGAGCTTCTGTCGATCAGGACAAAGCGGCCGCCGCGCGGCTCCACCGTGGCCTGGAATCGCGACACCTGCCGGTCCGTGACCACAATGCTCATGGTCGTGTCCCGGCCGATGGTGACAGGCGGCGAGGCGGTGTTCATTTCGAAGACGGTTCCCCGATACCGTAGCGAGAGCAATGCCGAACGGGCCAATGCAAGATCCACCGGGGCCACCAGGGTCAGGTCGATGCTCTGCTGCCAGATCGCTTCGTACAGTTCGATCACCTGGTGCTTGCCGCGCACCTGTATCGGATACAGGTAGCGTGTCATCTGGCGCAGCCCTGCGGACAGTTGCTCCACCGCGTTCTTGCTGGTGATGATCTGGCCCCGCGACGCCAGGCTGGCCAGTCGGGCGGCAAGGTTCACGGTGTCGCCGAACAGGTCGCCGGATTCGTCCGACAGGATCGGGCCATGGTGAAAGCCGATATGGATCGCCAGCGGAGCGCCGATGATCGGCGGCAGCGCGGCGACGGCCTCCTGCATGTCCAGTGCCGCCCGCATCGCATTTTCCGCGGCGGGAAACAGCACCATGATTTCGTCACCGATGGTCTTGACCACCCGGCCTTGCGCGGCCGCGGAGTGGGACTTCATCAGCGCCAGGCACTGGCGGATTGCGCCAAGCGCCACTGCATCGCCAGCCTGCTCGTAGAGTCTGGTGCTGTCGCAGACGTCCGCGAACATCACCGATCCATCGGACGCGTTTTGTCGCGAATCTTGGTCCATATGCATCACAGGCCGTTTGGTCGGAGCGCGCCATGCCTTCGATTGGCAGTGCGCTTCGTCTGCATGATAGAACTTCATTGCGACATTGCAGCGCTGGTGACCCTCTCGAAAAGTGCTGTTTGCCGACCTGGGCAGCTCGAGCCTCTCCTGCCGTTTAGCCTTGCCAGGGATCGCATCAGGCACTACAACGATCTAGCACGCCGACGACGGTGAAGGAGGAGGCCCCGTGAAGCATGACGCCCGCAACCCTCTCGCCGCCGTGATTCGCCAGCTTTTGGCGGGGTCTGTCCTGACGCTTCCGGCGCTTGCCTGTGCTGCCGGGCCCGGCGGATCCTTCCAGCCCACGCAGGTGTCCGCCACGCCGGACCGCAATGCCGGGCTGCAGGCCTTCGCGCAGATCGAACGTGTGCTGCTGCATGCCCGCTGCCTGAACTGCCACGTGCCGGACGGCCCGCTCCAGGGCGATGCGAAACGGGTGCACTTTCCACCGGTGCAGCGTGGCGCAGACGGCAAGGGCGTGCCGCCGCTGCAATGCGCCACCTGCCATGCCACCCGGAACAGTCCGCTCGCGCATGCGCCGCCCGGGCTCGATACCGACGGCCAGCCGGGCTGGCACATGCCGCCGGCGAAGATGAAGATGTCATGGCTGGGCCTGTCCGGGCCGGCGCTGTGCAAGGTCTTGCGCGACACCAGGACCAATGGCGGGCGTTCGCTGGCGATGCTCGAAGAACACATGGCAACCGACCACCTGGTGGCATGGGGCTGGCAACCGGGGCCGGGGCGTGAATTGCCGCCGCTGGACAAGCCTGCGTTCGACGAGCAGGTGCGCCAGTGGATACGCAATGGCGCGCCATGCGATACGCGCGAGCCGCTGCGCACCTCTGCCGGGCCCACGCGCGCCGCAGCCGACGAAGCATTGCTGAAGAACCTGCGCGCGATTGCCGGATCGGGCGCCTTGACCCAGACGAAGGGCACGAGCAACGGGAGCCAGCCATGATCTCCTTTCAACTGAACGGCAAGACCCAGCAGGTCGACGTGCCCGGCGACACGCCGGTGCTGTGGGTGCTGCGCGACACGCTGGGCCTGACCGGCACCAAGTTCGGCTGTGGCATCGCGGTGTGCGGCGCGTGCACGGTCCATGTCGATGGCCAGCAGCGCCGAGCGTGCGTGACGCCGGTGTCGTCCATTGCTGGCCGGCAGCTCACCACGATCGAGGGCATCGGCGAGGACCAGGTGGGGCGCGCGGTCGAAGAGGCCTGGGTGCGCAACGACGTCACGCAGTGCGGCTATTGCCAGAGCGGCCAGGTCATGTCGGCAGTGGCGCTGCTCAAGGCCAACCGGCGCCCGACCGATGCCGACATCGAACAGGCCATGAGCGCCAACCTGTGCCGCTGCGGCACCTATGCGCGCATCCATGCCGCGGTCAAGGATGCAGCCAAGGCTATCGGCTGAGGAGATGCCATGAGACTCATGCAGCAGGCAAGCGGCGGCATCGACCGGCGGACCTTCCTGAAGCTGAGCGTCGGCTCAGGCTTCGCGCTTTGTGCCGTTCCGCTTGGCGCGCAGACGGAGGCGGCCGCGCAGCCCACGGCGCCGGTGCAGCCGTCGGCCTTCGTCAGTATCGATGCCGACGGCACGGTGATGGTCACGATCGGCAAGCTTGAATTCGGGCAGGGCGTGCAGACGGCACTGCCGATGCTGGTGGCCGAGGAACTGGATGCGGACTGGAGCAAGGTGCGCTGCCAGCTGGCACCGGCCGGCGAGGCCTATAAGGATCCGGTGTTCCATATCCAGATGGTCGGTGGCTCGACCAGCATGAAGAACTCGTGGACGCAGTATCGCGAGGTCGGCGCGCGCATGCGCGCCATGCTGCTCGGGGCGGCCGCCAGGCGCTTCGGGGTGCCCGCCGGGCAGCTGAAGGCCGAGGCCGGCGTAGTGACCGCGCCCGACGGCCGCCGAGCCACGTACGGCGAGCTGGCCGCCGCGGCCCTGGCCGAGCCGGTGCCGGCGAGCGTGCAGCTGAAGTCGCCGCAGCAGTTCAGGCTGATCGGCAAGCCCACCGGCAGGCTCGATGCGCGCGACAAGTCCACCGGCAGGCAGCAGTTCGGCATCGACATGGCGCTGCCCGGCACGCGCACCGTGCTCATGGTGCATCCGCCGGTGTTCGGCGCCAGGGTCGCGCGCTTCGACCCCGCGCGTGCCAAGGCCATCGCCGGCGTGGAAGAGGTCTATCAGGTGCCGCTGGCCGGCGGCGCGACCGGCTTGGCGATCGTGGCCAATGGTTTCTGGCCGGCGCGTACGGCGCGCGAGGTGCTGCAGGTGGAATGGGACACCAGCGGTGTCGAGAAGCCGGACAGCGATGCACTGCTGGCACGCTACCGCGAACTGGCGGCCCGGCCCGGCGTGCAGGCCAAGGCGGCGGCGCTTGCCACCGCGCCACACAAGCTTACCGCCGAGTATGTCTTCCCCTACCTGGCGCACACGCCGATGGAGCCGCTCAACTGCACCATCGACTTTCGCGGCAACCAATGCACAGTGTGGGCCGGCTCGCAGTTCCAGACCGTCGACCAGGCCAATGTCGCAGCCGTGCTCGGCCTGAAGCCGGAACAGGTGACGTTCAACACCATGATGGCCGGCGGCGGCTTCGGCCGGCGTGCCGTGCCCACGTCCGACTACCTGTTCGAGGCAGCGCAGGTGGCCAAGGCGCGCTATGCGGCCGGGCGGCGCGAGCCGATCAAGATGATCTGGACGCGCGAAGACGACGTGCGCGGCGGCTACTACCGCCCGATGCACCTGCACCGCGTTGAAATCGGCCACGACGGCAAGGGCAAGGTGCTGGCCTGGAAGCACGTGATCGTCGGCCAGTCCATTACCGGCGGCACCCCGTTCGAGGCCTTCACCGTGAAGAACGGGGTCGACTCGACCATGGTCGAGGGTGTGAGCGACAGTGCTTATCCGTTCCCGATCGCGCTCGAGATCCATCATCCCAAGGTCAACGTGCCTGTGCTATGGTGGCGCTCGGTGGGGCACACGCACACGGCCTACGTGATGGAGACCCTGGTCGATGAACTGGCGCGCGCCGGCGGGATCGATCCGGTGGCGTACCGCCGCACGCTGCTGCGTGAGCACAAGCGTCACCTGGCGGCACTGGACCTGGCGGTCGAGCGCTCGGGCTACGGCAAGCGGCGCCTCGCGGCCGGGCGTGCCTGGGGCGTGGCGGTGCATGAATCGTTCGACACCGTGGTGGCCTACATCGTCGAGGCCTCGATGCGCGGCAACCAGCCGGTGGTGCACCGGGTGACCGCGGCCGTCCACTGCAACATGCCGATCAACCCGCGCACGGTCGAGGCGCAGATCCAGGGCGGCATGATGATGGGGTTGGGCACCACGCTGCCCGGCGCGCAGATCACGCTGAAGGATGGCGTGGTCCAGCAAGCCAACTGGAACGACTACCGCCTGGCCACACACGCAGACCTGCCGTCGCAGATCGCGGTGCATATCGTGCCGTCGGCCGACCCGCCGACCGGCATTGGCGAGACCGCGGTGCCGCCGATCGCGCCGGCACTGGCTAATGCCGTCGCGGCGCTCACCGGCAAGCGGCATCGCAGCCTGCCGTTCACCGCGTGAGCTTCGGTCGTCTGCATTGCGCGATGGTGCCCGCTGCTATTGAATCGGCGGCAACTACTTGCCCTCACCCAACCCCCTCCCGCAAGCGGGAGAGGGCGCAAACACCCCGGCAGTGCAGGTGTCCATCGTGCACGAACGGCCATGCGGCGGCGGTGAACGGTGCATTCGGAAATGGCAGAGGCGGGCAATCCGATTAGCGGCGATCATGCAGTCTGATCCTGTCCGCATCCCGAGCCACCATGCACGTCCATCTGCAGTCCCACATGCACGTCAGCCTGCAGCAGCTGTTGCTGGCCTTCCCGCTGTCGGTCTCTGCGGCCCACGGCAGGCTGGTGCTCAGGCGCCGCGGCTATGAGCGTCTGCTGCTGCCGGGCCAGCAGCTCACCATCGAACCGTTTGAAACCTTTGCGCTGCACCTGGATGGCAGCAGCACTCAGCCGGCCGCGTGCACCCTCGAAATCCAGCGCATGATCCCCGCGGCGCAGCAGGAATGCCTGCACCACCGCATCTGCAAGCGGGTCTTCCTGCAACCCCATTACGCCTGGAATGCCGCGTTTATCGCGGAACGGCTGGGCATGTCCACGGCACAGCTGCGCCGCATGCTGTTTTCGCAGGGCACGGCGCTGACCGAGCTGTGCCGCACGCAACGCCTGATGCGGTTGCTGTTCGAGGTCATGGCCGGTGATGCCGGCATTGGCGAAGCCCGGCGGCGCATCGGCTGGCCAGCCAGCAGTGATCTGGACTGCGCTTTCTACGACCGCTTCGGCTTATCGATGGAAGCTGCCAGCCGGTTGGCGGTCGCGCGCGCAGCGCGGCGGCAGCGCTCGGTCGCCTGACTAGTTCCCATAAATCTACCTGGCGTTCGCACGTTTCCGGGATCAGGTCCCGGATGCTGGGTGCCGGCCCCTGCAAATTGCGCCCGCCAGTGTGTACTGAGCGCCGCGCTTTGCGAGATAATCCGGCCCTACGCTGCGGAATGATGTCATGCGCTTTGATCTGGTCGACCTGAAACTGTTCACGCATATTGCGGAGGCCCAGAGCCTGACCGGCGGTGCGCAACGCTCACACCTGTCGCTGGCCGCGGCCAGCACGCGCATCAAGAACCTCGAGGAACACGTCGGCGTCAAGCTGCTGAGCCGCAGCAGCCAGGGCGTGAAGGTGACCGGGGCGGGGGAGACCCTGCTCGCCCACGCGCGCCGCGTGCTGCGTCAGCTGGAGCAACTGAGCGGCGATCTGCAGGAATACGCGGCGGGCGTGAAAGGGCATGTGCGCGTGTTCGCCAACACCACCGCGATGAGCGAGTTCCTGCCGGCGGTGCTGCGCAGTTATCTCGTCAGCCATCCGGACGTGACCATCGACATGCACGAGCGCCTGAGCCCGGATATCGTGCGCGCGGTGCAGGAGGGCATGGTGGATATCGGCATCATTGCCGGCAACGTGCGCACGGAAGGGCTGGAGGTGATGCCTTACCGGCGCGACCGCCTGGTGCTGGCCACGGCGCTGAGCCATCCGCTGGCCGAGCGCGGCAGCGTGGATTTCATCGATACGCTGGACTATGACTTCATCGGCCTGCCCGAGGCCAGCGCGATCCACAATTTCCTGATGCGGGCCGCGGCCGACCTGCAGCGCACGCTGCGCTGGCGCGTGCAGGTCAGCAACTTCGAGACCGCCTGCCGGATGATCGAGGCCAATGTCGGCGTCGGCGTGTTGCCGGAGACTACCGCCAGACGCCATGCGAAGACGATGGCGCTGCGCATCGTCCAGCTCAACGATGAATGGGCCGAGCGCAAGCTGCAGGTATGCGTGGCCGACCTCGGCGCCTTGCCGCTGTTTGCGCGCAAGCTGGTGGACCTGCTGGTCGAGGACGGCCTGGGGCGCCAGGACTGAGGGCGCCTGGTGGACTAGGCCTTGTCAGCCAGCATCTGCCGCAGCTGGTGCTTCAGCAGCTTGCCGCTGGCGGTGGTGGGAATCGAGGCCACGCGCAGGATCCGCTCCGGGCGCTTGTACGGCGACAGGCGGTCGACCAGGTAGTCGTGCAGCGCCGGCGCATCGAATTTCTCGCCATCCCTGATCTCGACGAAGGCGATCACTTCCTCGTTGCCGTCCGCGGTGGGCTGCCCGATGACGGCTGACACGCGCACGGACGGATGCGTGTTGATGACCGATTCGACTTCGATCGGGTAGACATTGAAGCCAGAGCGGATGATCAGGTCCTTGGTGCGGCCGACGATAAACAGCGCGCCGTCCGGGTCCAGCCGGCCGATGTCGCCGGTGCTGAGCCAGCCGTCGGGCCGCAGGGCCTCGGCGCTCAGGTCCGGTGCGCGGTAGTAGCCGCGCATCACGCCGGGCCCTCTGATCCATAGCTCGCCGGGTTCCCCCTGCAGCACCGGCTTGCCCTCCGGCCCGACTACCCGCAGTTCTGCGCCTTCGACGATCTCGCCCGCCGAGCAATCGGTGCGCGGCCGGTCCATGCGGGTCACGAACAGCGACCCGGCATATTCGGTCATGCCGTAGCCATGGTGGAGCGGCTGGCCGAACATCGCCTCGACGTCGTGCTTGAGCGTCGGATCAAGCGGCCCGCCGCCGGTGTAGAGATAGCGCAGCCGTGGCGAAGGCTGCAGGGGCGTGCCCGTTGCCCGCAC
>JACXTT010009294.1_pt1 | contig 13449 bp, 11 predicted proteins | sample 9270951 | NCBI WGS metagenome assembly JACXTT01 (sample SAMN15532306, study PRJNA645909) | rock metagenome | isolation source: weathered quartz diorite | place: Puerto Rico | collected 2017-06-21
ATAACGTAGTGCTGAACGTCAAGCGGTTTGAAGGCTTATGTCAGGCGATAATCGACGCGGGACTGAATGACATAGACTATACGGTTCAGGCGATGACTTCGGCGATAGCGAATCACGGTGAGACGCTTGCGCCGCTGATGCGCAAAGCGGGATTCCGTTATGTCTTCCTGGGAATCGAGAACATCCTTGAAGACGATTTGGAGTTCCTAAAGGCCAGTTCGAAGAACACCAAACGCGAAAACGGCCAGAAGGCTGGCAATGCCACGCTCAAGGCGATCGACTATATTCACAAGAACAAGATGTACGTTGTGGGCGGCTTGATAGTCGGCAACCCCGACGACACCAGCGAGTCTATCCAGACCAACCTCGAGTTCGCCAAGAAGTACATCGACTGGCCCTACATCCAACATCCAACACCTTATCCTCGCACACCGATGACTAAAGAGTTTCGGGACCGCGGGCTGATTATCAACGAACGTCTGGAAGAATACGACGGGACTACCGCAGTGGTTAAGACGGAGCACGTGTCAGCCCAAGAGGCCGAGTATATGCGATGGAAAGTCGAGCGCTGGATGAAAGTCCGGCATATGCCGGTCGCGTTTCGTCGCAACCCAATGTTTGTTCTCAGGAACGCGCCGAAGATGTTCGGGCACACGTTTCGAGGATGCACCTTCAAAGACATTCTAGGCCTCAACGACGAACGCGCTGCGTTTGAGCGATACCGAGAGATCCGCCGAGCCGAACGCGCTTACATCTAGCCAAACTGATCGAATCTGCGCGAGCTCGGCTACCCGCGCCATAAATCGACTTTCTCGCCGACCCTTCGTTCCCGCGCTAAATCGTAAACCCGCAGCGCGGTCGCGATATCCTCGAGAGCGATGCCGTTCGATTTGAACATTGTGATGTCGTCGCCGCTCGCTCTTCCCCGCTCGCGACCGGCGATGATTCGGCCGAGCTCGGTGATCGATTCCCATCTGATCACCCCACGCTCGATAGCCGGCATCAAGTCTCCGGCTTCGACTTTCGATTGCTCGATCGAGTCGACGGCTATGATCGAAGCCCGCTTGATCGTCTCGACGTCAACTTCGGACTTGGATAGAAAGTTCGAACCCACGACGTTCAGATGCGTGCCCGGATCGAGCCATTCGCCTTTCACTACTGGCTCGCGAGCGCTCGTCGCGGTGATAACTATCGACCGACCACCGGCAGCTTCTTCCGGTGTTACAGCAGGAGTGACCTCCACTCGGAGCAACGAGGTCATCTTTCGAGCGAACCCTTCGCGTCGTTCTGCGTTGCGGCCGTACACCGCGATCGACTTGATCTTCCGCACCGCACACACCGCCATCAGCTGGCTCTCGGCCTGCCAACCGGTGCCAAAGCAGCCAATGGTGTCCGCCGACTCGCGAGCCATGTACTTCGTCGCCACTCCCGATGCTGCGCCGGTCCGCATCTGACCGAGACGGTCCGCTTCGATCATCGCGAGCATATCGCCGCTTTCGGCGTCATACAAAAGCACCAGGAACCGCGCTCCCTTTCGCGAAGCGGTGTACACCTTCAAGCCGGTCACACCTAGTCGCTTGTCGCCTGCTGCCATAACGTGAAGCTGGGAAGCCGGCATCGCAACTCGGTAGCGAGAGCGGTTAGTCGCGTAACCTTCGGCTTGATCGCGCAAGACCTCTTCGACGGCCGCGATCGCTGTCTCGATGTCGAGCAACTCAGTAATGTCTTTTTCCGTTAGTAGAAGTGCCATAGAGTTCCTGATGCGGATTCGAGATGCGTGCCAGGTGATGCATGGTTCGTGAACCTGATTCGTGCACGCTCATGAATTCAGTTGCGCTCGGTCACGAATCACGCGTCACTTATCACCTTCACTTGCCCGGTACCCGGACCGCGCTCGCACTGTCGATCCCGGCGCGCGAGTCTCGACTCGTATCTTGCGCCAGCTTCCATCGTGTGCCTTGTTGATCGGGTAATAGCCGATCGAATACTGAGAGCGCAACTCGTCGGCCACTTGCTTATAAACGCCGGTTAGATCGGCAAGCGTCTTCACCGGATAGACGCGTCCCCCCGTGCGCTCCCCAAGCGTCCGCAGCTCGCGCCGCGACAGCTTGTACAGCCCCGCGTTTATTTCTCGAATCGTCTCCGGCGACAACGTCTCGCGCGGCCGGAAACGCTGAATAGAATCAGCGTCGTATTCAGCATAATAGCGGTCTATCTGGCTCTGAGAGAAATTTACATAGTCAGAATCGGTCTTCGGTTTCAGCAGTCCTCGGAGCGTCGGTTCCTCGGTATTCAGCTCGAGGAAATAGACCGACGCGTCGCACTTCTCCGCCAACGGCTCAATATCTATGAACTTCATCTTGCTCGTAGAATCCACCCCGTCCGACATGCAGACGATCGCCTTGCGTCCCTCGACCTGCTTCAGCGGGCTCTCTTCAACTGCCAAAAACAACGCGTCGTAAAATGACGTTCCGGTATTGGTTGTGAATCGATGTTCTTCATCGCCCACAGTCGTAGCAATGCCGTCGATCGCGCTCGCAACCCGCGCTCGAGGGTTGGTGAGCTCGGCAATCATCTCGATCTCGCGGCTGAAGACGATCACCCCGACGTGATCATCAAAGCGTAGCTCGCCGAGAAAATTCCTGGCCGCGCGCTTTATCAATTCAACGTCTTCGCGCGTCGAGCCAGAAATGTCCAGCAACAGCAGCAGCGTGAATGATTCCTCAGTAGCTGCGAAGTGCGCGATCTTCTGCTTCACTCCGTCTTCGTATATCGAGAAATCCTCGGCTTTAAGCGATTTGATGGCATGAGCACTCGCTCCGGTCACCGAAGCGGTCACCGTTACCAGATCGGTCTTGAGCCTTATTGGTTCGTCCTGGTTGTTTTGTTGTCGCTCCCGCCCAGCCTCAGCGAACTGACACGTGAAGGTGAAAACAAACAGCAGACACAGCGTTGCGGTCCTGCCTCCGGGCCTGTTGAGCGGGCGGAACTGAATCATATGTATTTCGATTCTGACACCTGTATTTCGATTTTACCACCGGCACAATTGGAAAATCATGGTGTCTTCGTGGCAACACTGCTAACGCTGTGCTATCGTGCTGGTTCAATAACAATGCTTCTATGCGGGCCGCGAGGCTGATCATTCGGGCGCTAAGAATCTGGGGATCATATGGCACTGGTAAAGGAAGGCGACACCATCACCCTGCACTACAAAGGGTCGCTTGATGACGGTACGGTGTTTGATTCGTCCGAAGGCCGCGAACCTCTCAGCTTCAAGGTTGGCGAGGGCCAGGTCATTCAGGGTTTTGATGACGGCGTGCGCGGCATGGCACCTGGTGAGAGCCGCCAGATAAACATACCCGCCGATCAAGCCTACGGCGAATACTACGAAGACCTGGTGAGGGTAGTGCCCAAGACCGCGTTCCCTGCACACACCGCGCCAACCATCGGTCTGGCGTTCGAAATGGAGCTGCCCGACGGAGAGTCGATGACGGTCCGTATCATCGATGTCGAAGGCGACGAGGTAACCCTCGATGCCAATCATCTGCTCGCAGGCGAGGCGCTGCATTTCGACGTGCACCTTGTCAGCATCGATAGTGAATGAGCCCGCGCAAGCAGAAGAGTTCGCCTGATCCCATCAGGATCGGAATAGACACCGGCGGTACGTTCACCGATTTCGTCGCCGCGCGCGGCTCAACCCTGGCCGCCTTCAAAGCGCCCTCCACTCCACACAATCCCGCAGAAGCAATCTTGTCCGGGATCGCCCGGATACTCGCAGACGACGAGACGCTCGCATTTGAAATCGTCCACGGCACGACGGTAGCCACCAACGCGCTGCTGGAACGCAAGGGAGCCCGTACCGCGCTGATAACGACCGAAGGCTTCGAAGATGTAATTGAGATAGGCCGGCAGGCTCGTCCGGATCTTTACAACTTGATGGTCACAAGGGCAGCGCCGCTCGTGCCGCGCGAGCTGCGACTTGGGGTGAGCGAGCGAACAGGTACGGCTGGCGAACTCATCACACCGCTCGATGAACACTCTGTCGCACAGGTAGTCAAGGTAATCTCCAATCACAAGCCCAGGGTCGAGTCTGCCGCAGTCTGCCTGCTGTTCTCGTTTGCGAACCCGGCGCACGAACAACTCATCACCCGAGCGCTCGAAACAATCGGCATTCCGGTTTCGCAGTCTCACAAGATACTTCCCGAGTACCGCGAGTACGAACGAACATCAACGGTTGTTATCAACGCTTATCTGGTGCCGTTAATGTCTCGCTATTTGAGCGCGCTGGCAGATGGATTGCAGTCCGTAGCCTGGGAGCGCGGACATCCCTGCCTGCCTGCCCCACCGAAGGCACGCTCTCTGAGAAACGAGACGGTTTGCGAAAGCAAGCGGGCAGGGATTGTTGCGCTCCCAGGTGCAACGAGCTACGGACTGCGAGTTATGCAATCCAACGGCGGATCGGTGTCCTCTTCGACTGCTGCTGCCGAACCGGTCCGAGCAATTCTTTCGGGCCCGGCCGGAGGTGTTGTGGGCGCGTTGCGAGTCTGCGCCGCCGCAGGAATACGTGACATCATTACTTTCGACATGGGAGGCACCTCGACCGATGTCGCCCTTTGCCGCGGAGAGGCGCGCACTACCAATGAGGCTCTGGTCGCCGGTTTGCCGGTGGCGGTGCCGGTGATCGACATTCACACCGTGGGCGCGGGTGGCGGATCCATCGCGCGAGTCGACGCCGCCGGAGCGCTCCGCGTGGGACCCGAATCGGCCGGAGCCGAACCCGGACCAGCTTGTTACGGGCGCGGGGAAGAAGTCACGGTCACTGACGCGAATCTCGTGCTTGGCCGTTTTGGCGGCTCGGGCCTTCTGGGCGGCGAGATGCCGATCCACTTCGATCGCGCAAGATCCGTCCTGTGGCGGCTCGCTAAAGAGATGGCTCGCTTCGCAGAGAGACCGGTCAGTGCCGAGCATGCCGCGCTCGGAGTCATTCGAGTGGCAAATGCAAACATGGAAGCCGCACTTCGGGTGGTATCAGTCGAACGAGGTCAAGATCCAAGATTGTTCACCCTGGTGAGTTTCGGCGGCGCGGGCGGGTTGCACGTCTGCGATCTAGCCGCGGCGCTTCGGGTCCCCCGGGTGATCGTGCCGCGTTCGCCGGGCACACTTTCAGCGCTTGGGGTGTTGCTTGGCGATGTAGTCAAAGACTATTCGCGCACGGTGATGATGAAGACCGCCGGGCTCGATATGCGAATTCTTGAGCGCGGCTTTGCTGTGCTCGAACGAGAAGCGATACGAGCCTTGAAGCACGAAGGGTTTGGCAAGGATCGGTTGAAGCTGACTCGGTCGGCCGCGATGCGATACGCCGGCCAGTCATTCGAGATCGACGTCCCCTGGAGCAAGCGTTTCGAGTCAATGTTTCACGCCGCGCACCGTGAACGGTATGGCTACGCGGACAGCTCGCGGGACATCGAAGTGGTATCGCTGCGCCTCCGCGCGGCCGGCGTGACTCAGAAGCCTCGCATCGAACGTCAGCGTCAGGGCAGGCCGCACCGCGTAATCGCTTCAAACACCGAGGTCGTCTATCTAACGGAGCGCGCGGTCCGTGTTCCGGTTCTTGCACGCGACCAGTTGGCCGCCGGAACTAAGTTCGCTGGACCGGCGATCATCACTGAGTACAGCTCCACAACGTTGATTCCACCGCGGTGCGGAGTCGAAGTAGATCCATGGCTGAACCTGGTGATAGAAGTAGGATAGATCGCTAAGCAACTTGTAAGAATCGCTCCTAGCATGTCCGCATAAACGAAATTCTTGACGGGCGTCAGCGGCCGCGTGCCCCTGGACGCGGTGGCTATTCACAACCCTTGGACGAACATAAGGTTCAACAACACGGCCGAATCATGTGCTGATTCCTTGCCCAATCCTGTGCTGATTCCTTTACCTTCGCGGCACCGCTGTGATAGTTTCACCAACCTGAAGAACGCTTAGGAGGCGGTTATGGACATCAAAGAGCGGGTTGTTGGAGGAGTCAGCATTCTTGATCTATCAGGCAAGGTCGTGCTGGGAGAAGGCGATCTGCAGGTGAAGGAACGAATCAAGGACCTGCTCGCTGACGGGCAGCGGCGGATACTGTTGAATCTGGCCGAGGTCAACTACATCGATTCGGCGGGCCTGGGATCGCTCATCAGCAGCTACACTACGGCGAAACGCGAGGGCGGAAGCTTGAAGCTGGTTAATCTGACTAAACGCATCCAGGACCTGCTTGCGATAACCAAGCTCATTACGGTGTTCGAGACTTTTGACAATGAACCCGATGCTCTGGCGTCGTTTAGTTCTTGACCTCTGAATTTTGAATCCCAAGCATTCTCTCAGCCTCATGGTTGCTGTGATGCCAGCGCTCGAACCCTGTCAACCTTTTCCTTGATCGCAGCGTCACCGGACGCGGCAAAGGCCTTCTCATATATCCGCAGCGCCTGCTGATACTGCTTATCGGCTTCGTAAACGTAACCAAGTTCCGACAAAGCAGGGACGGACTCGGGGATCAGTTGAATTGTGATCTCGAGCGCCTCCATCGCCCGCCTCATCCGCCCGCTGCGCGACAACGCAATACCGTAATAAAGCCAGGCTTGACCGTTGTCGGGGTTCGCCTTGGCGAGCTTCTCGAGAGACGCCACCGCGCTATCAAATCGTTGCGCCCCAAGATAAGCGCGGCCCAGAATGTTCGCCGTCTTGAGGTCATCTCTAACCGCCTTGAGTTTCTCACCGACCTCGGCGGCCTCGTTCCACCGCGCGTCGGATTTCGGCATACGTGCTTTGCGCATCAGGCTCTCTGCCAGCAAGTCCATAGCTGCGACGTCTTCCGGGTTACCCTTGACCGCGTCTCGAAGCGCCGCTATCGCTCGATCATCGTCTTCGCGCTTGAAGTAAATCGCCCCCCGGTAGTAAGCGTTTGCCGCGATCTCTTTTGCCCGCTCGGCGCTGACAGTCGCCGGTTTTTCGCTGGCCGCAGAACCAAGCAATGGAAGGGCTTCGTCGTAGCGATCGAGAAAGAAGTATGCTCGCGCCAACGCCGTCCTGGCACTCGGGTCAATCTCGCGTTTCGCCTTTGAGCTGACTTCGATATAGAGGTTGAGTGGCTCAATCGCCTTGTCGTAACGGGCCTGTAGATAGTGCGAGATGCCTATCGTGTACCAGGCGCCGGCGATGTCGGCGCTTGAGGGGGTTTGAATCTCGAGGAGATCGATGGCATGAGAAAGCGGCAACTCGACGCGATCATAACGCTTGAGCTTGAATTCGCACAGCCCGATGTAGTACCAGGCACCGGCCGCGTCAGGCCGTTCCATCACAATATCCTGAAACTACACCAGCGCCGCGCGATATTCGCCCTTGTTGTACAAGGTCACGCCCCGGTCCCAGTCGGAAGCCAGAGCTGCCATCGCCAGCAGGACAATGAGTAAGATCGCCCCTTGAGCCCGATGTGCAACACGTCGCATCAGCCAAAATTATTACACGGCCGCTCTTGTGTGTCGAAGTCTTTGGAGGAGGCCGAGTGTTGAGGCGGGCAGGTGTTGGGCATGGGATCAAAGAAAGTCCGGCACTCTTCTGTTTGTCATCCTGGAACGACAAGCTAGAGCTTATCGGACCTGGCTCAATTTGTTCCTCGTTGACAGTCGCCGCCGCGGACGCGTATGTTCGAGCCTTGCGCTCATCTGCCCGATCCTAATAATTGGGGACTTGACTCTATGGAAACAATACCTGCGCACGGCGGCCGGCTGATTAGCTGCGAACTAACCGGCGTCGAGCGGGAGACCATGCTCGAAAGTGTGCCGTCAATGCCGCGGATCAACCTGCGCCCTCGTGAGATATCCGACCTGGAGATGATCGCCAACGGAGCGTTCTCGCCGCTCGAAGGCTTTATGTGCGAAGACGACTACATCGCGGTCAGGGGAAACATGCACCTCGCATCCGGGCTGCCGTGGACCATCCCGGTAACGCTTTCTGCGGCGGATGATCTTGCTGCCGATCTGACCGAAGGTTCAGATGTCTCGCTCTACTCGATCGACGATCACTTGCTTGGAGTACTCCATCTGCGCCAGAAGTTTCGTTACGACAAAGAGCGCGAAGCCGAACGCGTCTATCTGACTACGGACTCTTCTCATCCGGGTGTTTGCGCGCTTTACGAACAGGGCGAGTGGCTGTTAGGCGGACCGATCAGCTTATTGAATCGGCCTCGGAACCCGTCATTCCCAGGGTTCCGGCTCGATCCTAAACAGACTCGGGAATCTTTCAAAAAGAAGGGTTGGCGGCGAGTGGTCGCGTTTCAGACTCGCAACCCGATCCATCGAGCTCACGAGTACATCATCAAATGCGCGCTCGAAACTGTTGACGGATTGTTGCTGCACCCGCTGGTGGGAGAGACAAAATCGGATGACATATCGGCCGAGGTGCGCATGCAATGCTACGAAGCGATGCTGGAGAATTACTTCCCGAGAACCCGGACGCTGCTTGCGGTCAATCCCGCGGCGATGCGTTACGCCGGCCCTCGGGAAGCGGTCTTTCACGCGCTCATCCGCAAGAACTATGGCTGCACCCATTTTATCGTTGGGCGCGATCACGCGGGCGTGGGCAACTTCTACGGGACTTACGACGCGCACTACATCTTCAACGAATTCGATGCGGAGGCGTTGGCGGTGACACCCATGTTCTTCGATCATTCGTTCTACTGCCGGCGCTGCGACGCGATGGCGTCTAACAAGACATGCCCGCACGAGTCGGCGGAGCACGTGACGCTTTCGGGAACAAAGGTGCGAGAGATGCTCGGGCGAGGCGAGATGCCCCCGCGCGAGTTCTCGCGTCCCGAGGTGGCGTCGATACTGATCGAGGCGATGAGCAAGAATTGAGACGATACCAAATCACTCAATTCGCTTCTCTACCGGTCTTGTTGATTTGCAGATAACCGACTTCGGATGTTTCAGACATATCCATTGTTTCAGATTCTCAAGTTCTCGCTCCTGAGCAAGTAGTTGCACTTGTTGCTCCTTGATTTGCGCTTGTTGTTCTTTGAAAGCGTTAACGAAAACGGCGGCAAGGCGGTCATACTTAACCCCTTCGATTTCACCCCTCTCATTATGTGTGACAAGCAATGGCTCGACGGCAGCAACGTCTTCCGCTCCAAAGCCCAGGTCAGCAAGGTTATCGCCTTTCCAACGAAAGGCGAGCGGTTTGAGACGATTGATAATGGCGAGTCCACGAGTGAATGCTTGTAAGTTCTTCTTATACCGTAGACTTGATGAGCATGTAGAAATCTGATTGGAAGCGTTGCGGCATAGCTGCGTCGCGCCAGCCGGGCCTAGGGCGTTGAGCGCAACAATGCCGTTGGTCTGGATGGTCAGCAGATCGCCAACACCAGCGCGGAAGAAGCGCGCAACATTACCGTTCGAGTACCACACCCAATCATCGGTGCCAGAACTGCTGCCGCGATCCCGAAACTTGAAGCCGCCATTTAAGCCGGTTGCCAAAATCTCAAAGCCATTGACGTGCAGGGTTTGTTGCGGAGCGGTAGTTCCGATGCCGACAAACGTGTCGGCATTGGCGCCGTTAATACCGTTGATGGAGCCAAGCACCAGAGCATTGCTCTGGGTAACCGAGGCGCGAAAGCCAATCGCGGTGGCGTTATTTACGGCGGAATCGACATTGGCGACAGTGCCGAGCAGGGTGTTGTTGTGGCCGGTTGGATTCGAGGCATTGAAATCCGCGTTAACTCCGATAAAGGTATTACTGAAGCCGGTGGTGTTGCGGAGGCCGGCATTAACGCCTAAGAAGGTATTGTCACTGCCGGTGGTATTGAATTCGCCCGCGGTTACACCGAAGAAGCTGTTTTGGAAGCCAGTGGTGTTCAAGTTGCCAGCCGCTACGCCGAAGAAGGAGTTGGCGTTGCCGCTGGTGTTAGCGCTGCCGGATGCCTTGCCGAAGAAGCTGTTATTTAAGCCAATGTCGTTTGAGAGGCCAGCGTTAAAGCCGAAGAAGGAGTTGTTGTCGCCAATGGTGTTTGAGGAACCAGATTCATTGCCAAAGAAGGCGTTGGTGCCTCCGGTTGTGATGTTGGTTCCGGCGTTGATTCCGGCAAATAAGTTCTTCGTACCTGCCGCGCTCAGTACCCGCTGCCCGCCGATGTTGTATTGGGTTATCGCATTGACAGAATTGCCAGTGAGGGTGCCTGCGGCCGTGCCATTGCCACTGATGTAAAAATTCGATGAGGCTTGTTGATTAATGGCGTTCTGAATGTAGTTGGCGCTGCCAGCCGGCACACTTGCCACCGGGATTGTCCCGGTAACGACACTGCCATTTACACTCTGAATCTGACTACTGGTCACACAATTCACGCACGCTACCGAAAGGCCATCAGCGGCGGTCGCGGTCAAACTGCGAATCGCATACGTTGTTGCAGTCATTTGCTGGCGCGGCGTGAGGGTGGTAAACGGCCCGCCACCGCTTGCTTTGACACCGATTTCCAGAAACCTATCGGCACCGGGAAAACAACTGGCACAGGCTCCGAAGTCGAGAGTCACGGTGAAGATGCCGTTGCTCACGGCTACACCGTTGAGCGTCAGGATTGCGCCTTGTTGGTTACCGCCGCTGACGACATCAAAGAGTTTGAATTGGAAATCGTAAGTGCCATTCGCCAGGTTGCCGGTGTCGGCCAGTTTGCCTTGATAGGTGAAGGCGGTGGTTTGTGCGAGCGTCGCGCTTGCGCTTATGCACAGCACGATGAGTGCTCCAAAAAACTTGTGTCGCATATCGTTGCTCCTGGCAAAGCGCTGCTTGCGTCGGATATAGCACATTGTGCGCGCTCATGATTGCTCCCATTTAGCAACTAGATACTCGAAATCGGGATCAGCATCACCCCATGAATTGGTAGAAAAGTGTTTGTGGCCGCTGACCAGCGACCATTATTGATGAGCCGGCTGCAAAGGGCCTTGGTAAACCGCTTATAGTTTTAGCAGCCGCAGCTCGTGCAGGGTCAATTTATAGTCTGCGCGTTCAGGCGGGCGAATCTCTGTCTATGATACGCTCGAATCACAGAGGAATCACTACATGAACATGTGGTGCACTGACCGCTTTATTCACGTCCTTATCCAACCGCGCCGGCCAATCCGCGCTCTCAGCTTGACGGTTGTGCCGTGGGCATTGTTGGAGCTTAAATCGGGGGGCCTCGTGTTAGCTGGCGTGTTCAACTTACCGACGGGCATTAGAGATCCCCAAACAAGATGCGTCGCAGATCGGGGGCCCTATTTCCCGTTGGTGTCTATCAAACGGTCTGACACGCGATAAGTGCCGTTTTCTACAATTGCTACTGCTGAAATGTGTAGAGTATAATCCGACTGCTGTTAAAATGCCCTCGGGGTAGTGAGGCCGTCGGAGACCCAACCTCATGATCAGGTGTAACAACTGCGGGACCAATAATATCGATGGTAGCGAGTACTGCGATGAGTGCGGTATGAGGCTCGATCTAGCTCCGCCTCCGCGGCCCCGCAAGCGCGACGCAGCGCCGATTTATCAGCCGCCTAGCGCGGTCGAAAACGAAACCATGGGCTCTAGTACGCTTGATACGCCCTTGCCGGCTCCACCTTCGTTCACTACCTCGACCAGCGTACCAAAGCCGGCAATGCCCGCGCGCGAACGCCGGCCTGCGGTCGATTCGCGAGTCAGCAACATCAACGCGCGTCGCGGCCGAACGAACGAACGTTCGGGGCCCGCGTTCAAATCGAACGAGCCGCGAGCGGATCACTCCGTGCCGCCACCGTCGTCGCAGACCTTCGCGCTTGCCTCGCCCGAACGGACGAATGATCTTGATTCGGACGGAGCACGGCTGGAGCAGCTGGATTCCTCCCGGGCGCTGGCGAGACTGATAATTGAGCGTGGCGGGAGAATCGGCAAAGAGTTTCCTATCATCGGGATTGAGACGAACATCGGCCGCTGGGATGCGGACAGCGGCATATTCCCAGACGTGGATCTGGATGAAGACGATTCAGAAGCCAAGGTATCGCGACGACACGCGCGCATCGTCAATCACAACAGCCAGTACTTCATCGAGGACCTGGGCTCGACAAACGGTACGTTCGTGAATAGAGGACGAAGGCTTCTCCCCGGCAAACGCCACATGCTCCAAAGTGGCGACGAGGTAATTGTCGGAAAAACGTTCTTGAAGTTTCAGATTCTCAAATAAGAAGTTTCTGGTTTCTAGTTTCTTGTTTCTGGTTTTGATTTCATTCGCCTGTTTCTAGACCAGGAACTAGAAACCAGAAACCACAAACTAGCTTATGTTCTGTCCTGAATGCGGCAGTCACTTGCGGCCGGGAGAACCGTTCTGTGGAGAATGCGGAGCCAGGCAGGACCCGATGCCGGCGCCACCTCCGGCAGTCGTTCTAGAAGCGCGCAGCGGACACGTCGAGGACCGTATGCCTGAGTCGAAGAAACCAAAACACGTCCCCAACCAGCAGCTCGAACCGGGAACGCTGCTGCTCGACAGGTATTCGATCGTCCAGCGCGTCGGCGGCGGCGGCATGGGATCCGTCTACCAGGCTCGCGACAAACGGCTGGCCGATCGGCTCTGCGCCGTCAAAGAGATGATCGAGATGTTCGCCGATCAGAGCCAGCGCGCCAAGGCGGTCGAAGATTTCAAACGCGAAGCCGAAGTCCTCGCTCAACTCGATCACCCTTCAATCCCGACCGTTTTCGATTACTTCATCGAGAGCGGCAGATATTACCTCGTGATGCGATGGATCGGCGGTGGCGACCTGGCAGAACAGATGCGGGTTCGCGGCGGCATCGTCGATGAAGCCACGGTCTGCAAGTGGGCGGTTCAGATCTGCGACGTGCTTCACTACATACACACCCAGAAACCGCCGATTATCTACCGAGATCTTAAGCCGGCCAACCTGATGCTGGATGACAAGACCGAACGAGTGATGCTTGTCGACTTTGGCATCGCCCGGATCGTTCGACCCACCGAGAAGGGCGTGACTGCGATTGGCACGATGGGCTACGCACCGCCCGAGTTGTTCGCCGGTAAGGTGGAACCGCGATCGGACATCTACTCGCTTGGCGCGACCGTATTTCATATGCTGACCGGCTCGGACCCGCAGGACAACCCTCTGCTGATCTTCGATTTCAGCAAGAACCCGCGGCCGACGCAGATAAATCCAAGCATCACGCCCGAGATGGAGCGCATCTTAATGAAGGCGGTCGCGCACAAACCAGAGGACAGGCACGCCTCGGCGCTGGAATTCATGCGCGCGCTTGAAGCTCAGCGCGCTTATCTCTCGGCCCATCCGAGAATTGAGCCGGTTCGCCCACCTCTCACTACACCGCGCTCATCTTCGTATTCAGGGCTAGCCCCAAACGCCCGTTTGGCCCCGGCCTCCCCCGGTCGTTGTGCCCCGACGCCTTGCCCAC
>JACXTT010009295.1_pt1 | contig 13449 bp, 9 predicted proteins | sample 9270951 | NCBI WGS metagenome assembly JACXTT01 (sample SAMN15532306, study PRJNA645909) | rock metagenome | isolation source: weathered quartz diorite | place: Puerto Rico | collected 2017-06-21
AAATCGCGCCGCCAATCCGAGGACGCCGAGGACGATCGACGGAAGGAGCGCGGCGAGCGCGGCGGCGGCCACCGTCACGCCGGGCCGCTTGAGCAGCGCGACGGCGCTGACCATCGCCGCCGCGGCGACGGCGGCCACCGCGTAGAGACCGAGCTTGGCGCGATCGAGCGTCACGCAGCGCTCTCCCGCGGATGGCGCACCTCGATGCCCGCCATGATCAGGCTTCCGCGGATCACCAGGCGCGGCGCCCCTTCCGGCGCGGGATCGGTCTTCAACTCCAGGCCGGCGAGAATCACCGCCGCGTTGTTGACCACACTCCAGCCGCGCGGCACCTTCAGCTCCGCGCCTCCCCAGAAGGCCAGCACGTCGATGATGGCCTCCCCTTCGATCTTGGCATTGGTGAGATCGATCTCGGCGCCGCCCATCACCACTACCACCTCGCCGCCGCGGAAGTGCTGCGAGCCGATCTTCTGCACGTTGCCGCCCATCACGGCGATCGCGCCGAACGAGCGCTCCGTGCGCCGCAGCGCCTGCGTCATCAGCGTCAGCCCGGCGAAGCTGAAGAGCAGCGGCCAGAGTCCAAGGATGTATCCGAGCGGCGCGCGGGAGATGCCGATCAACGGCAGGAGAAAGTACGTGCCCACCAGCAGCCACCACGCCGCCGGGATCCATTTCCGATACGGCAGATGCGCCAGGCCGAGCGCGATCAGCGCGAGCGGCCACCACTGCAGGAGCTCACGCGCGTCGGCGCGCCCGATGCGCTCGAGCCAGAAGATCGCGCCCACGGCGACAATGGCGACGCCGACCACGAAACGCGGCAGAGCGGGATCGTTCGCCCTACGGCTCATGGCGCTCCCCCGGCATCACGTCGAAGATTGCCTTCAACGCGATTCCGGCGCCGACGATGATGAGCAGCAGCGGCCACGAGTTGCGGAACGTCAACCCGTACAGGTGCAGACGGGCGATCTGCAGCCATGCGCCGACCCCGATCAGCCACAAGCCCGACCAGACGCTCCGGCGGTGGAACAGGCGCGGCACGCCGAGGAGCACGATGATCATCGCCCACCAGGTGCGCATCAGATCGCCGAAGTCGGCCACACGAAGCCTATCGAGGAGGAAGAGCGTCCCCACGCCGATCAGCAGCAGTCCGGTGAAGAGCGCGCTGCTGTCGATCTTTGCTTTCATGCCGCCCTCCGCTTCACCTCGATGCCGGCCATGGTCACCAGGCCGCGCACGATGAGCTGGCGCTTCGGCTTGGCCGGCGGCGCGGTCTTGATCTCGAAGCCGGCCATGATGGGGACGACGTCGCCGATGACTTCCCAGTCGTCGGGGACGAAGATCTCGATGCCGCCCCACAGCGCGAAGGCCTCGATGACGGCGGGGCTCTGCGCGATGTCGGCGTCAGTGAGGTCGATCTCGCAGCTCCCCATGAGCGCGGCGACGCGCGCGCCGCTGAACTGTTGCGACGCGACGTGCACCTTCTGCACATTGAAGATGCCGTAGATGTTGCGCGCGTTCTCGGCCGCCTCGGTGATCGGACGGACGCCGAGCGCGCGCGCCACCATGGCGCCGCCACCGAGGATGAGCAGCAGCGGCCAGAGGTCGAAGAGCCTGAGGTGCACCCAGCCGGCGCTGTACGCCAGCAGCGCCGCGCCGATGAGGGTGATGATCGCGCCGGCGAGCGCGCGGCCGGGCTGGTAGAGCTTCATCAGTCCGACCAGCAGCACCAGCGCCGGCCAGTAGCGGAGGTAGTGCCAGGCGTCGAGCACGCCGAGGTTGTCGGCGGTCAGCAGCAGCCCATGGATGAGGAAGAAGATCCCGACGATCAGCTTCACGCCGCCGATCTGACTGGGGCGATTGAGTGTGTCTTCCATGCCGGGCAAGATACGGCCCCCCGCCCACCCTGTCGCGCGCGGGGCGGTGAGTGGTGGTTGGGCGGCGGTGAATGGGGTGAATGGGGTCAGGTCTTCAGTTTGCAGTTTCTTATTTGGATGTGGGTTGGGTGTGTGACGGCGCAAGGGTTCAGTAAGGCCCCCCGTCAAACCGACCAGAGATCACTACATCCTCAGTTTCTGCAGTTCTTTAGTGCTATTAGACAAACTCAGAATAAGAAACTGCAAACTGAAGACCTGACCCTCACTCCACACGATACGCTCGGGATGACAAGGGGGGATCACTCCACGCGATAGGTCACTGAGTCCGAGCGCCCGCCGTCATCCACCACCACCAGTTGGTGCAGGCCGCGCTGGGGACGGCGGAACATCCTGCGCGAGGCGTCCCCGGAGGCCACGAGCACGCCGTCCTCGAACCAGTAGAGCGTCGCCGCATCGCTGGTCTGCGCGGAGAGAAGGATCTCCTGGAACTCCACGGGCGCATCGCGGCGGAGCCTGAAGGGCGTCGAACCGTCGGGCGAGACAATGCGCGGTTTGGCGTCGGCTGCGACGTCGCTGCACGCCGGCGAGAGCGGCGGCAGTTCTTGGAACGGCTGCCCCTGCGCGCGCCAGTACGCCACCAGCTCCGGGGGATAGACGGTCGCCACGATCTGCTCATGCGGCCGGGAGGCGATGCACGCGCCGGCCAGGCGCTGGTGCGTCTGGCGATCGAGGAAGATGGGCCGGTGCATGGCGCAGGCGTGCAGCCGCGTGCGGCCGGGGAGGTACGCCACGCGCGCGCGGTCACGGCAATGTTCGGTCGGCAACTGATGCGAGATCGCGCAGACCTCGATGGTGCCGACGTTCAGCGACTGCGGCTTCCTCGGTCGCGCGGCATTCCCCTCGATGGCACGGAAGAGATCGAACAGCAGCGGCGCGGCAAATTCCGAACCGGAGAGGCCCTTCTGCCCGTGCCCGTCGAAGTTGCCGACCCAGACGCCGATGGCATAGCGCTCGGAGTAGCCGACGCTCCAGGCATCGCGATGGCCGTACGACGTACCGGTCTTCCACGCCACCGCCGGGACGTCGCGCGTCAGCGACCAGGCGCGCGGCATGTCGGGGCGTTTGAGCTCGGTCAGAATGTCCGTGACCATCGAGGCCGACTCCTGGCTGAAGATTCGTTCGCCGTTGGCCGTTGACCGTTGGCCGAAGATCCGCGCCGGTTTGAACACGCCCCCCCTCGGCGAGCGTGGCGTAGAGATTCGTCAGATCGATGAGCCGCACTTCGCCCGCGCCGAGGATGAGCGGGAGGCCGTACTTGCCCGGGTCGCGATCGAGCGTGGTCATGCCGCCGCGGCGGAGGAGGGTGACGAACTCGTCGACGCCTTCGTCAGACAGCAGCTTGACGGCCGTGGCGTTGAGCGACTGGATCAGCGCGTCGCGCGCGAGCACCCGGCCGCGATACGTGCCGTCGTAATTTTCCGGGACGTAGCCGCTGTAGTCGGCGGGGACGTCGAGCAGGACGGAGTCGGGAATGAGCGTGCCGTCGTCGAAGGCCTTGGCGTAGAGGAACGGCTTGAGCGTCGATCCCGGCGAGCGGCGGGCCACGGCGCCATTGACCTGCCCCCGCCGCTGCGGATCGAAGAACTGCGCAGAGCCGACCATGGCCACCACCTCGCGCGTGTGGTTGTCGATGACCACCACCGCCGCCTGCTCCACGCCCCACGCGCGGAGCGCGGCAATGCGCGCGCGCACCTGCTGCTCGGCGACCGACTGAATGCGCGGGTCGAGCGTGGTCATGATCCGCCCCCGCCCACCCACCTGCTGCACCGCGTAGTCGCAGAAGTGCGGCGCGACGAACGGCGCCTTCCGGCGCGCGCGCGGCAGCGGCTGGCGCATCGCCGCGGTGACCTCGGCCGTGGAGAACGCGCCGCGGTCGCGGAGCTGGCGCAGTACGCGGTCGCGCGCCCGGGTGGCGGCGGCGTGATCGCGCAACGGGTCGTATCGATTCGGCTGCCGCGGCAGCGTGGTCAGAAAGGCGATCTCGCCGATCGACAGCTTCGACACCGGCTTGCCGAAGTAGACATACGACGCCGCGCCGATTCCCTCCACGTTCCCGCCATACGGCGCCATGTTGAGATACGCCTCGAGCTGCCGCCGCTTGCTGGTGTGGAGGGTGAGCTGGACGGCGCGAAAGGCCTCGCGCGCCTTTCCCAGCAGCGTGCGCGACTTCGGCTCCGCCATCCGCGCAATCTGCATCGGGATGGTGGACGCGCCCGACAGCCGCCGCCCCGCGCGCGCGTTGCCCAACGAGGCGCGCGCGATGGCCATCGGGTTCACGCCGGGATGCCGCCAGAACCACCGGTCCTCTGACGCCAGCACCGCGCGCACCAGCTCCGGCGGCACTTCATCGAGCGTGACCGGAATGCGCAGTTTCTGATCGGCCGGCAGGACGACGCGCATCGGCTCGCCGTTCCGGTCGAAAACAACAGTTGCCGGTTGCCGACGCAGCTTCGCCTGGGGGAAAGGGAGGGCGAGGTCGAGCAGAAGGAACAGCGCGACGGGGGCGATCAGGCAACCGGCAACTTTCTTCATGCGACACCTAACGAGGTTCGAGGTTCGAGGTGCGAATAAAGAATGAAGAAAATGAAGAAGAGGAAGGACGCCCGTACCGCTTCTTACTTCTTCATTCGCACCTCGCACCTCTCGGCTTGAAAGCACTACCGCAGCAGTCAGGCAACGGACAACAACTGAGATCAAGGTTCGCCCCTCACCCGGCGTTTCATCGCGTCCTCACCACCACAGTGTGGCGTGGCGAGGTCGATTAGGACCAAAAGCGCGACGGGGGCGATCAGGCAACCGGCAACTTTCTTCATGCGACACCTAACGAGGTTCGAGGTGCGAAGTGCGAACGAAGAATTAAGAAGAGGCACGCGCCTTCCTCCTTTCTTCATTCTTCATTCGCACCTCGAACCTCGAACCTCTCGCTTCTCTCATCGAACCTTCACTACCACTGCACCCTGCGACCCCACCGCCCTGTTGTTCCGCGCGTACATCGCCTCGGCGAACATCGGCGGCTCTTGGAACGTCCCCGGCGTCACGGCGCGCAGCAGCGTGTAGTACGTCAGCGTCCCGGACGCGGGGAGCTCGACGAAGTAGAGAACCTGGTCGTCGCGGATGTCGACGTTGGTGCACGCGCTCGTCTCGCCGGTGATCCAGGTGAACGTCTCGGATGATTTCAGCCGCGGGTTCTCCACTTCCAACCCGGAGGGGATGAGGTTCTGCACCACGACGTTGTTCAGCACGCCATTGGTGCTGGTCACCGTCACCTTCGATACCAAGAGGTCGCCCTGCCTGATCTCGCCGGCCGGCGCGCCGTCGCGCGTGAGCAGCTCGCGCGTCAGCTTGATGCCGGCGCTCTCCGGCTTGAACGACTCCACGGTGCGGATGCCGCGCGTCTCGAGCGAGTAGTAGGCGGCGCCCGGCTTGTAGTCGCCGGTCATCATCACGGTGATCTTCGCCCCGCGGATGTGGCGGAAGAGCGCTGTATTCCCGGTGAAAGTGCCGATCGGCTTGCCGTCGACGAAGACCGTGCCGGCGTAGCCGCCGAGGTCGTGCTGGCGACGAGCGAGCTGGCCGAGGGCGATGAGCACGAAGGACGACTCCTGCGTGCTCCACCAGGCGTCCTGCAGATCACGGGTCAGCCGTTCGACCAGCGCCGGAATGCGCGCGTCGTTCGGCGCGGCGTCGAGCATGGCCAGCAGCAGCAGCGCGCGATTGCGGATGGGCGAGCCGAAGTTGTAGCCGGTCTGCCGCGCCACCTCGTCGACATCGTTGATGCCGGCCAGCAGCGAGTCGATCATCTTCGGATTGCCGGTCGCCGCGTACGCGCCAGCGAGCAGCGCCTTCGACTCCCTCTCCAGGCGCGCGAATTGATGCTCGCGGACATAGTCCATGGTGCCGACGTCGGGCTTGCCGGCGCGCGCCAGCACGTACAGCGCATAGACCACGCGCTGCAGCTCGTACGTGTCGTAATCCGACTTCGCCTTCGCGTCGGTGGCGATGTGGCTCAGCGCGCGATCGAGCATGGCCGGCTGCACTTCGTGGCCGGCGCGCTTGGCCTCCACCAGAAAGTGCGTGGCGTAGACGCTCCCCCACGGATCGGGCGTGGCGCCGTACGGCCACATGGAGAAGCCGCCGTTGTACTGCTGCATGGTGCCGAGACGGCGGATGCCGGCAGCGACCATGACCGCGGCGTCGCTCTTCTTGAACGCCTCGGGGTCGAGCTCCTGCGCGATGTCGCCGAAGTAGACCAGCGGGAAGACGCTGGATGTCGTCTGCTCCACGCAGCCGTATGGATAGCGCAGCAGGTAATCGAGCTTGCCGCGGAACTGCACGATCGGCAGCGGGCTGATGGCGAGGGTGCGCTCGACCGTCCCCGGCACGAACTGTTGCAACGGCTCGTTGCGGAACAGCGCCGCGGGCTCGTTGAAGCGGCCGCTGCTCTCGACCGACTGCACCGGCATGTCCCAGCGCACCGCAACGCGCTGCGAGGCCTTCGCCGTCTCGCCGTTGCCGGCGGCGGTGATGTCGATGGAGACTTCCCCCGCCTGCGGCGGCGCAGCGAGAGGGAAGTAGACCGTTTTCTCGCTGCCGTTGGCGATCTCGATGCTCTGTGTAGCGGCGGCCGAAGCGGCCGCCGGCGGCCGGGAGCGGCCACCGCTGCACTTGACCGTAAACCGCCCCTCCCTCCCCGTGTCGTTGCGCACCGTCACCGGGACCGACACCTGGTCGCGGACGTTGAGAAAGCGCGGGTATGTTGGCATGAGCACGATCGGGTCGTGCACGCGCAGCATCGACTCCGCGCTGCCGAAGCGGCGGCCGTGATGCACCACCGCCATGATCCGCACGCCGCCCTGAAAATCGGGGATGTCGAACTTCGCGCGCGCCTTGCCGCTGCTGTCCGCGACGATCGCGCCCGACCAGAACGCCACCGGCTTGGCGCGGCGGATGGAGTCGGCGCGCACGTACTGCGCCATCCCTTGCATGTCCTCGCCGCCGCCGGCGTTCGCCTTCCCGCGCGGTCTCACCTCGGGGAGCAGCTCGGCGAAGATGTCGTTGGTCGACACGCCGAGGGCCAGCTTGCGATAGAAGTAGGTGTGCGGGTCGGGCGTCTTCTGCGCGATGAGCTGCAGGATGCCTTCGTCGACCGCGGCGATGGTGACGGCGGCGCCGGGCTCGGTGGTCACTTCCACCGGCAGCGGATGATTCGATCGCAGTTCGGCCGGCGCCTTGATAGCAGGATGCAGCCGGTTGGCCTCGCGGTCGACATTGATGGCGATGGCGCCGAAGGCGCGTCCCGCTTCACCCGGATCGAGGTCCTTCGCCGCGCGGATGACCGTGGCCGTGACGTAGGCGTTCGGCCGCAGCACCGACCGCAGCGGCACTTTGACCGATGCGCTGTTGCCGGCCAGCATCTCCACCGCGGTGTAGTAGACGTCGTCGCGCTCGAGCGTGATCAGCAGCTTGCCGGAGAACGGCGACTTCACCGTCACCGTGGCCGTCTCGTCGGGCGCGTACTCGTTCTTGTCCAGCTCGAGCTGCAGGCGGCCGGGATTCTTCATTGCCCACGGCGAGTAGCCCCACCCGCCGGCATAGAAATCAATCTGCGACGAGGCGCCGCTCAGCGGATCGCTGACCACCACGCGATAGGTGCGATACGAGGTGGGGACGAACTTCACGCTGCCGCGCGACGATCCTGCCGGAATGGCCTGCGCGGAGAGGAGGCGCGTGTCGCGCGTCGACTCGTAGTCATAGCTGCCGGCGGAGCTCCGCCGCAGCACGCTGTGCCACTGGTCCTCGAAGAACTCCGCGCGCAGCGCGATGCTGTTGGTCTCCTGGCCGTCGCTGCCGACGGTCACCCACTCGAAGGCGTCGCCCTGCCGCCGCAGCCCGATGTAGTACGGCCACGGATGCACCGGCACGCGCGCCACCGCCGCCACGCCCCGCCCGCCCATCTCCTGCACGTGCGAGACGATGACCGCCTCCAGCGCGCTCGGCGGCTGCAGCCCCGCGGGGACGGCCACGTGAAACTGCTTCGTCCCGTTCGCGTCCAGCGTGGCGCTCTCGTTGGCGATCTCGCGCGCGTCGAACTTCCGCTCGTCGTTCCGGAAGGTGAACTGCTCGAATCCTTTCGGCATGAACGTCGACGGCATCAGCCGCACGCGCGTGTCGACGGCCAGCTTCGCCGCGGGCGGCCCAAACAGGTAGGCGCTGACGACATCGAAATCAATCGCCTTAGCCTCCCCCTCTCCCGCTTGCGGGAGAGAGTGGCCCCCAAGCGAAGCGAGGGGGCCGGGTGAGGGCTTCGGCTTGATCTCCACCTTGATGCGATCGGGAACGAACTCCTCCACCTGGAACGTGTAGCTTCCGATCACGTCCTTCCCGGCGATCACATCGAGGCGATGACGCCCCGTGCGCGCGTATGGCGGCAGATCGAGCTTGAACGAGGCCACGCCGCCGTCGCCGACGTTCACGCGCAAGCTCTCGCGCTCCTGGTCGGCGTCGAAGTGCTTCACGATCAGCGGCATCTGCGGCGGCGGCTCCAGCGCGCGCGTGCGCACCACGGCCACTCCTTCCACCGTCTCGCCGGGGCGATAGATGTCGCGCTCGCCGTAGACGAAGGCCGAGTAGCCGTCCTTCTCCACGCTGTCGCCGGCGGCGTCGAAGGGCGAGAGGTCGATCTCGGTCTTGCCGAAGACGAGGAAGCTGAAATCGTTTCCCTTCTGCACCGTCAGCATGAAGGGCGCCTTCTTCGCCTTCCGCGCCTTGCCGAGGTCGTGGAGCTCCCAGACGCCGCGGGCGTCGGTGTGGCCGCTGCCGAGCACCTGGTTCTGGTCGCTGAGGAGCGTGACCGTCGCGTCGTCGATCGCGCCGAGGTCTTTGAATGAGGAGACCCAGACCAGCAGATTGTCGTCGCCGCGCTTGCTCACCACGCCGAGGTCGCTGATCAGGATCCAGCGCACCTGATCCTCGCTGTGCGGGACGGCGAGGAGCACGCGATAGAGGCCGGGCTCGTACGCCTTGACGTACGGCTCGAGCGAGACGGTGGTGATCGACTTCTTGTTGTGGACGTGGCGCAGCGCGATCTTCTTGCGCACGATCTGATCGCCCATGGTGTGCGAGATCGAGTCCACATGCGCGGCGCCATTGTCGTCGTCGCCGTCATCGTCGTCGCGGTAGGAGCTGCTGTGGAACGTGTACCAGTAGTCGTTCACCAAGAGGTGGAAGATGTTGTTGCGGTAGACGCGATCGATGGCCAGCGCGGCCTGGGCCACGTTGGTGCTCTCGATGGCCAGCGTCTTGTAGCCGGAGGCGGAGAGGAACATCCCCTCGCTCTGAAAACCGACCTTCTGCTGCAGGTCGGGAAAGCTGACCGTCGACTGGTACGGCCGTTCGAGCACCGCGTCGTCGACCGCCGGCAGCCCCTTGGCAATCACCAGCTTGTATTGCCCGCCCGGCTTGAAGCCGCCGGCGAGGAAGACGTCGTTCCCCTGCGTGGTCAGCCGGAACTTCGGCGCGGGGGTGACCGTGACGAACTTTGCCGCCATCTCCGGGTTCACCGCCGACGACAGCTCGACGCGCACGGTCGGCTCGCTGTCGTTCGATTGCGGCTCGACGCCGCGGACGATGAGGTGCGCGCTCGATCCGATCTTGATGTCGGTCGAGGACTCCGCTTCGAGCTTCGCGCCGCCTGAATACTCGGCCACGACGCCCTTCGCTATGACCAGCTTCACCACGCGCTCCACGTCCTGCTTGGCGATGGGCCGCGTGCGGAACGGGATGTTGTGGCTCGGGCCTTCGCTGTCGAGGATCTCGATGGGCTGCCGGCTGGCGCCGTCCACCAGCGCCGTCTGCGGGGCGAGGAGGGCGGGATCGACCGCGTAATTGAAGTAGATCTCGCCGTGCAGCACGACGCTCTTCCGGTCCGCTGCCGGCTCCTCGGCGGTCACCACTTTTTCCACCATGAGGCTGCTGATCTCCACCTTCACCTCGCCGTCGCCTCGGAAGCGCTCCCCCACGCCGATCAGCCGCTGCTTTTTCAGACGGATCGTGTAGGTGGTGCCGATGGCGAAGCCCCCCTGTGGCTCGAAGCGGAGGACGTTCTCCGCGCGCCAACGCCATACGCCGGCGATCTCGGGGTCGACCGTGGCCGGCGCGGGATCGATGATCGCGCCGCTGCTGGCGATGGAGACGGGATGGTCGAAGGCGATGTCCACCCACCCGCGCCGCTCCTTGTCGACCTGGACGTCGAAGACGCCGATCGAGTCGCGCTTTTCTTCCCGGCGCCGGAGGAGCGCCACGCTGACACCTGCGATGACGATGAGGACGACGACGACCGCCGCTGCGATGATCTTGCTGTTCCGTTCCATGGCCCTTCCCCTCGCCTGACAAGAGGGGTCCGGATCAGGGAACGGCCGCGGCGCGATCGAGGAGACTTGCGGGCGGTTTGTGGCCGCAATATGGCGCGGCCCTCGTCCGGCCTTCGGCCACCTTCTCCCGCTGACGCGGGAGAGGGTGGCCCTGACCCCGAGCGAAGCGAGAGGGAAGGGCCGGGTGAGGGTCGCCCTACCCCAGCAATCGCGCCTGATACCGCCGCGACAGCCGGAGCGTCTCCCCGCTCTTGAGCGCGATGATGTAGTCGCCGTGAAAGTGGGCGCGCACCTCGCTGATGGCCTCGATGTTCACAATGCCGGAGCGGTGGATGCGCGCGAAGCGCTGGGGGTCGAGGCGCGCTTCGAGATCGGCGAGCGTCCCACGGATGAGGTGGGACTGGTCGGCGGTGTGAATGCGCACGTAGTTGCCTTCCGCGCTGAGGTGCACGATGTTCGCGGCGGCCACGAAGAAAAGGCGATCGCGCTCCCGCACCACGACGCGATCGAGCGGCCGCGAGGGGATGAGCGGCGCGATCTGCTTGGGCTGCCGCGCCAGCGCCCGATCGAAGGCCTGGTCGAATCGCTGGCGCGAGAACGGCTTGAGCAGGTAATCGACCGCGTGCACGTCGAAGGCGCGCAGCGCGTACTCGTCGTACGCGGTGGCGAAGACAACGGCCGGCATGGCGTCGATGCCGATGGCCTCGATGGCCTCGAAGCCGCTCATCCCCGGCATCTGGACGTCGAGCACCACCAGGTCGGGATCGAGCGATCGCACGGCGTCGACCACCTCCAGCCCGTTCTCCGCCTCGGCCACAACCTCGACATCCTCGCGCCCGCCGAGGTAGGAGCGGACGATGCGCCGCGCGGGCGCTTCGTCGTCGGCGATCACCACGCGCGTCGTCACGCCACGCGCCACGGCAGCTCGATGGTCAGCCGCAGCCCTCCCTCGTCGCGATTGCGCAGCGTCAGCCTCTGCCGCTCTCCGTAGAGATGCTGCAGCCGCGCGATGGTGTTCGACAGCCCGATGCCGCCGCCGGCCGGCGCGGAGCCGCCGTTGATGCCCGGCCCGTTGTCTTCGATGATCACGCGCAGGCGGTCGCCGTCGCGCTGCGCGGCGATGCTGATCTCCGCCCGCTTGGCGTGATCGCGCAGCGAGTGCGCGATGGAGTTCTCCACCAGCGGCTGCAGCAGGAGATGCGGCACCAGCGTCTCGCGCAGCTCCTCTGGGAGCGAGACGTCGACGCGCAGCCGCGACTCGAAGCGCGCCTTCATGATGGCCAGATAGCTGTCGACGAACTCGATCTCCTCGCGCAGCGGTACCTCCTGCGCCGCGGACGCGCGCAGCGTGGCGCGGAGGAAGTTGGAGAGGTGCTGCAGCATGGCGCCGGCCACTTCCGGCTCGTCGTGCACGTGGGAGGAGATCATGTTCAGCGCGTTGAAGAGGAAGTGCGGCTGGAGCTGCATCTTCAGCGCGGCCAGCCGCGCCTCGGTCAGCTCGCGCTCGCGCTCCCGGTTCACGCGGACGTAGGCGATGAAGCGCAGGACGCAGTAGACCGCCGCGTAGACGATGAGCTGCTTCTGCCCCTCCATGAAGAAGCGGTAGCGCATCGCGCCGTAGTCGTAGCTTCCCCAGCCGAGGAGGCGATAGATCAGCTCGCGGCTGCCCCACATCAGAAGGGTGTGGCTCATCGCGAAGACGACGAAAGTGGCGATATGCAGCGGAATGCGCGTGGCCAGATGGCGCCGCGAAATCGGGTAGCGGTTGACAACGTAGATCACCAGCGGCAGGAGCAGCAGCGCCGTGTAGGCGCCGGTCATCTCCCACACAAACGGACCTTTTGCCGAGCGGGCGTTCGACTCGGCGCGCCAACTGGTCATCACGATGCTGAAATTCAGCAGGCCGATGATGGTGGCGGCGACGAACGCGATGAGCGGCTGCCTGCGCACGGTTCCCACGTTAACGCGTCGCCGCTTGCGCCGCTTCCGTTAAGTGACGAGAGGAGGAGCGGCGTGACGAGCGGGAGCGACGTTGCGTGTTGCGGGTTGCGGGTTGCGGGTTGTGAGGGAGCGAAGCCGCTCGCAACTCGCAACTCGCAACTCGCAACCCGTCCCTCCCCTCCTCCGCTCGTCACAAATGCCTGGCGCAACGGCCAAGCGGGCCCGATCGTGGGCGGCATGAACAAGTTCGTCTGGATCATCGCCTCGCTGAACTTCGCCTTCCACATGGCCACGGCGAAGCTCTACGGCTTCTTCATCGACGAGATCTACTTCCTCGCTAGCGGGGAGCATCTCGCGTGGGGCTACGTCGACTTCCCGCCGCTCACGGCCTTCCAGGCGTGGCTGACGCGGCACCTCTTCGGCGACTCGCCGTATTCGATCCGCCTCTTCCCCTCGCTGGCCGCCGCCGGGATCGTGCTCCTGGCCGTGGCCATCGCGCGCGAGCTGGGCGGCGGGCGCTTCGCGCAGATCCTCGCGGCGCTGGTGGCGCTCTTCGCGCCGGGATACCTCGCCTTCTGCAGCTACCTCTGCATGAACTCTCTCGAGCCGCTGATCTGGGGCGGCTGCGCGCTCATCGTCATCCGCATCATCAAGCGCAATGATCCGCGGCTCTGGCCGTGGTTCGGACTGCTGGCCGGAGTCGGGATGCTGAACAAGCACACCATGCTGGTGTTCGGCTTCGCCGTGGTGGTCGCGCTGCTGCTCACGCCCGACCGCAAGTTGATGTTCAACCGCTGGTTCGTCCTGGCCGGCGCGATCGCTTTCGCCATCTTCCTGCCGAACCTGATCTGGGAGATCCGCCACCACTTCCCGCACATCGAGCAGCTCCAGAACATCAAGCGCAACGGCCGCGACGTGCAGATGAACCCCATCGTCTTCCTGCTGTGGGACGTGCTGATGGCCAATCCGCTTGCGGCGCCGTCCTGGATCGCCGGTCTGGTCTCGCTCCTGGCCGGCTCGCTGAAGCGCTACCGCGCCATCGGCCTCACCTGGATCGTCGCGTACATCGTGCTCATCGCCGTGCATGGCCGCTTCCATTTCCTGATGCCCGCCTTCGTGATTACCATCGGCGCCGGCCCGGTGGTCCTTTAATGCATCAAGCCAACGGCCGGCCTCGCGTCCACAGCACTGCACCCCCTCTGCCG
>JACXTT010009296.1_pt1 | contig 13449 bp, 8 predicted proteins | sample 9270951 | NCBI WGS metagenome assembly JACXTT01 (sample SAMN15532306, study PRJNA645909) | rock metagenome | isolation source: weathered quartz diorite | place: Puerto Rico | collected 2017-06-21
GTTGATTCCAGCCGCAAGCCAAGCTCCTCTTGCAACACTGTAAATATCGCTGGAGGGGATGCGTCATTTTCATACGGTCGCGGAAGACTGAATGCGTATCCGCCTTTGAGTCAGGAGTTGGGAACTCAGCGGGAAGACCTGAAAGCTGGCTATCGATGCCGTGACAGACTCCGAAAGACACCAAGCGCCCAGCGGGTGGCGGGCTTGGTTTCACAGTAGCAACTCGAAAAAATTCCGAATCGGTGAACAGCAATCGATCGAGGCGAACTTCGACTTGTTCAATACGCTCAACATCAACACCGTCACGGCACAGAACGACCAGTCGAACCAGTTGCCTAACGCTCAAGGTCCCGTATACGGAAGACCGACCACCATCATCGCTCCACGGATTTTCAAATTGGGATTCCGTTACCGGTTCTGACGGGTTTCACAGGCCACTCATCGAGAGTCATAGGCAAAGGGTCCAGGCGAGCGTCACTCATGGCCCAAAATACCTCTGCCCTATGGGTATTGCCCTCCCGAGGTCTGCCGGCGGGCGAGGCGAAGGCCGGTCTCAACGGCCTTGAATCCGTCATCACTCCAACTCGATATGAAGACGGTGAAGCCTTGCTTCATGCGCTGTTCCATTTCTTGAGGATTGTTCACCGGATAACCGCAAGGCACGTTGAATTCTTTGCACGCCGCCAGTACTTGTTGAATTGCTTTTTCCCATCCCTCGGGATCGTTGCGGAAAACGCCGCGCAGCGTTCCGGCTCCAGGGAAGAGCACGGAAATTCCCTTCACCGCAGCGATCTCTCGAACATGGGCAAGACCTTCCTTACTCTCAACGATCGAAAAATTCACCAATTCGCCATTCGGATTGAGCGGCCACAAGTCGGCTTTCTCCTTGTACTGCGACTCGGTCATTCCCCAATACGCCGGCGCATTTCCGATATTGTCGGGGCGCGTGCCGCCTTTCGATTTGAATCGCATCGCGCCGAGGCCTTGGCGGATTTCTTCGGCGCTTTCCGTCTCGACGAATAGTTGTCCACTAACGCCGAGATTGAGCTGCCGGCTGATGTTCTCGACGGCCTTCGCCGGGTCAGTGGAGATTTTTGGGATTTTTAGCATCAGGGGGTGAGTCAGCCGGAGGGAGGGCTTCCGCACCAGCGCGCCTGCGTCCGCCATGCCTTTCACGAATTCGGTGAAGCTGGCCATCTGGTTGTCGAGACCTCGCTCCATGCTGCCGTTGAAAAGAAAGTCCATCTGATGGTTATCGAGAGCCATCCTCGCCAGTTCGTCTGGCTGCCGCACCGCGGCATCACCACTGCGCGAATTGGCCGGTGCGTAGAGTCCGAACACCGGCTTCTTTTGCTCCAGGAGTTCGATGATCGGGTTTAGCCGGCGCGGGACTTGACCCAAAACCAGGCTGGTCAGGAACGTCAGGATGAGCGCAGTAAGAATCAAACGGGATCTCATGAGACCTCCTTGGAAGTCGTGAGTAAAAGATGTATACAGTATGCCAACTTCAAATTACCAGCTTGAGAAAACGGGGACGGAGCGGTCTGTCCTGACCGTCCCCTTTTGGGGAGGACGGCGATGGCAGGAAGATTCATTTCAATTCTGGCAGTTGTCTCGGTAATGCTATGCGTGTCCATCTTGGGCATGGCTCAACTGGCAACTGGCACGATCGCTGGAACGATTCAGGATTCATCCGGAGCGCTGATTCCCGGGGTCAGTGTGATCTTGTCGAGCCCCGGAATCATCGGAGGAAATCAATCGGCGATCACGAACGAAGCCGGAACGTATCGTTTCATCGGGCTGGTGCCGGGGACCTACAGCCTCAAGGCGGAGTTGAGCGGTTTTCGTCCAGCCGAACGCGGCAGCATCATCGTGAACGCCGATGTGACGGTTCGTGCCGATCTGACACTCGAAGTCGGAAATGTTACCGATGCTGTGACGGTCACTGGTGACGCTCCGTTGCTTGACACGACAACGGCATTGAACCAAGCCGTGCTCGATCGAAAGACGTTGGATCAACTGCCAACGGGCAACGATCTCTGGTCTATCGGCCGATTGGTGCCCGCTGTTCTCTTGAGCAAGTATGACATCGGCGGATCCGAATCCTATCAGCAGTCGACCGCAACCGTTCACGGCAGCACCGGCGCAGAGCAGAAGTATTCCATCGACGGTATGGATACAGCGTGGGCCGGCGGCAACGGCGGCGCGGTCATGGTTTACTTCGATGCTCAGATGTTCCAGGAAGTGAACTATCAGATCGGCGCCATTTCGGCGGAAAACGCGCAAGGCGGAGTCGTCGTGAACATGGTGACCAAAACCGGGTCGAACGACTTTCATGGCTTGCTGAATTTCGCCGGTTCGAATCCCTCACTGCAATCGACCAACGTATCCGGCGCGCTTCGAGACGATTTGTTGGCTAGCGTTCCGGCCAGGGCCAAGGCGGCGAATCCCAACCTGGAACCGGGCAACAAAATCCTGAGCATTTTCGATTCGGCAGCCACGATTTCCGGCCCAGTCGTTCGCGACAAATTGTGGTTCGTCGTTACGGGAAGACTCCAGTCGCTGAACCAACTATCGGTGGGAAGTTATAACCCCGACGGCACGCAGTTCGTCGATGACAATCGCATCAAGAACGGATCGTTCAAGCTCTCCTGGCAGGTCACTCCACGAAGTCAGCTCCATTACACATTCAGCCGGAACAAAAAATTCCGTTATCACCGGAACGATTTTTTCCCAGGCGCAACTTTCTTCGAGTCTCGAGCGACCGTCGTCCAGGCTCAGCCCGCCAACATTCATCAGCTGAAGTGGACGGAGACGTTAGGACCGAAAATGGTCCTCGATGTCGGGTCAAGCCTTCAGGAAGGTCCAACGCCTTACCTTCCGCAAAAAGATGTTCAGAAGGGAGACATCCCCAGACTCGATCTCGTCACCCTTCTCGGGTCTGTGGCGGTGCCGGTGTACAGCAATCGGCCTCAATACAAAGGAGTGCTCACCGCGGGCTTGAGCTACTTCGTGGGAAGACACGATTTGAAGTTTGGCTATCAATTTGGACGCAGCCGGGATCGGCGCGTTGGTTATTCCATGTCTCACTACCCTTCCGGATTGGTGGCGCGGTACAGCAACGGTGTTCCGAATTCCGTCGTCGAATACAACACTCCTTATGATTACGGCGCCTACTATGTCGACAACGCCTGGTACGTTCAGGACAAATGGGCGGTCACGCGCAGACTGACTCTAAACCTCGGACTGCGGCTGCAGAAGACGAATGGGTGGGTTCCTCCCGTCTGTCAGACCGAAACCATCTTCGTCAAGGCTCAATGCTTCGACAGAATTTCAAACATACCGGACTGGCTCGATCTCGCTCCACGCATTGCGATCGTGTATGACGTTTTCGGGAATGGCCGGACCGCATTAAAAGCCTCAGCCAACCGATACGATGTTGGGATCGGTTCTGATCATCAGTTTCGCGTGAATCCTGTCAATCAGACATCGCAACAATGCACCTGGTCTGATCGCAGCGGCGATTTGATTCCGCAACTGGATGAATTGAGCGCTTGCACCGGTTTCAATTTTGGCAGCACGAACCGCTACAACCCGAATCTCAAGCGGCCGTACTCGAATGAGGTTTCTTTCGAGATCGAACATCAGCTCCCGGGGAAAATTGTGGTGTCCGCAGGTTTCTACCATCGGGAAACCAGACGCAACATCGGCTCGATCAATCAGGCGGTGGCGAAGGAAACCTACGTTCCACTGACGGTCAAAGAATCCGTCAGCGGCCAGACGGTCACGGTCTACAACCAGAATCCGGCGTTGAGAGGCAAATTCGATACGTTGTGGGACAACTTCGACACGCTCGACAGCAACTTCAATGGCGTCGATCTCACCTTCAACAAGCGGATGAGCAGCCACTGGATGCTGATCGGGGGCTTCAGCTACGGCCACAACCACGGTGACACATACGGAACGAACGACTTGAACAATCCAAACAACTATTTCCGCCGTGGCGTGATCGGCAACGACGTTCCATATTCGTTCAAGATGGCGCCCGTTTATGAGGCGCCGCTCGGATTCAAGGTTAGCGCGAATCTCCAGCACTTCACTGGATTCCCTGAAAACACCACGGTCAATGTAACAAGTACTACAGTGTCGCTCACGCAGGGCAACACAGCCGTCCGTGTTCAGCCTCGCGGGACGACTCGTCTCCCGGACAACACGATTCTCGACATGCGGTTCAGCAAAACAGTGAGGCTTGGAGAAAGCCTGACAGTGGATCCGGCCCTGGACATTTTCAACTTAACGAACAGCAATGCCATCCAGGACCGCGTGACTCAAATGGGGGCGGCGTTCAATCGCGCCAACAGCATTTTACGAGGGCGGATGTTTCGGCTAGGTTTCCAAATGCAGTTTTAATTGCCGTTGACTTTCGCGACAAACAACTTGTCGTCGATAACCTTCTTATATGCGGCACGGCTGGACAAGTTGTCCCAAAGCTGCTTGAACTGGTTCGGGAGCGTTAGTTCATGGGCACGCATGAAAGCCGCGACTGCTCGATCCTGCTGGCCGGCGAGATAACCTGTTGCGCCGTGAGTTCCTCTCTCAGAGGCTCGAGCCCCCGGGGCGCCGTATCCGTGCGTCATCACTGGTAGGGCGTTAGAATGTCGGCAACATCAAAGGAGCAACGAATGAAACGCGCTGTGGAGCTGATGGCTTTACTCATCGCTGCGACCGGTCCACATCCAGCGGTATCGCAAACAACGGTCCACGAATTAAAGCTGCTTCCGCAAAACGTTCATTGGGGCTATTACGATGCCCGGGTGAAACCAGTACTGCGGATCGCATCGGGAGACACGGTTCGGGTTGAAACGATGGTGGCGCGGGGCATTGAGCGGCTCCGGCTTGCGGGCGTCCGAGACGATGAGATTCCTCAATCACTCAAAAACGTTGAAGCAGCGATCACGGATCGCGGCCCGGGAGCGCATCCGCTCACAGGTCCCATCTATGTCGAAGGGGCCGAGCCGGGAGACACTCTCGAAGTCCACATTCAGGCAATCGAATTCCTTCACCCCTATGGTGTCGGAGGATTCATCCCAAACAGCGGCACACTTCCCGAAGACTTTCCTTATGCAAAATTCAAACTCGTTCGCATTAACGAGAAGGCGGGAACGGCTGATTTTGCGCAGGGTGTGACGCTGAAGCTTGCGCCGTTCTTTGGATCGATCGGCGTCGCACCGCCTGTGATTATGGGCCGAATATCGAGTGGCCCACCGGGACCGCATGCCGGCAACCTCGACAATAAAGAACTGGTTGCGGGTTCGACGCTGTACTTGCCGGTTCACGTGTCTGGTGCACTGCTCTCCATCGGTGATGGACACGGCATGCAAGGAGACGGCGAGGTCTCGCTAACGGCTTTGGAGACATCCCTCCGAGGCACAATCCGAGTCGTTGTCCGAAAAGGGAAAAGGATTGCCTGGCCGCGCGCCGAAACCCCGACGCACTACATTACGATGGGACTCCATGAAGACTTGGATCAAGCGGCCAAACTGGCAACTCGCGAGATGGTGGACTTCCTCGTCATCGAAAAAGGTATTTCACGAGATGACGCTTACGTCCTAAGCTCGCTCGCAGTAGATTTGCACGTCACGCAACTCGTCGATCAGACCAAAGGTGTCCATGCCATGCTGCCGAAATCGATATTCAACTGAAGATCACTCAAGTTGTTGAAAAAATGCAGGCTTAGTGATATGAAACGGAACAATGACACCGCACAACTCGACGATTTTGGGTGGCGCGATTCTTGGTTTGAGCTTTGCCGCACACATGGTTTTGGCGCAGCGCGCGCAAGGACCAACACCGAAGCTAGGACCCCCGAGTCCCGCAATAGCGAACCAAGCCGCAGGCTCGATGCCGCTCGAATCGCAAGCTACATTGGTAAAGGAATACTGTTCGGGCTGCCATAACGAAAAACTCAAGTCCGGTGGAATGACGTTAACGGACTTGGATCTGGCTCACCTCGATCGAAATCCGGCGCTCGCGGAGAAAATCATCCGGAAAGTCAAAACCGGTTTGATGCCTCCTTCTACGGCGGCGAAGCGGCCTGATCTGGAAAGCAGGAAGGCTTTCGTGACAACGCTGGAAGCGCAGATGGATAAACTTGCCGCTCTGCATCCGAACCCCGGCAGCCGGCCGTTCCAACGCCTCACACGGACCGAATATGCGCGCTCGATTCACGATCTGCTCGGCATCGATGAGGATGTGGAATCGCTGCTGCCACCTGACAGTTTGAGCGACGGCCTGGACAATATCGCGGATTCGCAGGCATTTTCGCCGGCACTCATGGAAGGTTACATCCGCGCAGCCGCTAAAATCAGCCGCGACGCGCTCGGTGATCCAAAGGCTGATGCGACATCGGTGGTGTACAAGCTTCCCCGGACTGCATCGCAGTTGCGCCATGTCGACGGGGCGCCGTTCGGGACGCGCGGCGGTATTTCCGTCGTGTACAACTTCCCAGCGGATGGGGACTACACCTTCAGGTCGCTGTTGCATGGCACTCCGACGGGCCAGCTCTTTGGATGGGTGGCCAACGAGCAACTCGAAGTTTCCATCGACCGAGAACGCGTGGCGTTGCTGAGCATTGATCCACGCATGTCCGAATCTTCTCCGACGGGTTTGAACCTGACCACGGGACGCTTTCCGGTCAAAGCCGGCGCGCATCGCGTTACGTCCGCATTTCTCGAGAAGCACTCGGAACTTATTGACGATGACATCGCGCCGATCGAGCACACGTTAGCCGACACCGAAATCGGCGATTACGGAGAAACTGTCCAATACCCTCACCTACGCGAATTTGAAATCGGCGGTCCGTTCAATGTGACGGGTGTGTCCGATACTCCGAGCCGGCGCAGGGTATTCATTTGCCGGCCTCTCAATCCCACAGAGGAAATGCCCTGCGCCACAAAAATCATTTCGGAAATTGCGCGCAAGGCCTATCGGAGGCCTGTCAGTCCCGAAGATCTCGAAGGGCTGATGACTTTTTACCAACGCGGACGCAAGGACGGAGATTTCGAATCCGGAATCCGCATGGGTCTGCAAGCAATTCTCGCAAGCCCGATTTTCGTCTTCCGGATCGAGCCGGCGCCGGCCACCGCGAGGCCTGGTCAAAACTATCGCGTTGGTGATCTCGAACTGGCTTCCCGCTTGTCGTACTTTCTGTGGAGCACGCTTCCCGACGACGAATTAGTCAATCTTGCCAGTCTGGGCAGGCTTAAAGATCCGGTTGTTTTGGAGAAGCAGGTACGGCGCATGCTCAGCGATCCTCGTTCCGAAACGTTGGCAACCAAATTTGCCGGGCAGTGGCTGCATTTGCCGGATTTGGAAAACCTGCATCCGGATGCTTTCTATTATCCGTTATACGACCACACCCTCGCGCTCGGCTTGAAGCGCGAGATCGAATTGTTCTTCGACAGTATTGTGCGCGAAGATCGCAGTATCCTTGATCTGCTCACCGCGAATCACACTTTTGTCAATGAGCGCGTGGCGAAGCACTATGGAATTCCGAACGTGCGAGGAAATCAATTCCGCCGCGTCGAGGTCAGCGACGATTACCGAAAGGGGTTGCTGGGCAAAGGTGCAATTTTAGCGTTGACGTCTGTCGCCGACCGAACGTCTCCGGTTCTACGCGGCAAGTGGGTTATGGGAGTCCTGCTCGGAGTGCCGCCACCGCCGCCTCCGCCGGTGGTTCCTAAGCTCGATGAAACGAGTGCCGTCTCCGAGGGCCGGTCTTTGACGATACGCGAGCGCTTGGAAATGCATCGAGCCAATCCGGCATGTAATTCCTGTCATCAGATGATCGACCCCATCGGCCTCGCGCTTGAAAATTTCGATGTGACCGGCGCGTGGCGGACCGTAGATAAAACTGTGGCCGTGAATTCAGACGGCATACGTGTTGCGTCGCCCGGCGTCCCTATTGATACGACCACCAAAATGTACGATGGAACTCCGTTGAATGGCCCGGCCAGCCTTCGTGCTGGGATTCTCAATCATTCCGATGCATTCATCGAAAATCTGACGGCAAAGCTTCTCGAATATGCCATCGGCCGAAGAATCGAATACTACGATATGCCATTGATTCGTTCGATCGGCCGCGAAGCAGCAAGGAACAACAATCGCTTCTCCTCATTCATTCTGGGTATCGCGAAAAGCACGGCTTTCCAGATGAGTAGAGTAGAGAGCAATTGAGGGAGTAAAACGATGTTCATTACGAAGAAGCACATTTCCCGGCGCACCGTCCTTCGCGGAGCCGGTGCCGCGGTGGCACTGCCTTTTCTCGAGTCCATGATCCCGGCCATGACTCCTTCGCGCGTGGCGGAGACAAAGTCGAAGACTCGATTGGCTTGCCTCGAAATGGTGCACGGATCGGCAGGCAGCACCAAGTACGGCATCGAGAAAAACATGTGGGCACCGGCAGCAGTGGGTCATGATTTCGATCTCACACCGAGCAGCCTGATTCCGCTCGATCCGTGGAAGGACTACCTCACGATCGTCAGCAACACCGATATGCGTCCGGCCGAAGCCTACGAACTCCACGAGGTTGGCGGCGATCATTTCCGCTCCAGCTCAGTTTTCCTGACGCAATCCCATCCGAAACAGACGGAAGGTTCAGACGTCTACTGCGGGACTTCATTCGATCAACTCTACGCACAGAAGTTCGGACAGGACACGCCGGTGCCTTCAATCCAGCTTTCGATCGAGAGCGTGGATCAGGCCGGAGGATGCGCTTACGGCTATTCCTGCGTCTATACCGATTCGATCAGTTGGGCATCACCCACGAAGCCGCTTCCCATGGTGAGAGATCCTCGATTGGTGTTCGACCAACTTTTCGGCGCCGGAGGCTCGGCGGAAGAGCGATCCCTCCGACGGCAAACCGATGTCAGCATTCTCGATTGGATCACACGCGAGACAGCCCGGCTGAAACCGATCCTGCCCGCCGCCGACCGCAGACGGATGGACGAGTATTTTGAAAACGTTCGCGAGGTTGAACGGCGTATCCAAAGAGTGGAGCAGCGCAATGCCGGAGGTGAAAATCTTCAATTGCCCACGGCCCCTGTCGGAGTCCCGGCCTCCTGGGAAGAACATGTCAAACTGATGTTCGATCTTCAGGTACTGGCCTTCATGGGCGACATCACTCGCGTTTCTTCCTTTAAGTTAAGCCGCGATGCCTCGGGACGGGCGTTCCCGGAGAGCGGTTTTTCGGGTGGATTTCATGGCGCTTCTCACCACAACGAGAACGAGCAGCGGATTGCAACGTTCGCGGCGATCAACAAGTACCACGTCAGCATGATTCCTTATTTTTTGGATAAGTTGAAGAAGGTATCCGAGGCGGACGGCACCTTGCTGGACCATACGTTGGTTCTCTATGGCTCTCCGTTGGGCGATTCGAATCTGCACAATCACAAGCGTGTGCCGATATTCCTGGCGGGCCGCGCTGGCGGCGCGCTCAAAGGTCACATGCATGTGAGGGCTCCGGATGGAACGCCAACAGCCAATATGTACTTGACTCTTCTGCACCGGCTCGGACTCGATGACCGCGAGAGCTTTGGTGACAGCACAGGAGAACTCGCACTCTGAGGGGAGGACAAAACCTTATGTTGCGCAAAAGTAGGATTGCCGCCGGTCTCATCGGCGTTCTGTGCCTGGTGCCGTTCATGACCGCCGCCGCCGGTGACACGCGCGTAGCAGATGCGGCTATGAAAGGCGACAAAGACGCCGTGCGCGCTCTCATCAAACAGGCCGTCGACGTTAATGCGGCCCAAGGTGATGGCATGACAGCCCTGCATTGGGCATCGTTGAACGGCGATGCGGAATTGGCGCAATTGCTCCTTTATGCGGGCGCGAATGTGAGAGCGACGACGCGTCTCGGTGGTTACAGTCCTTTGTACTTAGCCGCCAAGGCCGGGCACGCTAAGGTCATCGATGCCTTGTTGAATGCCGGTACAAACCCGAATTCAACCGCTGTGGACGGCCTGACTCCGTTGATGATGGCGGCCAGCTCCGGTAATGCCGAAGCAGTGGAGTTGCTGGTGAAGCGTGGCGCTGACGTGAACGCCAGGGAGTCCGAGAATGGACAAACGCCATTGGCCTTTGCAGCGGCCTTCAATCGCCCGGAAGCGATCCGAACGCTCTTGCAGTACGGCGCCAGGATCGATCTTGCAAGTAAGGTGCAGGAGCCGCCGAAGCCCGCCAATCGCGGTGTCGGCCAGAATCAAGGTCAGGCTGGGCAAACACCGGCTCCGGCGAATGCCAACACGCCGGGCGCTGCGCCTGCAGCTCCCGCACAGGCCCCCAATAACACCGGCCAACGTGGAGGCGGTGGCGGTGGCCAGCGCGGAGGAGGCGGCGGGCAACGCGGTGGTCAGGCGGCTCAGGGCGGACAACGCGGGGGGCAACGCGGCGATCAGCCCGCCGGAGCGCAGGCTGCAGCCGCTGCCGCTACGGATGAAACAGCGGCCGCTGCAGCAGCAGCCGCACAAAACAACGGAAACGATGGCGCCGGCAGAGGAGGAGGAAATCCCAAAGGCGGATTAACACCGCTGATGTATGCCGCCCGTCAAGGCAACATGGAAGCGGTTCAGTCGTTGGTCAATGGCGGAGCCAACCTGAACGCGCTAAGCGCGGACAAGAGTACTGCTCTGTTGCTGGCAACCATCAATGGCCATTTCGACATCGCTAAATTCCTGGTGGACCGTGGCGCTGATGTCAATCTCGCCAGCATGGACGGCGCTACGCCTTTGTATGGAGTCGTCAATACGCAGTGGGCGCGGAAATCGTTCTATCCGCAGCCGACTACGAAGTACGAAAAAATCTCCTACATCGATTTGATGAAGACCATGCTCGAGCATGGCGCCGATCCAAACGTCAGGCTGACCAAGGAACTGTGGTACAGCGAGTACGATTTTTCGCTGGAATCCACGAGTCAAGTCGCAACCACCGCATTCTGGAAATGCGCCGAAGTCGGTGACATCGATGGAATGCGTTTGCTTGTCGCCCACGGCGCCGATCCGAATATCCCTAACAAAGATGGCGTCACACCTCTATTGATGGCTTCCGGCTCGGGGACGCATGGCAACGATGACGTGATGGCGCCCGTAGGCCGGTTTGCAGCTGTCAAGTATCTGATCGAAGAACTTCATGCCGATGTGAATGCGGCCGATATTGCGCCTCCAGCTCCGGCTACACCTCCTGCTGCAACGGCGCCGGCTGCAGGCGCCGCGCCAGCGGCGAATGCCGCGCAGACGGCCCAGCCCGCGCAACAGACAGCACAACAACAGGGACAACAGCAGCAGGCACAGCAACAACAGCAACAGGGCGGCAGGAATCGCGATGGTGGTTTCACGGCGCTCCACAATGCCGCGGCGAGGGGCGACAACGCGATGATCCTTTATTTGATCTCGAAGGGCGCACGGATCGATGCCGTCAGTAAGAATGGAGTCACTATCGCCGACATGGCGAATGGCCCCAGGCAACGCATTCAGCCATACCCCGAGACTGTGGCTCTGCTCGAGTTGCTGGGCTCAAAGAACAGCCACAAGTGCGTGTCGTGTTGAAGAGGGGTGTTTTAGTCCCCTCCTTTTTAAGGAGGGGTGGCTGCGCGATCAAGAAAATGCCGCGAAGCCACCTTAGACCGCGCGGACGGGGTGGTTGCTCACAAGTCAACTGGACGTGTGAGCAACCACCCCGTCCGTTCCCTAAAAGGAAGCTTCGCGACATTTTCTTGAGGTCGCGTCCGCCCCTCCTTAAAAAGGAGGGGACTACATCCTTGGCATGTATTTTCTGTGCCTTCTTGTGGCTCATCCCCATCGTTGCACTGGCCCAACAAGAAACCATCGCTCTGACCGATTTCCCGGTCCCCGCTTGGCCCGCAGAGGGAACGCCGCCGCCTAAAGATAAATATGTATTCGTCGACCTCGCCAAAAACGAATACGTCGTGGCATATCCAGGGAACCTCGGAACTCCTGCATTCGAGAAAGACGGGCCCGCGCCGTTGAAGACCGCCCGTTACGAGCTTTTGCGAAACGTGGATCCTACGGTCGAGGTCGAAGTCACGCATCCGAGCCCAATGAAATACCGTTATTCGTACAGCGTGACGAATAGGCCGGCAGCGAAGCAGTCGATCGATCAGTGGCTGCTGGTGGTTCCATTGCAGGCGGGCAATGATGCGATCAAACATCCCACAGGCTGGTTCGCCGTTATCCAGAAGGCCCGAACATTCAAATTGAAGAATCCGGAATGGATCCGAAATGGCGCGGCGGCAGTCTGGTCCTTCGAGAAAGACGGAGAAGTCATTCAGCCTGGAGCCGCGAAGAAAGGTTTCGAACTCGAGAGTGACCTCAAGCCCGGATTCACGGTGGGATACTTCCGGAAGGCGGCGTCGGTGGCGGCGGCAGTCGCGACGTCGGGGAATATACCGAAGGTCGTAAAGGACCAATTAGACCCGCTCTTGACGGTGGAATACAACAGCAAGACGTTGTTGACGATCGGTCCTAAATTCGATCGAGCCGTCGATGACCGCACCGTTGCTTTGGATTTTGTCGAGGGGATCGGCTTTCTCAGCCGAAGTGGTGGACTGGATCCCAATTCCGAATTCGTCAAGAGCACATTGAGCGAACTGAAAGCCATTCCGCCCAGTGCCAGCGGCTCTGCGATCAAGTTTAGCGCGCAGGCACGCACACCGGTCGAGACGGAAGTCCTGAATGCGATCAAGACGGTCTTCCGCGTCAACTGAAACGCCTTGTAGTTCCAACAGTTCGACCGCGCCTGGGCTATTGCGCGCGGAGGATGGGGAGTTTCTGCTGATTGACGACGCCGGCGCCTTCCTGAACCGTTATGATCTGATTGGCATTGACATCGCGCACCACGTCAACGACTCCACTGGGCCAGAGAATCTCCAGTTGATCCGCGCGAGGCGATTTGCCCATACCGAAATGAATGCGAGGGTCGTTTTGCGACAGATAGCTTGATGCGGTCTTAACTTCTCTGCGAAGCACCTTTCCGCCGACGGTAAGTTTCAAACGGGCGCCGATGCCTTCACGCGCGCTCTTCGTCCCGATGGTTCGAACGAGCAGCGAGTTTGAACGATTGCCGCCTTCGTTGCGGAGCAAATCCGCGGTTTGCCCGACGTTGGTTATCAAGATATCGAGGTCTCCATCATTATCGATATCTCCCACGGCAAGCCCGCGGCTCGGCTTTTTCAAGGCAAATCCCGGTCCCGATTCGGGGCCCGCATCCGTGAATTTTCCGGACCCATTGTTCCGCAGCAGCAGGTTCAGTTGTTCATACGTCGCTTGATCGCGCAGGAGACCGACGTTGTCAATGACATCGCCATTGGCAATGGCCAGGTCGAGATCCATATCGTTGTCATAGTCCAGGAACGCCGCGCCAAAACCGACATACGGC
>JACXTT010009297.1_pt1 | contig 13448 bp, 9 predicted proteins | sample 9270951 | NCBI WGS metagenome assembly JACXTT01 (sample SAMN15532306, study PRJNA645909) | rock metagenome | isolation source: weathered quartz diorite | place: Puerto Rico | collected 2017-06-21
ATGGCGGAAAAACTCGTATTGGTGGGTGTGATTCCTGAAACGGTTGTGATTAGCGGGGGCGAGCAGGTGGTCTGGCTCTCCGATTCGGGCACCCTCAAGATCGCATTCGACCCGAACCGCTGTCCCTTCCAGTCAAACGTCTTCCAGGCACCGGCCGGGCGCCAATTACAAAGCGGCCCTCCCCGCCCAGGAACCAATGCCGGCTCCTACAAGTATCGCCTCTGGCTGAACGACCAACTGATCGGCCAAGGCGAAGTCATCCTGAGAGAAAAGTGAGGCTCAATTCTGCAGGGTGCTGACCCTGCCGGCCTCAATCGAATCGGCCAAGCCGCGGCGCACGGGCGCCAATAGGGCCGCAGGCACGGGCTTTTCGGGCGAAAGGGCTACTTGGGCAGAGCGCCGCGGGAATTCCGACCGGCGGTCGAGGCGCAGCCCCGCTTCCCGGACCAGCTCCTCGGAGAAATTCGGGTCGTCCGAGTATTCAACGCCCCAGAACCAAAGCCTCTCTTCTTTCCGTTGGAGGAATTGGAGGACCTCCTCCAGCTTGCGCATGGCCCGGTCAAACGTGGATGCGAGGAAGTAGACCGGCAGGACCCAAGTCTTTCGGGCGTACTGAGCACGGACACGTACGCAGTACTTTCCGTTATGATTCACTTCGATGGAGCATTGGTATTCATTGCGGTGGTTCATTTTGGTTTGCATGCCACACCTCACTCGCTTTCCCCTGAGCATGGACCTCAGACACTTATTCGCCGATGTTGACCCTTTCTCGCTTAACCGCAGTCAGAATCAGAAGAACCGAATCACTCGGAGCAGTGAGAGCTGGGAAGGCGACAGCCCATCTCTTGCTTGCACCCCCTGGCGTAGGGCGCAACCCTGAACACAAATATGCTAGCCTATGGGGCGGCCGAAAGCAAGCCCGTGCCAGTAACTAATTATCTCGTTTATATTCTGTAGGTTAAGAGCTAAGCCGGGTTCGTTAAGCGCTTCAAATTCTCTGCGTTGAAGTGCAGTTTGCCCTCTTGCTGGAGCCGGGTTTTCAGCGTCGTCCGAAACAAATCGTACGCCGTTTGCCGCTTCTGCTGCAAAACCTGGTCCTCAATCTTCGTTTTCTGCTTGCCGAACTCGTCCTGGCTCACAGGATCGTGCTGCCCCACGCGATAGACGAGCCAATTCGCGCCGAGGGAGAGGGCGTCTCCTGCCTGTCCGACCGGCAAGTTGAAAGCTGCTGTGAGCTGCTTGGCGCTGCCGACTTCGGGGATCGATCCAGTCTGGGACACGGGATCCGACGTTTTCATCTCGAATCCGAGCGCCTTGGCCGCAGAAGCAAAATTCTCCCCCGATTTGGCTCGCTTGGCCAACTCTTCGGCGCGAGTCCTCACCAGCTCGACGGCCTTTTCGTGCCGATAGTCGCTGCCTACGCGATCCCGAACTTCCGCAAGGGTCGCAGGATGCGTAGGTTGAATGTCCTTTACGGAGAGGACGACGTAGCCGCGATCGGTGTGAATCGGCGCGCTCACGTCACCTGGGCGCTGGCGGAAGACGAGGTCGAGCAACCCCGGCGCGTTTCCGATCTCCAGCAGGGGTTGGTTAGCTTCCACTTGTTTTGCCTCGCCCGTCGTCAGGCTGAATTTCTTAGCTAGATCTTCCAGCGGCACACGGCCGCCGCGACGAATCTCGTCGGCGATTTGGGAAGAAATCGTCTCCCCCTGCTGCTCGGCCTTCTCTTGCTGCAACTGGCTGAGAATACTGGTTTTGACTTCATCGAGCGCCTCTGTGCGAGCGTTTTCGCGGTCGATGACTTGGATGATGTGAAAGCCGTACACAGTTTTCACTAAGTCGGAAATCGAGCCCTTTGGAAGGCTAAAAGCGGCGGCTTCGAATTCGGGGACGGTTTGCCCGCGTAGGATCCAGCCGAGGTCGCCTCCCTTGTCCTTGGAGGTCACGTCCTCGGAATTTTGCTTGGCTAGGTCGGCAAGGTTCCCGCCACGCTTGGCCTTGTTGAGCACATCTTCGGCTTTTTTCTTGATTTCAGCGACTTCCGCGTCGGTCTTGTCGACGGTTTTGAACAAGATATGCGCGAGATGCGCCCGGTCTTGCAGCTTGTACTGGTCGATGTGGCCCTGGTAGTAGATCTTCTCGTCGTCCTCGGTGATCTGTGCGCGCTGGCGAATCTGCGCCATATCGAGCAAGGCGTAGTCGACGGTGCGGCGCTCGGGGATGACATACCGAGGCTTGTTCTTCTCGAAATAGGACGCGAGGTCAGCGTCTGAAACTTCCACCTTCGATTGCAGGTCGTCGGGCTTGATCAGCACATAATCGAGTTTGATCTTGTCGTTTTCGCGGCGAAATTCATCACGTATTTCGTCGTCCGTGGCCGTGATGCCGTCGGTCACCAGGCCCATGAATTTCTGCTGGAGCAGCTCATTCTTTATTTCGCTCTCAAACTCCGGCACGGTCATCTGGAAGCGGGTCTGGACCTCCGCCGAGTACCGGTCCATGCCCTCGAACGTGTCCCCGGCAAAAGCCGTAGGTACGAGCCGCTTGAGCAGGTCAGCGTGCTCCTCGTCGGACACGCGTAGGCCCAATCGGTCGGCTTCAAGAGCCAGCATCTGCTTTTCGATCAGTTGATCAACCACCTGCTGGGTATAGAGCGATACAAGCGCCGGAGGAATCTGCCCGTTACGCGTAATCCGGCCGAGTTGATTCTGCACGTCCAGGACAGTGATCGCCTGGTCGCCCACCTGGGCCACCGCGTCTGTCCCACTCAGATCGGTCGTGCCTTGCGGCACGAGATACAAGAGCATGCTGATCCCGAGACCGCCCACGACAACCCCAAGGATGATCCGAACACCCAACTTTCTTTCACGAAGTGCGTCCCACACGTCTAAACAGACCTCCCGCCCAAGGCTGCCCTAGATTTTCCGGTTTTCTGGGAAATAGTCACAGAAAAAACAGACAGCCGCAGCACCAATAAGCAAACAACTCATTATAGGGGAGCCGAGCGTATCCGCTCAATACCTAATCTGATTCCACGCTGTTTCACTTCAACATTCTTCGATGTCCCACCCAGCCGTGAACGATTCTTGAATTTAAGGGTGCCGCACCCTTGCGGTGTTCAAGGGTGCGGGTTTCCGTGCCGCCTCTCTTGATGCCTGAAGCGCCGCCTTGGGGCAGCGAAACTCGGCCCGATCCTCCGGATTTGCGGCGTGCGTAGTTACTTGCAAATGAATAAACCAAGGATTTTAATTTGATCTTGTCCGCAAGACAGGCGATCCTTCGGAGGGGAAGGTCCTCCATGTTTGGCTTGAGCTACCTCTTCTACCCATGGGGCTTCGTGGTGCAGATCATTGCGATCCTGCATTTCGTGCGGCGCCGGCCGGAAAATTACTGGTTCTTTATCATCTTTTTCGGAGGGTTTCTGGGAGCGACCGCGTACATCATCGCGGAAATACTGCCGGATGTGACGCTGCTTCGCGGCTTCTTCCAGGGCTTCGGCCGGAAATCGCGCGCCCGAACGCTCGAAACGCAGATCCTGGACAATCCTTCCGCGGCGAACTATGAAGAGCTCGGCGAAATCTACAAGGACGATGGGCAGTACGAAAAGGCGCGGGAGGCCTTCACTCGCGCGATCGCTGCTCGCAGCGATTCTCCGCACACATTCTATTTCCGGGCCCAAAGCTCGCTGGCGCTGAACGACCTCCCGGCAGCCATCTCTGACCTCGAGCGGGTCGTCGCAGCGGACCGAAAATTCGACTATTACCGGGCGGCGGGCCTCCTGGCAGACGCTTATGCCAAGACCGGCAACCTCAATCTCGCGGGCTCGCTTTACGCCGATGTCACGGAATACTCGACGACGCCCGAAACGCTTTACAATTACGCCAACTTCTTGAAAATGTCGAACCGCCTGGATGAGGCGCGAGATTACGCCCAAAAGCTGCTCGCGAAGAAGCGCACCCTGCCGCGCTACATGGAGCGGAGAGAGCGCCCCTGGTTTCGCAAAGGCAAGGCTTTGATGAAGGAATTGGCAGCCGCTTAGCCCTGACCTGCAAGCGTCAACTAGAAAATCTGCAGAACAACTTCAATCGGTCGAGCTGGTTGCCGTAGCGCGTCGCTGCAGGGTGGCGATCACTGCGTCGATTTCTTGCGCTAGGCGGGCGACGAGTTCCAGAGCGGACTGGCGGCGCGCCATTCGAACGCCTTGCCCGGCCCACAGTGACAAGAATTCGGCTCGGCCTTGCTTGGCCGCTGCCGTCCGCAGAGGGCGAGTGAGCGGGTTCTGCACCGCGAACGACAGGATGGCATCGTCCGTGTGTTGGAACTCGATCTCTTTCATGAAGCGGTTCAGGATACCGCGGGCAGGGCGGCCCGAGAAGGCGCGCGTGATACGCGTTTGGTCCTCGTGAGCATTCAGGATGGCTTCTTTGTACGCTTCGGGGATGCCCGCCTCCTTGCAGGTCAGAAACGCGGTGCCCATCTGCACAGCCGAAGCTCCTAGGGCCAGAGCGGCCACGATCCCGCGGCCGTCCATGATGCCGCCGGAGGCAATCACCGGGACGCGCACCGCGTCCACCACCTGCGGGACCAGAGCCATGCAGCCCACCATCCCCGAGGCGAAATCGCCGGCAAAAGTGCCTCGATGGCCGCCCGCTTCGCTGCCCTGAGCGACGATCGCGTCTACGCCTGATTTTTCCAGCTGCATCGCCTCTTCGACCGTAGTGGCCGTGCCGATCAAAAACATCTCGCGCGCCTTGATGGCGCGCACGGCGCTCTCCGGAAAAGCCCCAAATGTGAAGCTGAAGCACGACGCGCCGCTCTCGAGCGCCGCAGCGAGCTGCTGTTCGAACGAATAGCTGGGCGGTTTGGGCAGTGACGGTGCGGGGAGTCCTAATTCGGCAAAATACGGCGCGAGCCGTGCCAGCATCGTCTCCGGATTCTTGGTCGAATTGCCCGCGGGGAGCGGAGCAAACAAGTTAACCCCAAACGGATGAGATGTTTGCGCGCGTATTGCAGCTGCTGCGGCTGCAATTTGCTCGGGACTCATGTAGGAAAGGCCTAGGAAGCCGATGGCGCCCGCGTTCGAAACCGCCGCGACGAGTTCCGGAGGGTCTGCGCCGCCCGCCATCGGCGCCTGAATGATTGGATGGAGGAGCCCGAGCCGCCGCGTCAGTTCCGTAGCAATGCTCATGGCAGTTGCCTCATGCGAGTCTCTTGGTGACCTCCTCAAGCGTGGCTGATGCACCCGCGATGATTTCCGCTGGATCGAGAGCCGTCATCTTGCCGGCACGCTTCAGGATGCGGCCATCGACGATTACCGTGTCGACGTCCGATGGCTCGGTTGCCTCAACCAGCAAGTGCGCGGGATCGGTGAACACGCCCATGTTGAGGCCGTCAGTGCGCACCAAGATCAAGTCGGCGCGTTTGCCGGGCGTCAGGGAGCCGGTGAGATGGTCGATCCCGAGGGCGCGGGCTCCGTGAATCGTTCCAAACTCGAGGGCACGCCGCGCGGTGAATTTGAATTCGTCAAAGGCCTGGGCATTTTCCGCGTTTCGAAGCAACTTCAAAATGCCGAAGAGGTGAGCGTTGCCCGTCAGCGGCGTGGTATCGACCGATACGCACACGTTGATGCCTGCCGCGTCAAAGTCGCCCGCTTTGGTAAGGCCGTATCCAATCCTGAGCTCCGAGCCGGGCGACACGCTGATTGACGTGCCTGCCGCCGCCACCAGCTTCATTTCGGCGGCAGAGGTGGAAAGAGCGTGAATGAGCAAGAGATCCTTCCCGAGGAAACCTTCGTTGGCGAGGGCTTCAACCCAGCCCGGCGGGGTGTTTTCCCTCGCGCTTAAGTGGACGGAGATGGGAACACCGAACCGTCGCGCGGTCTCGATTTCCTTGCGCGACATTTCGAATCGCTCAGGCGGAACGGGCGAGGTTGTGCTGCCGATGCCGGTCCAGATGTACCCGAGAGAAATGAGTCCGCCATTCGAATGCGCGGACCAATCCTTGTGGAGGGCTTCGAAGTCGGCGAGATTCCGGGGCTCGGTGGGCGGAATGCCGCGGTAGGCGCCGTAGGACCACCTCGCGCGCACTCCCGTTTCCGCAAGCGCCCGGATGTCCTCGATCGCATAGTCGTGGCTGCGGACGTTGTGACACTCGTCATTCGCTGTGGTGATGCCGGAAAAAATCGCCTCGGCCGCAGCAAGGCGCGTGCTGCGGTACATGTCGATCGGGCGCATGGCCTGGCCGTACTTGGTGGTTAGCGGAAAGTAGCCCTGTTCGGCGCTGTCGGCGGCCATCGAACGTAGGTACGTGGTCCACATGTGCCAGTGCGTGTCGATCAGGCCCGGAAGGACGATCATGTGGCTGGCATCGAGCACTTGCGCGCCCGGTGCTTTCAGATTCTTCCCCACGGCGATGATGTCGCCATTCCTGACGTGCACGTCACCGCCGGGAATGTCACCTAAGCCCGCATCCATCGTGAGAATGTGCCCGTTGCGGACAAGGTACTCGCCTCGCGCGGGCAAGCCGGTCGCACGTCTGGGCGCGGTGCTCCTCGGCGTTTGACCTTGCTCTGTAGCGCCGAATGGTGATGGTCCCGCCAAGATCGCAGCGCCCGCTCCGGCCATGCTTTTCACGAATCCGCGCCGACCGGTGCGTTTGCTCAAGGCAGCCACCTTCATGACGAACTATCGGAAGGAAGGAGGATTCTAGACCACAACCGGTGCTGACGCACGCGCGGCGGAGTTCGCCGACAAAAGACAACTGTTGCGTCGCAACGTTCCATGTGCGAAAAACTGTGGTGCTGTTCGCAGAATTCACCGCATGAGTTCAACACTATGCACATTCCCATGAGATTTATGAGAATTCTGGCGCTTGGCTTCGCGAGCGCAATGGCGCTGCCATTCGCTGCAAATGCGCAGGCACCGCAAGAAGATACTCCGGCGCTCCCGCCTGCACTTACGGCGACGCTCGAAAAATTGCGCGATGCGGCGCTCTCGAGCGACTACGCCTGGCTTCAGGCGGCCCACCTCACCGAAAACATCGGGCCACGGCTTGCCGGCTCGCCGCAAGCGGAGGCCGCGGTGAACAATGTGGCCGACGAGATGCGCCGCCTCGGGCTGGACGTGAAACTAGAGAAGGTCATGGTGCCGCATTGGGTCCGCGGCGAAGAAAGGGCGGAGCTGACCGCTTATCCCGGACAAGCAGCCGGAACCACACAGAAAATTGTTCTGACGGCCCTTGGAAACAGCGCTGCGACGCCCGCAGAAGGGCTCACCGCCGACGTCATCGTCGTAAGCAATTTCGACGAACTCAACGCCCTGGGCCGTGAAAAGATCGCAGGCCGCATTGTGTTGTTCAACGAAAAATTCGACAAGAGGATGGCCGCGGCCGGGCACGGAGGCGATGCGTATGGAGAAGCAGTCATTTACCGTAGCCGTGGGGCCCGTACTGCAAAGGGGTTAGGCGCCATCGCGGCGTTAGTGCGTTCCGTGGGAGGCGCCGATTACCGCCTGCCTCATACTGGTTTCAGCGGCGCTGCAGGTATTCCTAACGCTGCAGTTACGGCGGAGGATGCCGATCTGCTCGCGCATCTGGCGAAGCAGGGGCGCGTCGCGATGCACCTGGTGCTGACGCCCAAGACGCTCCCTGAAGCAACGGGTTACAACGTGATCGGCGACCTGAAGGGCAGCGAGCATCCGGAGCAAATCGTCATTGTTTCCGGCCATCTGGATTCCTGGGACCTTGGCACTGGAGCCCTTGACGATGCTGCAGGAGTTGCAGTCGCAATGGAAGCGGCGCAATTGTGCAAAAAACTTGGACTCACGCCGCGACGCACCCTGCGCGTAATCGCTTGGATGGATGAGGAAAACGGGCAATCGGGCAGCAAGGGTTACATGGCCGAATACAAAGATGCGATGCCGAATCACGTCGGCGCGATCGAAAGCGACCTCGGGGCGGGGCACCCGCTCGGCTTCGTGGGCATTTTCAATCCGTCGGTCGAGGCTGTCCTCCGGCCGGTGACAAGTGTGCTTGCTCCGATTGGCGCGAACCTCATAGAAAACACAGGCGAAGCCGGCGCGGACGTCAATCCAATGGCGCCCGCTGGCGTGCCTGTGTTCGGCCTAATGCAGGATGAAAGAACGTACTTCAATTACCACCACACCGCTGCCGACACACTTGACAAGATTGACCCACGCGAATTGGCGGAAAACGCCGCCGCAATGGCTGTGCTCTCATACGCAATCGCGGACATGCCCCAGCCCTTACCGCGATCAGCTGGCTCCCAGTAAGGGAGTCTTTCTATACAGGCGCTACCCAGGCAGCCCAGCCGTTTAGATTGCAATTTGGCGTGTAAAGTATTTGGGGGGAGGAATTACACAAGCGGCGAATATTCTACGTGACGCTCGGCTCCCTCTGAGAATCCAGAATCTCACGCAGCTTGCCAAGCAGGGCTTCCCGCGTAAACGGCTTTTGCAGCACGGTAACTTCCGGTCCCAGCAAGTCAGGATGAGCAAAACCGGTGTAGCCGGACATGAGGAGGACTTTCATTTCCGGCCTTAGCCGAGTCAAATGCTCAGCCAACGCGCGTCCATTCATTCCCGGCATGACCGCGTCCGTCAGCAGCAGGTGTATCGGTCCGCTGTGGGCTCGGGCAATCTCTATGGCCCGGTCAGGATGCTCCGCTTGGAGGACATGGAAACCGCTGTCTGCAAGCAGGCTACACGCTAATTCTCGGAGTGCGTTCTCGTCCTCAACAAGCAATATTGTTTCCGTCCTGCGCAAAGAAGCGTCAAGGCCAGTCATTTGTTTTGCCGCGGGGACTGCGTCTCCAGTTCTGGGCAGGTAAATTTTGAACGTCGAGCCCTTCCCCGGTTCGCTGTAAACCCAGATGTGGCCTCCGCTCTGCCTGACCACTCCATACACGGTCGAAAGACCCAGCCCTGTGCCGTGCCCGAGTTCCTTGGTGGTGAAGAACGGCTCGAAAATGCGGGCCTGCGTCTGGGGGTCCATCCCAATGCCGGTATCCGAGACAGTCAAGAGCACATAGGGGCCTGGCGGTTGGGGGCTGTGCTGGCGCGCATAGCTTTCGTCCAAATCAGCATTGGCCGTCTCAATCGTGAGCTTGCCGCCATTGGGCATCGCATCCCGAGCGTTGACTGCCAGATTCATGATGATCTGCTCGATTTGCCCCTGATCCGCGCGTGTGCGTCCCAACGCCGCGCCCAAAACAGTGCGCAACTCAATATGCTCCCCGATCAACCGGCGAAGCATCTTCTCGACATCGAGGACAACCGCATTCAGGTCCAAAATTTTGGGCGCCAGCACTTGCTGGCGACTGAAAGCCAAAAGTTGGCGAGTCAGGGAAGCAGCTCTGTCGGCGGCCTTTCTTATTTCCGCGACGCTTTTGTGGAGCGGACCGTCCGGAGCCAGGCGTTCCTCCAAATCTTCGCTGTAACCGATGATGACGCCGAGGAGATTGTTAAAATCATGAGCGATTCCGCCGGAGAGCTTCCCAATCGCCTCCATTTTCTGCGCTTGGCGGAGTTGTTTCTCCAGAAGTTCCTGGGCGGCATGTTGTTCCTTCGCCCGCCTGCGATACACTCGTGCACGCGCCTGAAGAGCGGTGAAGACCATGAGAATCGAGAGGCCAAATGCGCCGATAAGCCCTGCCTGCAGCAAAACGCTCCGCGCCTTGGACCGAATGATCGGGGTAGGAACCCTGGAGACAATCTTCCACTGATAGGGAGAGACCGACTCTTGCGATGAGATTTCTTTCATCACTTTGTCATACACGAAGCGGTCGGCAGCGGCGAGAGGTGAGAGTGTGCTGAAAGCGTAGAATCCTTCCCGGTTGTAGAATTTTCCGTTTTCGGCGGCAGCTATCTTCGTCCAAGCGTCAGGCGAGGATTTGGCAAACGTCCTGTCTTTCTTTTGCTCATCCATGAACCCCCACTCGTCGAGAGGGTTCGGGCCCTTCAGCCAGTAGCCATCGGCATTGAGAAGCATTACTTGCCCAAGCGATCCACCTCTTTCCGGTTCGATCTTGTCGAGGATTCTTTGCCCTTCATAGTTAAAGATCAGGACACCGCGCTTGTATCCCTCCTGGTCGAACAAAGGAGTGGAAAACAAGATCGCCGGATGGGGTGGCTGCTCGACCTTTCCCCCCTCCACGTTTAGCTCGAACGGCGAGACAAAAACTTCCTGGCGATCTAGGGCAAGGGTCCGGACAAAGTACGGTTGCTCTGAGACGTCGCGAAGCTCATCCATCGGGACTACGACCGGTGCGCCGTGGTTATAGTTCACCCTGGCGATCTCGACCCCTTTGTCATCCAGCATTCGAATCTCAAAATAGTCAGTCTTCCTTCGGCACCACCGGAGCAGCTCGAGCTCCATCGCTTTGCGTTCCGCGTCGCGGGGATGCCCCAGATAGGACAAAACTTCGGGATTTTCGGAAAGGATGAGCAAATCGGTCACGGCAGGCCTAAGACCGGCGCCGAGTCTCTGTACGGTGAGGCCAACGGTTTCCGTTTCGTTGGACTCCATCTGCACTCGCCAGAAACTCATCTGCGTGGCGTAGTACAAATAGCAGGCCACGCATACCAGGGCCAGAAAGAGCCACGGCACCGCACCGATGCTCGATATCAATTGCCGCAGTAACAGCGAGCGCTGATCCGTTGTTTCGCCTATTTTCATGACTGACTGTCGTCTGTCTTACCTGCCGCTCTTCTCCGAAACTTCAAAATTGACCGTAGCTGTCCCTCCTGCCGGCACAGACACGTGCTTCTCCCAGACCTTCGGATCAGAGAAGATTGGCCGGTGGACTTCCCGGTGCGCGTCGACGTCCATCACGGACTCTTCGCGAACGATCGTCCATCCTTCATGCCAGGCAACAATTTCGTATTCGCCCGGTGGAACGTCGGCAAGCTTGAACTCCCCTCGCTCATTGGTCACCGCGTAATACGGATGTTGCACAACCAGTGTCTCCGCATTCATCCACACGTGCCCCGCGTCGCATTTCAAGTCCACCACCCCGGCCTTGCGCATCGACCGCTTAACGTCCATGTCTTTCAATGGAAACGGCAGGTTGTAGGCAGCGGCGCCCACCATGTGGACATTGTGGAGAATCGGATCGCTGTTCCTCATTCTCATTTCCGTGTTAATGCCTACGAGTAAGACATGCGGCTCGTATCGGCAATTTTTTTGGTTCAGCGTGACGCGCGCCTCGGGCAGGTTCATCGCTTTCCCCCTGGCTATGTCTTTCAGGTATACGACGGTGTTCTCGACGCCTCCCGCTGGTCCAACGATCAATCGTTCCAAGTCGCGGCTTCTCGCCTCGCCGGGGTCGCAGACGTCCCCGTTCTTCGTGATCCGCATCGACAGCGGCTTCGCCGGTGCCCCGGTCCATCTCACCGTTCCGGTGATGGCGCCGCCATTTATCACTCGAATGACTTCATACGATGATTGTGCGGCGGCTTGAAGCGCAGCAAGGAAAACAAGCAAACCCAGAGCACCTGCGCCGACCCGATGGGGCCTGTTCACGTCGTTCTCCTTGTTGGGGCGGCCTTCCATTGGAGCCCGCACCCATAGTCGAGTTCCTATCCACCCGCAGTACGCGTTCGCTGGACCGTCCGGCAGGAATTCGAAAAATTCAGCTTTTTCAAAAACCATATACCCCCCACTACCTAGCGTCAACGCTGGATCGTCCACGACGCAGCCAGATAGGAAACCTTCTCATGTTCAGTACGCCATGAAAACTGGGGTGAAGACGACCCATCCACACTGGGTCCCATGGGACCCTCAGCGCGAGCCATGCTTTGCCCATCCGTTCCCCACCAAAGTCGCCCAGGAGTTCACAGGCTCGCTATTGCGTGGCGGGAAACATTTGCAGGCAGCGTGGTTTGCTGGGCCTAGATGGGCGTGCTAACTTTGGAATGGTCGAAATCCCAGCCCTAGCTTGATGCCGATTCAGAGACCACCCGTCGCGCCGCGCCAACAGAAGGTCTCCCACGTTGAGATCTACTGGAAGACCGTCACCTATCGCACGCTCGCACTCTACATGTGCTTGATCTTGGCTGTTGTGACGGCGATTTTGTATTTGATCTATCCGGAGACGTTTAGCCGGGCGCTGGCGCGGATTTCGGCCAGCGCGGGCGCTACTCAGGGCGCGGTTCTGACCCCAAAGCAGGCCAAGTTCGTGAATCTGGACGGGCGCGTGCAGGTGAAAAAGGTAAATTCGGTGCAGTGGGTCTCAGCGGATTACCGCATGACGCTCGACAAAGGTGACTTGATTCAAACCGGTAGCGATGGCGCGGCGCGCATCACCTTCGCGGACGGCACAACTTACACCGTGCAGGCGGACACGCTCGTCACAGTCGAGGAAAATTCCGTCGGCCGGGACAGCGAAACGCGCGTCGCCATGCACATCACCTCGGGCGCGGTTGATCTCGCGACCGGAACATGGGATTCTCCGAAATCAAAGGCCGAAGTTTCATTTTCGAATGCCGTGGCCTCGGTCAAACAGAATAGCCGTGCGGCAGTGCGCAGCGATCCAACTACGCGCGAAGCAGAGATCACTGTGTCGGCTGGCGCCGCTGAACTCGCGACCACCGACGGCCGGCAGCACGTAGAGATCGGGCGGTGGGAACGCGCGACCGTACCGGCTGCGGGAGGCGCGGTCGTAAAAACCAATGTGCTTGCCCCTCCAGACCTGGCTGGGCCGCTGAATTTGCAGCCGCTGATCGTGCCGGACCCCAAGCACGCGCCGGTGCACTTCGAATGGAAGCCGGTATCGGAAGCGGTCAGCTACGAACTGCGCGTCAGCACGACCTCCATGTTTTCCCGTATTGTGGAAGACCGAAAGGTTGCAGGAACATCTGTGGAAATCACCGGGCTTGATCCAGGGGACTATTTCTGGGATGTTGTGGCCACCGACGCACAGAAGCGCGTGAGTGCCCCAAGCGATACCTTCAAGTTTATGCTCGCGACACAAGGCCGGGGCCAGGAGATGCTCCTGGAGGTCGGAAGCACCGAGTTGCATGGTAACGTGGTGGAGATCAGCGGGCGCACGGAGCCTGGCGCGGCGCTTATCATCAACGGAGAGCCGGTTGCGGACATTCGGAGTGACGGCGCATTCAAATATTTCACCGCACCGCTTTCGCGAGGCGACCAGACCATCGTCATGACCGGCCAGAACAGGCGCGGCGGCACCGTGATCAAGCGCGTCGAGATTGTGGTGCCTTGAACGAGGCGCCTCCGGAGGGAACATAGAGGGGACCTGGGGGGCGCCCGCGCGAACGCGGCCTCCGCAAGCCGCACGCGCAGTCCGGCACTGAGGGAAACATGGTTACCAACGGTTACAACCTTCGCTCGGTCTTCAGTTTGTTTTCTTCCGACCTGGCGATCGATTTGGGGACGGCCAACACCCTGGTCTATGCAAAGACCAAGGGCAT
>JACXTT010009298.1_pt1 | contig 13448 bp, 8 predicted proteins | sample 9270951 | NCBI WGS metagenome assembly JACXTT01 (sample SAMN15532306, study PRJNA645909) | rock metagenome | isolation source: weathered quartz diorite | place: Puerto Rico | collected 2017-06-21
GTGGCGGCGGTCACGGATGCCCGGCTGGCACTTGCATTTGGGGCTATGGCGCTGGGCAACGTGCTGTTGGGTTGGTGGCGCACAGGCCCCCGCCTGCGCAAGGCCCTGGCGAGGGGCTCTTCATGACCCGAGGAGCCTGGACGCTCTGGAAGTACATCCCGCGCCTGTTTCCATACCTCCGCCCGTATAAGGGCCTTGCGGTCATCTCGATCTTCATGACCGGACTGTCAGTGCTCATCGGCCTCGCCGAGCCATGGCCACTCGCGTTCATGGTCGACACGGTGATCGGCGACAAGAAACCGGCGGCGATCGTGGCTCACGTCATCGGAACGTCAGACCGCTTCACGCTCCTGGTTATCGCAGCGACGGCCGGCCTGGTGCTCGTGGTCGCGCGAAACGCCATGGCAGTGCTCCATGAGTACGTGAACACCAAGTTGCATCAGTGGCTGGTACTGGACTTCCGCAGCGACCTGTTCACTCATGCGCAGCGGCTCTCAGTCTCCTATCACGACTCGCGACCGTCAGGTCAGCTGATGACTCAGATCAACCTTCTCCCAGACGCGGCCGGCGACCTGTTGATCGGACTGCCCCCACTCGCGCAGAGCGGAATTACGCTCATCGGCATGTTCGTCATCGCGGTGGAGCTCGACCCTGTGCTTGCGCTGCTAGCCCTGACGGTCGTGCCTGTCATCTACTACTCCGTAGGGATTTACGCATCGCGAATCGTGCCGCGTCTGCAGTACGTCCGGCAACTCGAATTCCAAACCATGTCGATCGTATTCGAGGCGATGTCGATGCTGAGGGTGATTGCGGCGTTTGCCCGCGAACCTCACGAGTTCCGGCGCTTTCGGCGACAAGGCGAGACCGCCGCCGCTGCGCGCGTGAAGCTTACGGTGCGCCAGACGCTGTTCTCGCTCGTGGTCAATACGTGGACTGCCACAGGCACCGCGCTCGTCCTTGGGGTCGGCGCGTACCACGTGTTGCACTCGCAGCTGAGCCTGGGCGAGCTGCTTGTGTTCCTCTCCTATATCGCCGCCGTCTATGGACCCCTGGAGACGATCAGTTCCACAGTCGGTTCAATGCAGCAGCAGCTGGTCAGCGTTCAGGGCGCCCTCCAATTGCTCGACCTGCATCCCGATATCGCTGACAGCCCTACGGCGGTGGAGCTGAGGAATGTGCGCGGTGCCATTTCATTCGACCATGTCGACTTCGCGTATGTCGGCCGTAAAGGAACTCTCAAGGACATCACCTTCACGGTCCAGCCCGGGCAGCACATCGCGATCGTTGGGCCCACCGGCGCCGGCAAAACGACCCTCGCCAGTCTCATCAAACGGTTTTACGATCCCAAGTCGGGCGCGGTATACGTCGACGGTATCGATCTCCGTCAGCTCAAGCTGCGGAGCCTGCGGGAGCAGGTAAGCGTTGTGCTCCAGGTTCCCGAGCTGTTCTCGGGCACGCTCCACGACAACATTCGGTACGGCAGGCTGGACGCGACTAGCGATCAGATCGTGGAAGCTGCCAAAGCCGCCAACGCCCACGATTTCATCAGCCGGCTCCCAAGCAGCTACGAAACGACCGTGGGGGAGGGCGGAGCCCAGCTGTCTGTCGGCGAGCGCCAGCGGATCTGTGTCGCGCGAGCGTTCCTGAAAAACGCGCCCATCCTCATCATGGACGAGCCAACGTCATCAATAGATTCGAGCACCGAGGCGGTCATCCTGGAAGCGCTCGATCGGCTTTCGGTCGACAAGACGACTTTCGTGATCGCCCACCGGCTGTCGACGATTCGGGACGTCGACGGCATTCTCGTCCTCGATGAAGGTCGACTGGTGGAGCTCGGCACGCACGACGAGTTGCTCGAGATGAACGGCCTATACGCTCAGCTGTTTCGGGCGCAGACTGGCCAGCCACGGCCGCGGCTCCAGCCGCGCCTGGCGCTGCAGCCAAGTGAGCGAGCCGCGGGGGAATGAGCCGCCGGCAGATCGTCCTGCTCGGAATGATGACGAAGATCCCTGTGGCGGGAGTCGTCTGGCAAACGCTGCACTACCTGGTTGGGCTGGAGCGGCTCGGCTTTGAGACCTACTACGTCGAAGCCCACGCGCGTACCCCGTCAATGCTCATGAAGCACGCTGACGATGACGGTTCGCAGCGTGCGGCTTCCTTCATCGCGAACACCCTCGGACGCTTCGGGTTTGGAGACCGATGGGCTTTCCAGGCACTCCACGCAGACGGCAGGTGCTACGGCCTCAGCCAAGAGCGTCTGGACAGGCTCTTCGGGTCAGCAGAGCTGATCATCAACCTCCACGGTGGGACCGAGCCGCGTACGGAGCATTTCGCGACGAATCGGCTCGTGTACCTCGAGACCGACCCGGTTGAGGTCGAGATCCAGCTCGCGCAGGATCGGCAGGAGACCATTGACTACCTGCGTCCGCACCTGGCGTTTTTCACGTTCGGTGAGAACTACGGACGCCCAGGCTGCGCGTTGCCGGTCACCGAACTGTTCGATTTTCGACCGACGCGCCAGCCGGTAGTCATCGATTTCTGGCACGGACGTGGCTTCGCCGCGGGCGACCATTACACGACGGTTGGAAACTGGCGCCAGCAATGGCGCGAAATCACTTTTGGCGGTGAGACCTACGGTTGGAGTAAAGACGTCGAGTTCCTCAAGTTCCTCGACGTGCCAAGTCGCACTCGGCGCCGCTTCGAACTTGCCCTCTCGAGCTTCCAGGAGGCGGACCGGCGCCTGCTGGAACAGCATGGATGGAGAGTGGTCGACGGCTTGCGACTGTCGGAGGACATCGACGTCTACCGCGGGTACATCGCAGGCTCACGGGGTGAGTTCACCGTCGCGAAGGATCAGAACGTCAGGTTGCGCACGGGATGGTTCAGCGATCGCGCAGCTACGTACCTCGCAGCGGGCCGGCCCGTCGTTACCCAGGACACTGGTTTCGGCATCAGCCTCCCCACTGGCGAAGGGCTGTTCGCGTTCTCCACTCAGGACGACATCGTCGCGGCGCTCGACGCAATCGAATCGGATTACCCCCGTCACTCGCGCGCGGCAGCCGACATCGCGCGCGAATATTTCGACGCCTCACGCGTCCTCGGCAGGCTTCTATCCGATGCTGGCGTACCGCCAAGCCTGCCGGCCACACGTCCGGCGATCCTGCAGCCTGACCTGGACCTGAACCCGGTCTCACGCCGACCGCTGGTGCTCAACGCGGCCACGATCGACGCAGTCGTACAGGGCAAAGAGCCTGCACGGGTCGCGTGTCCGGCCCATGCGGAGGTCAGCATCGTGGTTGTCACTCAGGACACTTTCGTGCTCACCAAGCTCATGCTGGCGAGCCTCTTGGTCAACACTGAGTCCCCGGCCTACCAGCTGATCGTCGTCGACAACCATTCGCAGGACGGCACCGCCGAGTATCTGACATCTCTGAATTGCCTGGTCGCGGTCCTGAACTCTGAGAACGTTGGCTTCCCGGCTGCGGTGAACCAGGGCGTTTCGCTGGCCCGCGCAGAGGCGGTTGTGATCCTGAACAGCGACGTCATCGTGCCACCGGGGTGGCTGGCCGGCCTAATGAGGCACCTCGACGATCCGACGGTGGGATGCGTTGGTCCGGTAACCAACCGGATCGGCAACGAAGCGGAGCTCGAAGTGTCATACCGCACGTACAGCGAAATGCTCGAATTCGCGGCAGGCCAGGCGCGAGACCACGTGGGCCGCGCCTTCCCGATTCGGACTCCGGCCATGTTCTGTGTGGCCCTATCACGAGCTACGTGGGCCGTGATCGGTGGTCTCGACGAGGGCTTTGGTATCGGCCTGCTGGAGGACGACGACTACGCAGAGCGCGTGCGCCGGGCGGGCCTTCGTTTGCTCTGCGCCGAAGACGTTTTTGTGCATCACTTCGGAGAGGCGTCATTCGGCCGGCTCGTGGCATCGGGTGACCACGCACGACTCCTCCGCACGAATAAGGCTCATTTCGAAGCCAAATGGGGAAAGCCGTGGGCGCCGTATGACCGGCATCAGAGTGCCGAGTACGTGATTCTGCGCGAGCGCGTGAGAGCCGCGGTCCGCGGGTCGCTGCCTCAAGGGTCGACGGTGGCTGTTGTCAGCAGAGGCGACGAGGAGCTCCTGCGGCTCGACGGGATGAATGCCTGGCACTTCCCGCAGGTCGAAGACGGCACGTATGCGGGTTATTACCCCTCTGACGGAGACGAGGCGGTTATTCAGCTCGAGCGACTGCGCATGAAAGGGGCGGACTTCCTTCTTTTCCCGCGGACGGCCTTCTGGTGGCTCGACCACTACGACGTACTGAAGCGGCACCTCGAGGAGAGATACGAGCTCGTCAGCCGCGATGACGCCTGCATCGTGTTCGCGCTTAGTGAAAGCAAGGTGGCCGTCTCGTGAAGCCGCGCAGCGCGATCGTCTGCGTGGCCGGCGTGCATCGCTCGGGAACATCGATGGTGACGGAGGCGATGAAACTGTGCGGCCTCGGCCTCGGGCCTGACTCCGAGTTGATACAGCCGTCGTACTCGAACGAGGCCGGGTACTGGGAAGACCAGCGATTCGTGCAGCTCAACGAAGCCGTGCTCGCGGCGTCGGGTGGAGCGTGGGATCGGCTCCCGACGTTTCCGCCGTCGAATGGCCGAGCATGGACCAAGAAGGGTGGGCTCGGCCTTCTCGTCGGCCAAGGGAAAGAGCTGATAGCGAGCCTTCCGACCGGCCGCACACGGGGCTGGAAGGATCCCCGCAACAGCCTCATCCTGCCGTTCTGGCTCCGGGCTGAACCGTCATTGAAAGTGATCGCTTGCGTGCGGAATCCACTTGAAGTCGCGCTGTCGCTGCAGCGCGTCGGCGCAGTGAAGTCGAACGCTGAGGGTCTGGCGCTGTGGCAGCAGTACAACGCGCGGCTCATGCGCGACGCCGCGCGCGAGCGGCGGATACTAACGCATTTTGGCCGCTACTTCTCGGACCCGACGGAGGAGGTTGCGCGGGTCGCGGAGTTCGCTCAGCTGGAGATCTCGGAGGCCGTTGTGAGCAATGGCCTGAGCGCGATCCGGCCGGACATGAGGCATTCCAGGTTCTGGGATTGCGACCTCGCCGATTTCGGCGCTGACGACGAGCTGATCGATCTGTATCGGCGGATGTGCGAAGAGGCGGAATGGCAGCTGCAGACGTGTCCGCGTCACCAGCCGAGCTCAACCGATGAGGTCGACCGGCTGTTCGATCGCCTGGAGGATGCGCACGCGCAGATCTACGAGCTGCAGGGTCAGATGGCGGGCGGGCCAGACGATTACCGCCGCCAGTTGGGCCGCATCCGTGAGATCGTCCGGTCGGAAATTCCCCGGGATGCTGACATCGCCGTGATCGGCGGCGGGGACCCGCAGCTGCTGATGCTCTATGGGCGAACGGCGCATAACCTCACGCAAGGCCAGCCGCCCGGCAGCGGTATCGGGTGCATGGCGCTTCTTGAGTACGCGCGTTCTTGCGGTGCGACGTTCCTGCTGGTGCCTGCGACGGAATTGTGGTGGCTGGATCAGTACCGCGCTTTTGACAGGCACCTACGGCAGCGCTATTCACTCGTTTTCGACGACGAGGACGTCTGCCTAATCTTCGACCTTCGCGAATCGACGACCGAGTCAGCTCAGTTCGCCTGGCGGGAGTTGAACCACGCGCTGGCATCGGCCGATCGGCGCGACAGCGAGCGCGTGATCCTTGACTGGAACAGCGGAGTCGACCTGGCGCTTCGGCTTCCTGACCTCCGCATCTTCTCGCCTCTTGGTGTAGGAGACGCCCTGCCGTATCTGGACGGCACCGTCGACGTGGTCGCGATCGGTGCAGAGTCAACCTCAGCGCGCCAGAAGGAGGCGCGCCGGGTGGCCACCACCGCGGTGATCAGTTGCGACCGCGACGAGCCGCGAGCCGTCGAGTGGAAGGCCAAGCCGCGACCGTACCTGCCGACGTTCTCGCTCATAGTTGCCGACACGATCGCGCCGGCGCCAGGTTCAACGATTCGAGCGACAGTGCGCCAGGGACTTGACGGCGAGATTCTCATAGCTCGGTCTGCCGCCACATCTCTTGTGAAGGCGTGGAATGCCACGGCCGCTGTTGCGACCGGTGAGGTGCTCGTCTTCATTCATCCGCATGCGCTCGTCCTCGACGGCTGGTTGGAGGCTTTGCTGCGGACCTTCGTTGCGTATTCGGATGCGGGTGCGGTCGCGGCCAAGCTCCTGTACCCGGACGGCCGGCTCCACCATGCAGGCGGGGTCGTTTCGAGCGACCTGACCCTGGCTGACGTCGGTGATGGCGAAGCCAATCCAGTCGCTCCTGCCTACACCTTCGTGCGCTCCGTCGACTTCTGTAGCCCCGCCCTGTTCGGCACGCGGCGTTCGACTTTCACCGCCGCCGGCGGCCTGGCGGACCGGTACGTGGCGGTCGGGCCGCACTTGATGGCGGACTACTGCCTCCGGATCCGCAAGGGTGGGTGCGCCACATACTTCCAGCCTGAGAGCGTCGGCGTCTTCCCGGCCACGCAAAGCGCGGGCGACGAAGAGGCTCAGGCGCAGTTCGCGCGCACATGGCAGCGAAAGCTGAAACCGGTCAGGTCTGCTCGATGAGTTCACGCCAGGCGCTCATCGCGTCCTACTACGTGCCTCAAGCGGCCCTCGACAGCTCCTCGCGACGCCTTCTATACTTCATCGACTTTCTACAGAAGGCCGGATGGCGGGTGACCGTTGCGGCCAAGAATCTCGTCGGTTCTGAGCGCGCCATCGCGAACCTCCAGCAGCGGGGAGTAGCGGTCTACCCGCTCTACAAGCGCACCATCGCGGAGCTGGTTTCGGCCCAGCGCTTCGATGTGGCTTTGCTCGCGTTCTGGCACATCGCCGAACCCCTCATGAATACGATCCGACAGCTCTCGCCTGCCACCCGCATCGTCGTGGACTCCATGGACCTTCACTTCGTCCGGCACGCCCGCCGGGCGTTCGCCTCCACGCCATCGGCTGCCGAGGGCGAAGGCGTCGACGCCAACTATGCGGACGAGATGGCTCGCGAGCTGAATGTGTACGCCGCAGCGGATTCCGTCCTCGCTGTTTCTCGAAAGGAAGCCGCACTGATCACGGACTTCATCGGCGATAGCGCCCTGGCACGAGTTGTGGGTGACTGCGAGGAGCCTGACCAGTCGCAGGTGGCGTTCGACGAACGCCGAGGGATGATTTTCGTCGGCAACTTCGAGCACCCGCCGAACGCTGACGCCGTGCAGTTCCTTTGCTCGGCCGTCGTCCCAAGGATTCCCGAACGAATCCTTGAGCGCCACCCGATCTACATCGTTGGACGGGATCTTGGCGCCGTACCGCTCAACGGCTCGGGCGCGGTCAAGGCTGTCCGCATGGTCGGCTGGGTGCCAAACCTGAAGCCCTACATTGAAACCGCCCGCATCTCAGTGATCCCGCTGCTTTACGGAGCGGGCACGAAGCGGAAGGTCATCCAGACGTTGATGGCAGGCACGCCGGCGGTATCGACCACGGTGGGCCTGGAAGGTCTCGACCTCGAGGACGGTGAGCACCTGCTCGTAGCGGATGATCCGGCTTCGTTCGCTTCCGCGATCGAGCGCCTCCTGACCGACCGCCGGCTTTGGGAGAAGCTGGCTCGCGCCGGCCGCGAGCACGTCCTCCGCCAGCACGACCCGTCCACGTCACTCAGGGACTTGCTGGCCGCGTTCGCAGACGTACTGAAGAAGGAACCCAAGGTCAGGCTACTAAGAGGTAGCCGCAGCGAACTGCCGGACAACAACCGTAGGAATCCAGAGAAGGACGTGTACGACGGGGTTGTCCGCCGCATCCGGCGCATCGTGCGCCAGCGGATTCCCAACGAGGCCATCGTCGCGGTCGTCAGTCGAGGCGACCCGGACCTTATGCAGCTGGGTGGGCGGCGAGCCTGGCACTTTCCTCGCGGCCACGACGGCTCATACGCCGGTTATCACCCTGCGGACAGCACGGCAGCGATCGATCACCTGGAGCAGCTACGGCAGGAGGGGGCCGACTTCGTCGTCTTTCCTAGCACTGCTCTCTGGTGGCTTGGCCACTACCGCGAGTTCTCGCGGCATTTGTTCAGTACGTTCACCGTCGACTATCGCGACGACGACACATGCGTGATCTTCGACCTACGCACGGCCCGCACCGCGGCGCCCAAATCTGAAGTGTCGGCACCCGGAGTCGAGCCGCTCACCTCGCTGGGGGCAGGGACGGTGACGCGCAACGGCCATGACCCCCTGATCAGCGTCGTCATTCCGACCCGCGATCGGGCGAACTTGCTGGCCGCCTCCCTGGCCAGCCTCGAGACGCAGACCCTCGATTCGGCCTCATATGAGGTGGTGGTGGTGGATGACGGGTCGAGTGACACCACCGCCGCGGTTTGCCGGAGCCATCAGTCCCGTATGGATCTCAAATACATGCGAGTCGACAGGCTCGGCATTGCCGCTGCGAAAAACGCCGGCATCTTCGCCGCGCGGGGTGGCCTGGTGCTCTTCTTCGACGACGACGACGTCGCCGATCGCGACCTTCTGCGACAGCACGTCCGGGCGCATGAGCTGAATCCGGACGAGCTGGCCGCGGTGCTCGGCTATACGGACTGGGCGCAGTCGCTTGCGATCAACGAGGTCATGCGCTTCGTTACAGACGTCGGCCATTACCTCTTCGCGTACCCGTCGCTTGTGGACGGTAGGCGCCTCGACTTCACACACTTCTGGGGCGGGCGTGCATCGTGCAAGCGCTCCTTGCTGTCGAAATACGGCCTGTTCCGGCCGGAGTTCGACTTCGGATCCGAAGACATCGAGCTCGCCTTCCGGCTCGCAAAACGCGGCTTCTATGTGACCTATCACAGTGCTGCGGTGCAACACATGAACCGGGTGGTGAGCTATTCCGATTTCTGCCGACGTTGCGAACGACAAGGAAGGTCCCTCGCACTCTTCAGCCGTATGCACTCGGATCCCGCCGTCCAGGAGTACTGCCGCGTGGGCGAGGCGCTCGAGCGATGGCCGGCGCTCAAGCCGGAGCTCACCGTGAACATGGAGCGGACCATCCAACTGGAGACGGCACTCGCTGCGGGCGGCGGGACCGACAAGGAACTTCGCCGCCGGCTGCACGAGATGTACTGGTGGACGTTCGACGCTTGCAAGGTAAAGGGTGTTACCGAAGGACTGGAGGAACTTCGAGAGCCGGCGGTAGCATCCTCGGGCACGCTCCGTGGCTGACGGAACAACGGCTCCCACGGGCCTCGGCGGCGTTTTTGTGGTTGGTGCTCCGCGCTCGGGAACGACGGCACTCGCCCATGCGCTTGCCAACCACAGCGACTTCTGGACTTCCGAGGAAACCCACATCCTCTACTGGCTGTACGGAGATGGCCGATTTGTGCAGGAGTTCGAACGGTGGAGAACCGATCGGGCGAGCGCGACCTGGCTGCGCGCTCAGGATGTGAGCGCCGAGGAGTTCCTCAGCTACGTCGGACTCGGGCTCAACGCTCTGTTTAAGCAGAGGAGCTGGGGAAAGCGGTGGATCGACCACACGCCGTACTACGTACTCATGATCGACGCGCTGGCATCCATGTTTCCGGATGCCACATTCATCCACATACTTCGCGATGGACGGTCTGTGGTCAACTCGATGATCAACGTGGGTGCCACGCTGTCCGCTGACGAGCAGTCACAGATGCAGGCTGGTGAGTTCCTGCCGCCATGGAGCACGGATTTCCGCGCGGCCTGCAAGGCGTGGCGAGAGAGCGTGGAAGCTGGCGCAGGTGCTCGCGAGCGTCATCCCCGGCGGCTGCTTGAAGTGAGGCACGACGAGCTCTCGAACGATCCCGAGTCCGGGTTCCGAGCAATTTACGGCTTTCTAGCAGCCGAGTACGAGTCGCGCCCGGTCGATTACTGGCACTCCAACCGCGTCAACTCGAGTTTCGCCGGCGTGAAGAAGACAAGGTCGCGCTTGTCAGAGAGTGAAGGTGCCTGGACCAGCTGGTCCAAAGAGCAGCGACAGGTCTTCATCGAGGAGGTGGGCGACACGATGATGAGTTGTGGTTTCACCGTCGAGCCATTGAGCTCTAGCCGGTGAACGTCGGCGAGCTCCTGCTCGAGCGGCCGAAACTCCAGCGCGACAGCCTTGGCCATCCGGCCTACTGGGCAATCGGTGAGGACGTCGCCGCCTTCCTTGACCGTGAACTCGATCGCGGCTTACGGACCCTCGAGACAGGCGCGGGTGTCAGCACGATAATTTTTGCGATCAAGGGGACCCAGCACACGTGCGTAGTCCCCGACGCTGCGCTGGTCGGCCGCATCACTGAGTTCTGTGGCGCCGAAGGCATCGCGCTCGACAGCGTCGAATTCCAGATCGGTCGTTCACAGGACATCCTGCCGCGACTGGCGCCTAGCGATCTCGACCTGGTTCTGATCGATGGCGGTCACGCGTTCCCGATCCCATTCATCGACTGGTTCTACGCGGCGCGCGCGGGGCTGCGGGACGGCGGGACTTTGATCGTCGACGACACACAGCTGTGGACAGGTCACCTCCTCGTGGACTTCCTCCGCTCTGAGCCGAACTGGGTGCTCGAATGCGATCTCGGAAAGAGCGCGGTACTGCGGAAGCGTGGCGACGCGTTCCTGGGAGATTGGACCGCGCAACTGTTCGTGATCTATGACGGTGACATGGAGACCGCGATGCGAATGCGGGACGCCGTCCCTAAGCTGCGACATCAGATTCCGAATGGCTCCGCATTCGTGGCCGTCGACGAGGCACAGCTCATGCTCCACAGCCTGGGGATGTTCGATCAAAGGCGACCGCTGCCCTTTCCGGCGCGGGGCGGAAAACCCGCCGACGACGAAACTGCGGTGCTGGAGCTGGAGCACCTGCGTGTTAGTGGCGCAGGTTTTCTCGTTGTCTTCTGGCCTGCTTTCTGGTGGCTCGAGCATTACGCGACGTTCGCCAAGCACCTGCGCGCCAACTACGTGCAGGTCCTGGACGACCCTTCAATGCTCGTTTTCGACCTGCGTTCGCCGGCAGGAGCCGGCTGAGCCGGCCAGGTCGATGGGGCCATCCGCCTCAGGTGGCGACGCGGTGGTCGTCGCCGGTGCGCTGGCGCAGCGCGCGAAATATGGTGGCCACGCCTGGGTGTTCCTCAACTACCTAATCGGTTTTCGTCGCCTCGGGTTCGACGTGCTCTTCCTGGACCGGCTCGAGCCTGATATGGCGATCGACGACGTCACCGCCTACGCGAATGTTCGAGACATACTGGAGCCGTTCGGCCTTGGCGACAACTTCGCCATCCTCTGCCGCGGCCAGCAAAACCTCGGTCTGAGCCGCGAAGCGGTTCTCGAGACTGCCCGGCGTTCGGTTCTTCTCCTGAACGTCATGGGTTTTCTGGATGACCAGGAGATCCTCAGGGCGGCGCCCCTCCGTGCGTTCCTCGATATTGATCCCGGGTTCGGTCAGATGTGGCACGAGCTCGGGCAGGTCGACGTCATGGCCGGCCACGACCGATTCGTGACGATCGGCGAGAACATCGGCGAGCCCGCATGCACTGTTCCGACGTGCGGTCTCGACTGGATCACGACCAGGCAGCCGATCGTGTTGGATCAATGGCCCGCCACGGATGGCAACGGCCCATTTACATCAGTCGGCGCGTGGCGGGGAGATTTCGCTCCGGTCATCTATGACGGCCGGACCTATGGCTTGCGGGTGCACGAGTTTCGCCGGTTCGCGGCGGTGCCCCACATCACAGGCAAGCGCTTCGAGGTCGCGTTCGACATCCATCCGGATGAGACATCCGACCTTGAATTGCTCAAGACAAACGGCTGGTCCTTGGTGAATCCGGCTGACGCTACTTCAAATCCCTCCGCATATCGCTCGTTCATTCAGCGCTCGGGCGCAGAGTTCGCGGCGGTCAAGGGCATGTACGTGCACACCCGATCCGGATGGGTCAGCGATCGCAGCGCCTGCTACCTCGCGAGCGCCAAGCCAGTAGTTGTCCAGGACACCGGACTTGACGGCCTCTACCCGCTGGGAGAAGGCCTTATCACGTTCACGACTCTGGATGAAGCCGCGGCCGGAGTAGAGGAAGTGGCGCGAAACCGCCCGCGACATGCGGCGGCCGCCCGCGAGATTGCCGAGACCTATTTCGACTCTGACAAGGTCCTGAGCTCGCTCCTGCGCAAACTGGCGGCTTGACGTGGCGTCAGCCATCGTCGCGGGCGTGCTGGCTGGTAAGCCCGGCAACGGCGGCCACGCCTGGACGCGGGTCAGCCTGGTGCTCGGTTTGCGCCGCCTTGGGGTCGATGCCGTCCTGATCGAGCAAGCAGAGGCAGCGTCCGAAGAGGCCAACGCCTATTTCGAAAGTATCTGTTCGCGGTTTGGCATCGTCGGTCACCTGTTGACCGGTCCGCCGTCGTCTGAGGTCATTGACCTAGCTGGCGAAGCATCGATCCTGCTGAATGTCGGTGGCCACTTGACCGATTCAAAGCTCAAATCGCGCCCGCGCAGGCGGGTCTACATCGATGACGATCCGGCGTACACCCAGCTATGGCACGAGCAAGGCCTGCTGCGCGACCGGCTTGCCGGGCACGACTTCTACTTCACGTATGGCGTCAACATCGGTCGCAGGGGCTGCACTGTGCCGACGTCCGGAATTGATTGGCGGCCGACCCTCCCACCTGTGCTCCTCGACGAGTGGCCTGTCGTTGCGAATGGCTCTGACCCTGGCTTCACGACCGTCGCCAGCTGGAGGGGAGGGTACGGCCGCGTTGACGCTGGGGGCCGGCTCTATGGCCAGAAGGCGCATGAGTTTCGACGGTTCATCGAATTGCCGGCGAGGGTGCAACAGCGCTTTGAGATCGCGCTCGATATTGGTTCAGACGACGCGAAGGACGTCCAACTTCTTAAGAGCCACGGCTGGTGTCTGGTCGATCCACAAGCAGTGGCGGCGTCGGCAGACCAATTCCGCATCTACGTGCAGAGCTCACCCGCCGAGTTTTCGACGGCGCAGGGGATTTACGTCGAGACTCAGTGCGGCTGGTTCAGCGACCGCACCACCCGATATCTCGCGAGTGGCAAGCCGGCGCTGGTCCAGGACACCGGCTTTTCACGCACGGTCCGCACGGGCGAGGGACTGGTCACGTTCAAGACCCTCGAGCGGGCCGTGGCCGGCGCGGAGGCGATCGCCGGTGACTACGCGGCCCATTCGCAGGCGGCCCGAGCCCTGGCGGAGGAAGTCTTCGATTCGGACAAGGTGCTTGGCCGCCTTATGGAAGAGGCTGGTCTTTGACCGAACGGCTCCGCGTCCTCGTTTCGGGGATGATCGCCGGCACGCCCCAGCAAGGCGGAGCGGCCTGGGCGGTGCTTCAGTACGTCCTCGGCCTGAGACGGCTCGGCCACGACGTTCGGTTTGTTGAGCCCGTCGAGCAACC
>JACXTT010009299.1_pt1 | contig 13447 bp, 11 predicted proteins | sample 9270951 | NCBI WGS metagenome assembly JACXTT01 (sample SAMN15532306, study PRJNA645909) | rock metagenome | isolation source: weathered quartz diorite | place: Puerto Rico | collected 2017-06-21
CCGGCAGGGCGGTAAACAGCGCGGGCAAGGGGAAATTGCGGATCAGCACGAACAAACGGTTACGCTCCACATAGTATGCCTTCAGCGGCGAGGCCGCCCCAGAGGTCTGCGAATAGCCGTGCACCACCACGGCCTTGGGCGCATAGACACAGTTCCATCCGGCCCGGCGCGCCCGCAATCCGAGGTCGGTGTCTTCGCAGTACAGAAAGAAGGCCTCGTCGAAACCGCCGAGCTCCTCCACCATAACGCGGCGGTATACTGCGGCCGAACCGGAGGGTAAGAGGGCCTCGCCTTCTTCGGAGAAGCAGTCGGGCGGGCGGCGGTGTCCACGCTGCTTGCTGCTGCCGTCAGCGGCCAGGAGCATTCCCGCAGAGTCGAGCGTGCCGTCAGGAAGGCGGACTTGGGGGGCGCACATGCCGGCCTCGGGACGACGGTCCAAAGCGTTGAGCATTTCCTGGAGCCACTGGGCCTGGGGAACGGCATCGTCGTTGAGGACCGCCAGAAAGGGGGCGCGGGAACCCGCCCAGGCCTGGTTCACAGCGGCGCCAAATCCCTTATTCTCAAGATTTTCAATGATCCGGACGGAGCCGTGCGGCGGGTTCTGCCCACAGCCCAGAGTCTTCCGGGCCAAGCCGGCGCCGCTGTTGTCGACCACCACCGCCTGCCATTCGCCCAGCGTCTGCCGGCCCAGTCCAGCCAGGCAGTTCAGCAGATTGGGTCCCGCGGCCAGGGTCGGTACGGCCACCGTCACAGAATGTTCAGCCAATTTTCGATTTTACCCGAATGTGAATGAGGGATGACTCCGATATATACATGGGATACAATTGCAGCTCGTTGGGGAGGCTCACGTCTAAGTGACTGCTGGGTTGGGGGAAGTTGTCACCTTCTACTCGTACACCGGTGGAGCAGGGCGTACCATGGCGGTCGCCAACGCCGGTTGTGTGTTTGCCCGGAGCCTTAGCCCGGGCGAACAGGTGCTGGCCGTCGACTGGAGCCTTGAATCCCCGGGACTACACAGGTATCTGCTGAATAATGAAGCGAATACAGAAGATGCGCCAGGCTTGATCGACCTCATCGTCGAGCTGGACCAGTGGCTGGCCAAGCCGGAGAATGCCTCGGCCGGGCCGGAGCAGCTAGTGGAAACTTTTCAACCGGATCGCTTTCTGCTGCCGACGCGGGTTCCTTCCCTTTCCATTCTCAAAGCGGGCCGCTTCGACGGGGGCTACTTCGAGCTGGTGAATTCGTTTCACTGGCAGGCGCTGGATCACAAGGCTCCGTGGCTTCTGCCGGCACTGGTGGACTACTGGCGCCGGAAGTTCCGCTTCGTGCTGATCGACTCCCGCAGCGGCGTCAACGATTTGAGCGGCCTGTGTACGATGATGCTGCCGGACAAGCTGGTGCTGATGTTCGCGCCGAACCGGCATTCCATCGAAGGGGCGTTGGATACGGCGCGGTACGCCACCAGTTACCGTAACGGCAACGGCGAGGGCCGTCCGTTGAAGATCTTCCCGGTACCCTCGCGAGTGGATTTCCTGGAGGGCGCGCTGCGCGCGGAATGGCGATTCGGCGCGGAGGGCGGAGGCTATCAGCCGCGTTTTGAGAAACTGCTGGGCGAGTTGTACAGGGCACCTGAATGCCACCTGTCCACCTATTTCACCGAGGTGCAGCTACCGCATCAGCCGAGGTATGCATTCGGCGAGCAAGTGGCGGCGCTGGCGGAACGGGATTCGCGGACTTCGGCCCTTCGTATGGCCTATGAGCGGCTCTCGGCGCGTCTACTCACTACGGCTCAACCGTGGCAGAAGACAGGCGAGGCGCTGCCGGAGGGAATGACGGAGGTGGATGGGAGGCTGGTGGGCACCAGCGAGGCGAAGGCGCATTTCGCCGGGTTGAGCCGCGTCCGGGAATCGGACCAGGACAAGTGCCGCGCGGCCACGGCGCTGCGGCACGTGGCCGAAATCGAAGAACGGGAGGGACGCCTGGAGGAGGCGCGGCGCTGCCTGAGCGACGCTATCTCGCTGCGCCGAGGGCTGGACGATCGCGCCGAACTGGCGGCTTCGCTGGAGGACCTGGGGCGGCTGGAACGCGACCTGGGCGAATGGGACCGGGCCAAGACGCACTATCGCGAAGCGGCCGAAGCGTACCGCTCGGCGGACATTCCCTGGCAGCGGGCGCGATGCATGGAGACGCTGGCGGAGCTGGCATTGCGGCTCGACAACATCGACGAAGCGCGGTCGCTGCTGCTGCTGACCCTGGACGTGCACCGGGCGAACCACGACGCACTGGGCCAGGCGTCGGTGTATCACGGCCTGGGCGAAGTGGAGAAGAAGGCCGGATCGAACGACGCGGAGGATCATTACTATCACGCGATCGAGATCTTCCGCGCCGAGCGCGACGCGGAAAAACTCGCCGCCTGCCTGCGCAGCCTGGCCGACCTGCAGCGCCGCCGCAACAAGGTAGAGGACGCACGGCGCAATTTCGAGGAATCGGCGGAGCTGTGCCGCGGCAACGGAGACAACTCCGGCCTGGCGCACGCTCTGCAAGGGCTTGCCGACACCGAACGCCGCGTGAAGAGGTTCACCGAAGCGCTGGCGCATTTCGAGGAATCCATCTCACTGCACCGGCGGCTCAACCAGCACACACCGCTGGCCAGCGCGCTGCAGGGGCTGGCCGAGCTGGACAACCGGCTGGGCCGTATGGCGGACGCGCGCACGCATCTGGAGGAAGCGATGAAGCTGTTCGGGGCTTCCAACAGCCAGCTCGGCGTGGCCAATTGCCTGCGCAATCTGGGAGACGTAGAAAGAAGGCTGGGCAATATCGACGGAGCGCGGGGGCTGTACGAAGCGGCGATGGAGATTTACCGCTCGGAGAATAACAGTATGGGGCAGGCCAACGCGCTGCAGAGCATGGGCGATCTTGAAAAGCGCGTGGGACGCTGGGAAGAGGCTCAGCAGCGCTACCAGGAGGCGATCCAGCTTTTCCGAAAAGTCAATTCCTCGCTGGGGCTGGCCAACACGCTGAAGAGCCTGGGCGACGTGGAAGGCGAAGCGGGCAACTTCAAGGTCGCGCGGGATCACTACGAGCAGGCGATCGAGCTTTATCGCAACGAAGGCAACCAGTTGGGCGTGGCCAACGCGATGCAGAGCCTGGGAGACCTGGAGCGGAAGCGCGGCGGCTTCAAAGACGCCATCACTTACTACACTGACGCCCGCTCTCTCTATATCGCCGAGCAGAACCGGGCGGGACTGGCCTACACGTGCAGCGAGTTGGCCCGTGTGTCTCACGCGACGTTCGATTTCGCGGCTTCGATACGGTACATACAGGAGGCAATCGAGGCGGGGCAGGCTTCCAAGGTGTCGTCGGTGCTGGATTACGTCTGGGCCGTGCAGCGAGAGCTGCGCGGGGGCGCGGCGGCCAGGGCGTAGGCGGGATCGCCTGGAAGGCCGCTTGCTGACGCGCGCGGCCCGGCGGGCGAGCTGCTCAAAAAAAACGCTGCGCGAAAATGCTTTACCACTCCAGCAGGTAACCCCGTTTGCCGACGTTCACGGCGCGGGTCTGTCCCATGTCGATCTGAACGCCCTCGGCCTCGTGGATGTGGCCGCAGAAAAAGTACTCCGGCTGGCTCTTTTCAATGAACTGGCGCACGGAGCGGCTGCCGGCATGGAGACCGTTGCGGATCCGGTCGAGGTCGGTGCCGAAGGGAGGAGCGTGGCAGATCATCACCAGGCGCTCGAGCCCAGAAAACCGCTCCAGACGCTCCGCGATCTGCTCCTCACTATACTCGCCGGGAGTGTTGAAGGGCGTGGGGCTGGAGTAGCCGAGGCCGGCCATGCGATAGGGGCCGGCGTCCATGGTCTGCTCGTGAAAATTATGGAGCCCGAACTTTTCGCAGAACTCGGCGATTTGCGCCGCCGACTCGTGGTTGCCGGGCAGCACATACACCTGCGACGCTTTGGCCCGCAGAGCTTCCCCGCAGCGGTCCAGGCCGCGCGACCAGGTGGCCAAATCGCCGGCCGCGAAATAGTAGTCGGCCTCCACCGTCATCAGGCGCTGAAGCGCCCGCAGATCTCCGTGAATATCCGAGAAGATGAGCGCTTTCACTTTCACGCCGATTGTACTATGAAGATGCGAGCCCGACGCCCGGTGAGTGTTCTCCGCAGCGGGGGCGCCGGCCGCCGCAGCCTGAACCGGCCCGTATGGATCAAGATCCACCACTCAGCATCGAAGCCCTGGAAGCCGAGCAGGTCCGCCGCCTCCGCGAGCGCGAGGCCGGCGACCAGGATGCCCGGCGCTACCGGGAGCTGGTGGATAACGCCAGCGACCTGATCTTCACCGTCGACATGGAGGGCGTTTTCAGATTCGTCAACCGGGCTTCGCTTTCCGTGTTGGGATACACCCCCGAGGAGATGCAGGGCCGCAGCGTCACGGAATTCGTCGCCCCGGAATACCACGATCTGATGTCGCGGAATCGCGACCGCAAAGTGGCGGGGGAGGAAAGCACGGAATATCTGGCGGAGGCGGTGCATAAGGACGGTTCCCGCAGGTGGCTGGCGATACGGACCTCGCTGGTGAGGAAGGACGGGCGGATCGTGGAAACGCAGGGCATCGCGCGCGACATCACCGAGGCGCGCCGGGTGGAGCAGGCGCTGCGCGAGAGCGAAGAGCGCCTGCTCCTGCTGGTGCGGGCGACCAACGACGCGGTGTGGGATCACGACGTGGTGCACGATACGATCTGGTGGAACGAAGGGATCGTCAACTTCGGATACTCCCGGGCCGATATCGAATGGAGCGGCGACTGGTGGCGCGAGCGCCTGCATCCCGAAGACCGGGCCCGGGTCATCGAAGGAAGGCGGCAGGTGGCCGGCTCGGGCGGCGAATACTGGTCCGACGAATACCGGTTTCTGCGCCAGAATGGCTCCTACGCCAATGTGTACGATCGCGGGTTTGTGATCCGGAGCGCGACCGGAGAGCCGGCGCGCATGGTGGGCGCGATGCTTGACGTCACGCTTCAGAAGGAAGCCGAACGGGCGGCGCGGTCGATTGCCGAGCGTTTTGAGCTGCTGTTTGAGAGCCATCCACAGCCGATCTTCGTGATCGACTCGGAGACGCTGCGGTTTCTGGAGGTCAACCCGGCGGCAGAGGCGAAGTACGGGTACTCCCGCGAGGAATTCCTCCGTATGCGCGTCACCGATATCCGCCCGGCGGACGAGGTGCCCCGCTTCCTGGAACACCTGCTTTCCGATGAGGCCGAGCAACCATTCTATGCGGGTAAATGGCGGCATCAGACGCGCAGCGGGAAAATCATCGAGGTGGAACTATTGCGGCGCAGGCTGGTCTTCTCGGGCCGTCCGGCGCGGCTGGTGGTAGTGCAGGACGTGACCGAGCGGCGCGCCCTGGAACACCACGTTCAGCACGCGCAGCGGATGGAGGCGGTGGGTCGGCTGGCGGGCGGCGTGGCGCACGACTTCAACAACCTGCTGACGGTGATCAGCGGGTACTGCGAGCTTCTGCTCAACCGCCGGGATCCTTCGGACCCCGCGTTCAAAGCGCTGGACGAAATTCGCAGCGCGACGCGCCGGGCTTCCGGGCTGACCCAACAGCTTCTGGCCTTCTCGCGGCGCCAGGCGGTGAAGCCGCAGCGGCTGGATCTCAACCAGGTGGTCGGCGACATGGTTCCGATTCTGAAGCGCCTGCTGACCGATTCGATCGAATTGGAACTGACACTGCCAAAGGGCGCGGCGCAAATCCGAGCCGACGCGCGCCAGTTGGAACAGGTAGTGATGAACCTGGTGGTCAACTCCCGCGACGCTATGGCGGAAGCGGGACGCATCAGGGTTTTCGTCCAACTGGTGGAACTGGATCGGACGGCGGCGGAGGGGCGCGCGGGCGGTCCCTACGTGGAGCTGACGGTTGCCGACAGCGGACATGGCATGGACGAGGAAACGCTGAGCCATGTCTTCGAGCCCTTCTTCACCACCAAGGAACCGGGAAAGGGCACCGGGCTGGGACTCTCGACTGTGTACGGAATCGTGGATCAAAGCGGCGGGTTTATCCGCGTCACGAGCAAGTTGGGCGAAGGGTCGACGTTCCAGGTTTATTTTCCGCGCATTGACGACGCGGGGGCCCCGGCGGAGGGCGGCGAGTCGATCCTGGTAGTGGACGGCGACGGAACGTCGAGGGGCGAGATTGCGAAGGCGTTGCGAGCAGCCGGATACCAGGTGGCGGAGGCGGAAAGCGGCCTGGATGCCCTGGAACTGGCCGGCCGCGGGCGGTTCGATCTGCTGGCGGCGGGCGATCCTGCTGCGGGCATGAGCGGCGCCGACCTCGCGGTGCGGCTGAAGCGAATTCATCCGGACACGCGAGTGGTCTATTTTTCCGCGCACGGCGGAGGCCGCGTGCCGCGCAAGCCGATGGAGATGGCGGACCTGCTGCGCGAAGTGCGGTCGGCGCTGGATGAGTGAGAGGGTGGGATGGGAAGTTTGGGATCAGAGTGTATCATAGCTGGGCTGCACGGTGTACTACAATGTACCCGCTAAAGGTTCCTTTCATGCTCAAAGCTTCTTTTTATCTAGGAAACGAAAAGATTGAGACCGGGTCATGCGCGCCGGTCGATCCAGGGCCGGGACAGGTGCAGATTCAGGTGTCGCACGTGGGCATCTGCGGCACCGATCTTCACGTAGTGCGCGGCAAGATGGATCACCGGGTGACGTTCCCGCAGGTGTTGGGCCACGAGATGGCGGGCACCATCTCCGCTACCGGCGCGGGCGCCGCGGCCTGGAAGAAGGGAGACAGGGTGACGGTGATGCCGCTCGATCCCTGCGGAGCGTGTCCGGCGTGCGCGGCTGGGCACAGCCACATCTGCATGAAGCTGAAGTTCATCGGCATCGACGCTCCGGGCGCGCTGCAGAGCCTGTGGACCGTACCGGCGCATACGCTGCACCGGCTGCCGGAGAACCTGTCTCTGGAACAGGGAGCCTTGATCGAGCCGGTGGCGGTGGCGTGCCACGACGTCCGGCTGGGTGAAGTGAAGGGCGGGGACTACGCGGTGGTGCTGGGCGGGGGTCCTATCGGCACGCTGGTGGCCCTGGTTGCCAGGAGCCGCGCGGCGCGCGTGCTGCTGTCCGAGATCAATCCTTTCCGCCTGCAACTGGCGCGCGATCTGGGACTGGAGGCGGTCAATCCGAAAGAGACCGATCTGGCCGGCCTGGTTGCGGAACAGACCGGCGGCGCCGGCGCCGACGTTATTTTCGAGGTCTCCGGATCCCGGGCCGGCGCGGAAGTGATGACGCAACTGGCTCGCACGCGCGGGCGAATCGTCATCGTGGCCATTTTCGCGGAGCCGCCGAAGATCGACCTGTTCCGGTTCTTCTGGCGCGAGCTGCGGCTGTGCGGTGCGCGCGTGTACGAGCATCAGGATTTCGAAGCGGCGATCAAGCTTGCAGCCTCGGGCGCGCTGCCACTGGACCGGCTGATCTCGGCGCGGCGGCCGATCGAGGAGGTAGCGCAAGCGGTCCACCAGTTGGAAGGCGGCGGCGAAGTGATGAAGATTCTGATCGAGGTTGGGAGCTGATGGGCGCGCTGGACCTGTTCCGGCTGGACGGGCAGACGGCATTGGTCACGGGCTGCCGCCGGGGCATCGGCCGGGCGATGGCGGCTGCGCTGGCCGAAGCCGGCGCGGACATCATCGGCGTCAGCGCGTCGCAGGAATCTTCGGGCAGCGAAATCGAGCGTGAAGTGACCGCGCTGGGCCGCCGGTTCCTTGGCTACTCATGCGATTTCAGCGACCGCAAGGCGCTGTACCGGTTCATCGGGCAGGTGAAGGCGGACGTTCCGGCGATCGATATTCTGGTCAACAACGCGGGCACGATTCTGCGCAAACCCGCGGCCGAGCATCCGGACGAATACTGGGACAAGATCCTGGAGACGAACCTGTCGTCGGCGTTTATTCTGACTCGCGAGATCGGGAAGAGCATGCTGGAGCGCGGCAAGGGGAAGATCATTTTCACGGCGTCGCTGCTGACGTTCCAGGGCGGGATCACGGTGCCGGGATACGCGGCGGCGAAGGGCGGCGTGGGCCAGGTGGTGAAGGCATTTGCCAACGAATGGGCCGGCAAAGGAGTCTGCGTGAACGCGATCGCGCCGGGCTACATCGCCACCGACAATACCGAGGCGCTGCGCAACGACCCGGTGCGGAATCCGGCGATCCTGGCGCGTATTCCGGCCGGGCGGTGGGGCGAGCCGGCCGATTTCAAGGGGGTCGCGGTGTTTTTGGCGTCGAGGGCGTCGGATTACGTCCACGGCACGATTGTTACCGTCGATGGCGGGTGGATGGGGCGGTAGCGCCGGGCGCGGGCTGTCCCCTCTTCAAGGGTTGCCGCCGGTCACTGGGACGTGGATTACAGTGACGGCGTCGGCGGCCATCGCGGAACGCAGAGCGGGGGCGATATCGGCGGCCTTTTCCACGCGTAGTCCTCGTGCACCGAGGGAACGGGCGAGGTCATCGAAGCGGATAGGGCCGAGTTCGGTGGCGATGCCTTGTCCAAACTGGCGCAGATGGCCGGAGTGGGTGATACCCCAGCATTGGTCGTCGGCGACGATGGCGACGAAATTCAGCTTCTGGCGGACGGCGCACTCGAGGTCGGCCACGGTGAAGGTGAACGCGCCGTCGCCGGATAACAGCACAACCGGCCGCGACGGGAAAGCCAGGCGCGCGGCCATTGCGCCTCCGATGCCGTAGCCGACGACGCCGCTGCGTCCGCAGGTCAGCCAGTGGCTGGGGTAGCGCCGGCCGCACAGCAACTGGTGCGCCCACTGGCCGATGCTGCCGCCGTCGATCAGGAGCGAGGCTTCCTCGGGCAGCGCTTCGGCCAGGGCGCGAACGACGTCGCGGGAATGCAAGCGGCCTTCGACGGCTTGTCCGTCCGCCACCGCTTCAACGTGCGCGGTGAATTCGTCGCGCAGGCGGCGGGCTTCGGCCAGCCAGGTTGCGAAAGGCCGGACGCCGAGGGCCGTACATTTTTCGTCGAGCCACGGCCAGCCGGCGTCCACGCGGTGAACCGCACCGGAGACGTCGAAGTAACCGGTGCGATAGTCGACGGCGGCTCCGGCGAGAATCACGCAGTCGGATTGGGCCAGTAGTTCGGGGCCGCCGCTGGCGGCGCCGACGACCCCGAGGAACGCCTCGTGCGGCCGGCCGCAGACGCCGCGGTCCCAGATCGGCGTTTGCACGGGAATGCGGAATTTTTGGGCGAAGTCCATCACGGCGCCGGCTTCCGCGGCGTAGAAGAGTCCACTGCCAGCGACGATCAGCGGGCGCGAAGCCGCAGCCAGCGCGCGCGCCGCCGCGTCGATGGGTTGCGCGGGCGATTCCGCCGGGCGCGGGGCGTCGTTCGGACGGGCGCTGCACGTCCATCGGAAGCATGAGATGCACGGGACCGGCCGGCGGATGGAGCGCAAGCCGCCAGGCTTCGTCGAGCGACCGGATCACGAGGACGGCGGAGTCGAGCCGGCGCGAGTATTTTGTGACAGGACGCAAGAGTTCCGCCTGGTCCAGATCCTGGAAGCAGCCGCGTCCCAGGGTGGGCAGGTTCGCCGAGCCGCTGAAGCAGAGCATGGGGGCCTGGTCGAACCAGGCATTGAGAACTCCGGTGAGGGCGTTGGCTACGGCGACTCCGCTGGAACTCGCGCAGACGCCGGGGCGGCCGGTGAGGCGTCCGTAGGCTTCGGCGATATAGGCGGCGGTCTGCTCATTGCGGGTGTCAATGAGGCGGATGCCGGCGCGGCGCGCGGCGTCGAAGAGCGGATCGAGGCCGTGCCCGCACAAAGCTGAAATCCACTCGACGCCGCGGTCCCGCAGACCCGCCGCCAGCCAATCCGCCGCGCTGTGTTTCCTCACCGTCACATTGTATGTGGAAGGGCGGGGCTGGGGGGATGGACGGGTCCAGGCGACAGACAAGTATGTCTGTGCCACGGGTGGTATCATGCGGCATGCGAATTTGCCTGACCCTCCTCGCCGCCGCAGGTCTGCTTGTGGCCGCGGATGATCCGTCCGGCCCCGTGCAGTTCCGGCCGCACGTTATCGAATCCAAGATCCCGGGCGGCTACTCGGTGGTAGTCGCCGATATCAATCACGACGGCAAACCCGACGTCATCGGCCTTACCCAGCGCATCACGGAGCTGGCGTGGTACGAGAATCCCTCCTGGGAGCGCCACGTTTTAGTGCGGGGCATGAACGGGCTGGTTAACCTGGCAGCGGCCGATATTGACGGCGACGGAATTCCGGAGATCGCGCTGGAGAACGAATTCAGCATGGTCGCGGCCAAGAGCCAGGGCCTAGTGTGGCTGCTGCGCCACCAGGGAGACCCACGGGAACTGTGGAAGGCGGAGAAGGTGGACGCGATCACGACGTCTCACCACGTAGCGTGGGCGGATCTGGACGGCGACGGAAAGAAAGAGCTGATCAACGCGCCGCTGATCGGTGCCAAGGCCCTGGCGCCGAAGTACGAGGACCACGTCCAACTGCTCTACTATCCGGTGCCGAAGAACCTTCAGGGCGAATGGAAGCGCCGCGTGATCGACGATCAGCTTTACGGCGTGCTGCACCGCGTGCGGGTGGTCAAATGGGATCCGGGCAAGCGCGATCAACTACTGACAGCGAGCTTCGACGGCATCACGCTGCACAGGGCAACCGGCAAGGGCGAGAAGATGCGCTGGGAGAACGTGCGGCTATCGAAGGGGCACGAAGAAGCGGCGCCGAGGGCCGGCACCAGCGACGTCGCGGTGGGCAATAACGCTAAAAAACGTTTTCTGGCCGCAGTCGAACCGTGGCACGGAAATGAAGTGGTGGTCTATACCGATCAGGCCGGCAAATGGCAGCGCACGGTGATCTTCGATCAGTTGACCGAAGGCCATGAGGTTTGTGTGGGCGATTTCAACGGCGACGGCCGCGACGATATCGTCGCAGGCGACCGGGCGAAGGGCGCGATCTCCAGCTCGCACGTGTTTTTCTCGCAGGACGACGCAGGGACTAAGTGGCATCATGAGGTTCTGGACAATATGGGCATGTCCGCTTCCGGATGCGCCGTCACCGACATGAACGGCGACGGCCGCCCCGACATCGTCATGATAGGCGGGGCTACGGCGAACCTGAAATGGTACGAAAACACCGGCCGGCCGTAGGCGGGACGCGGCGTCTGAAGCCGTTACCACCACCAAAACGTGATAGAGTATGCGCTCATGCCGACCGCGCGCGCCGCTGGTCCAAAGAGGCTTCACGATGAAACGGTTCGCCAGATCGCAATCCATATCATGCGGCGGGCGACCGGTGAGGAGCCGGTAAGGCTGCCCAAGGAGGACGATCTGTGCCGGCAGCTCCACGTAAGCCGGACGATTCTGCGCGAAGCCGTGAAGGTGCTGGCGGCGAAAGGGATGTTGGAGGTGCGGCGCCGCACGGGGACGCATATCCGTCCGCGGGCGGAGTGGGCGCAGTTGGATCCTCAGATTCTGGCCTGGCAGTTCGAGGTGGGGGCGTCGGCGGAGTTGATCCGCAGCCTGATTGAAGTGCGGCGGATCATAGAACCGGCCGCAGCCGCGCTGGCCGCAGAGCGCGCAACAGAGGAAACCATTCGCGCCCTGGAATACTGGTTCGGGCGGATGGAGCGGACGATGGGGGAGGTGGACGAGCACACGGCGGCCGATATCCAGTTTCACGTGACGATCTTCAAGGCCACGGGCAATTCCTTGCTGGAGCAGATTGCCTCCACTTTACAGAATGCGCTGCGCTTCAGTTTTCTGGTGGGCTCCCGGCATAGTGGCGCGGTGGAAGCGTCGCTGCCGCGGCATCGGCACTTAGCGGATGCGATTGCGCGGCGGGACCCACAGGAGGCGAAGGCCGTGATGGAATGCATCCTTGAGGCGGCGCTTGGAGATATCGAGGCTGTTTTCAGCAGTCCGGCGGGGCAGCGTCCGGCGGTGCGGTAGCTATCAGCGACTTGACACAAGTGGGAACGCCTTGTCACATCACAGGGACGCTAGGGCGGCGCGCATGCCGTTGAGCAGGACCACCGTGTCGACGGAGTAGCAGAGATAGCGGACGCCCAGGCCGCGCCATCTGCGGGCTTCGGCGGCGGAATTGGTGAAGACGCCGGCGGCGCGGCCGGCGGCTTCGGTCTTGCGCACGATGCGGGCGCCCTCGGCGAAGACACGCTCGTCGGAAGTCTGTCCCGGAATCCCAAGGCTCTGGGACAAATCGTAAGGTCCGATAAAAAGCACGTCGAAAGCGGGCACTTCCAGAATCGAATCGATGGCGGCGAGGCCCTCGGCGCTCTCCACCTGCAAGACCACGGTGGTTTCCTGGTTCGAGTGGGCCAGAAACTCGGGAACGGGCCGGGCGGAGAATCCGGCGGCGCGGACGAAGGGATTGAAACCTCTCATCCCGAGTGGGTGGAAGCGCGAGGCGCGCACCGCGGCGGCGGCCGCCTGAGCCGAGGCGATCTGAGGAATCTGGACGCCAGCGGCGCCAGAATCGAGGGCATGCTGGATCGCGGGAGGGTCGGCCGACGGCACGCGCACGATGGCGGGGAGTCCGACGGTTCCGGCCGCGCGCACGAGGTCCGGCACCTGGGCCGCCGTGATGGGGGCGTGTTCGCAGTCCAGAACGACGAAGTCCCAGCCGGCGAGGCCGGCGATTTCCACCGCTTCGGGGCCGGGCAACTCGCAGAAGACGCCGCGCAGCCCGCCCCCTTCCCGCAAGCGGCCTCGAAGTGACGGAAAGGCGATGGTTCGATCGGGCTGAGGTTCGGGCCGGTTCGGCTGGGGTCCTTGGCTCACCGCTTAGTCTCCTGGTTTTTTGACATTTTGACGTGCAGCCTCAAAGCTGTATAATACAGGTACCGTGTCAGCCGCACCGTGCAGAGCACTTCTTGTCAAGGCGCTGTGCTTGATGGTTTGCGAGTCGTACCGTCGCAAAGCGCGAGCTTTCCTTCAGGGCCTCTCCACCGACGAACTCCAGTACATCACCGAATTCATGGGCATGTGCATTCTGGAGGGAGATTCTCCGTGCAATTGGTCGCGGATCCGGCTGGCGGAGGCAATCGAACGGTTCGATCGGACCCGGAGGGGCACTCCTTCCGACCGGGCTCATAAGATGATCCTGCTGTTCGAGTACATTTGCCGCTCGACCTCGGTTCCGGCGCCTGTCGCCGTTCGCGCCGCCCACCCGTAACGGAAGGCGGCTGGACTGCTACATTGTGGTGGTGATCGCCCGCGCCCTTTTTTGCTGCCTGCTTGTAAGCCTGCCTGTGGCCGCCGCCGATCCGGCGGATGTCATCTACTTTAACGGAAAGATCGTCACGCTTTGGGCGGGGATGCCCGTGGCCGAAGCGGTCGCCATCCGGGGAACGCATTTCGCGGCGGTAGGGACCAGCGCGGAAGTGCGGAAGTCGGCGGG
>JACXTT010009300.1_pt1 | contig 13445 bp, 11 predicted proteins | sample 9270951 | NCBI WGS metagenome assembly JACXTT01 (sample SAMN15532306, study PRJNA645909) | rock metagenome | isolation source: weathered quartz diorite | place: Puerto Rico | collected 2017-06-21
AATTGATTCCCGGGAGAAATTGCTGCCTTCCGGGCTTTGATTTCCGTAAACCATTTTTTAATTTTAAGGTGCTTCTCCAATAACCGCTAAAATCTTTTCTATGAAACACTTCAACAAAACCATCATAGCCGCATTTTTATTTTCAAGCATATTATTCTTCAGTTGCAGCAAGACTGCTAATAACAACAATCCGCTCTCTCCGGATGCGTCTCTTGCGGGATTACATAATTACGGTGTGTTGCCCATGCAACCTGAGCAGTGGGTGAATGTGCCAACGTTTTCATCTGATATCTTCCTTGGTGCTGTAAGATCAAATGGTTTATCTTACTCTCCCTCCATGCCTGGCAGTTACCTGCTCACTTCTCCTGTAGTAAGAGACCAGGGGCAGATTGGTTCCTGTACTGGTTTTTGCGGATCGGAAGCCGGCGAGATATTGTACTATTATAAAACCAACAGTCCGGCCGCTATTACTAACCTCACACTGGCCAATGGCGCATCTACCGCTACCAATACACAGTTTTCAAATCCTTCTGCATTGTTCGGCTCTTCTTCTGCATTAAGCCCTTTGTTCCTGTATTATGTAGAGCGTTGTGTTATCAATAAACAATCGATCAGTACAGATAAGGGCGCCTATATGGTAAACATCCCGCAAACACTGCAGGGTTTAAGCAGCAACACCGGATCAGGTACACCACTCACGCTCAACGGAAAAACATTTGCAGGAAATTGTATGGAAAATTTATACCCTTATCCTTCCAACGGGTCAAACACATCCAGTCAATATAACACACCGCCCGATGCGACGGCTGTAGCTAATGCTACCAATTTTGAAATAGGTACTCAATCCGGCACAACTGGCAGCAGTGGTACTACCAGCGCTGGTTATTATGTTATTAATTCAACCAGTCTTTTTGCAGATGTAAAAACGGCTTTGGTTAATAACAAGCCTGTTATGATGGGCTTTAATGTATATGATAATAGCAGGTACCAGTATTTTGAGGGACTGAATACCAGCAGATATACTTATAATCCACTGGCATCTAATGGCAGACTTAATTCAGGAGTAAGGCTATTGGGCGGACATGCTGTACCGATCATCGGTTATATTGATGATGCCAGCCAGCCGGGAGGCGGGGTTTTTATTTGTGAAAATTCGTGGAGTACCGGATGGGGGTATTATGGCTATTTTTATTTGCCTTATTCGGTTTTGTCATCAAGCACAGTTGTTCCTAAGGGAAGTCTGTATGTTGCCATATAGCTAGCAGGATCATATGAATGAATACATGTTTTATATCCGCAATGCAGGTGATGCTAAAGCGGCATTGAGCACAGAGCAGCACCTGGCATTCGTAAAAGCATGCGAAGTGTACATTGATAAACTGAAAAGCCAGGGTAAATTAATAGCAGCACAACCGCTGCTGCGTGAAGGTGTTCGTATTTCCAAAAAAGGAAATGACTGGGATATATCGGGTATAGTTACCTCAAAAGAAGTGCAGGTGGGTTATTATCATATTCTGGCCGATGATATGGAAGATGCCATTGCTATTGTAAAAGAAAATCCTGAATTTGCTTACGTAGCATCTGCAACGATTGAAGTGAGGCCGGTGAAAATGAAAGAAGAGCAAACCAATTTTATTTATCCTAAGGGGAGATAATCTGAAGAGTCAATATCAAATCTGATCACAAAAATAAATAACTTACATGATCCCGAGTAATTCTATGGTCTTGGAATTACTTATGTTCTGCAATTTCATTCCTGATCCTTTGGTTTACATCAATTTTAGCCCCTAGCAGTAAAAATATACGGGCTCCGTATTCCCTGGCATAAGGGTTTTCCAGCCTGCCTGCCAGTATAACGGTATCGAACAGCGGTTTCTCCTTGGTTCGCAAACTATCCGGGTCTATATGGAACTTAACAAGGATGGCATTTCGGATAGGCTTATCAAGTGGCATCCAGTCAATATAATCCGCATTGAATGATACTGCATGAATGTCTTTAAAACGGGAATAATAATTGATCGCACCGGCCTGTCCGTAATTATCACACAACACAATGGTATGTGCTTTATCGTTCACCATATTATAGGTGCTGTCTACTTTTCTCGCAAGCTCGCTCCAACCAATCATATCTGCAAAATCCTGCGGCAGGCTATGGTCTTTCCCATCTTCCCAACGAAGCAATCCCAACGCTTTATATAATCCATTGTGTTCCTGTATTTCCCTGGGACTTCGTATAGGAAAAGCCAATACCAGTAGAGGTATTGCTAAGAATAGCACTGCTGCGATGGAAACAGGCTTTAAATAGAACCTGCGACGTGTGTTGAATAAGGCTTCAAGGTAAACAGCGCCAAATGCAATAAATATGGGATAGAGTCCAATAGCATAATAACTCTTTGCCCGAAAGAAAATATAAAGTGAAAAAGTAATGATATAACTCCAGAAGAACAAGCGATACTTTTTAAAAGGAGGATACAAGAAGAAGCTGGCGAACGCTGCAATAATGATGAATGTTGAATTGAGAAAATACAATAACTGTTCCTTCAAGAGGTTAAAACGACTTACATTCACTAGTTGTGTGTTGGTGAGCTCCTGTAGTTGCCGGGAAGTAGGAAAATCATTCCGGTACTGCCACACCAGGTTTGGCAATACAATCAGCAGCGCCACACCTATACCAATATAAAAATGTTTGTTCAAGAACAACCGCCTTTGCTCCGTTAATGCAATCGTCGGCAACAACCCTATCAGCAGGAAAGCAATATTGTATTTGCTCAAAATACCAAAAGACATAGAGAGTGCCGTTGCATAGATCCATTTAGCATTTGCAGTGCTGATATATTTTACGATGGTAAAATAGGTCAGGGTCCAGAAAAAGACATCGAAAGAGTTCGGCTGGTACAGGATATTAAGGCGTAACAGCACAGAAACCAATACAGCCAATGATCCCAACACCAGGGCAAAAAGTTTTCCATTTAATGCTTCAATGGTTTTCCATACAACAAGCAATGTCAGTGAACCAAAAAGCGCCGGGAAAAACTTCACCCAGAAAACATCGTTACCCAATAATTTAATGAGGTATGAGATCCACGAAGTAACTGGCGGCACCGAGATATATCCCCATGCCAGGTGATTGGCCTGATCGAGATGCAGGTACTCATCGCGTTGCAGATTGTATTCGGGACTAATGAGCAGGTATTGAAGCACAAATTTTACGATGATGAAACCGGATAATACCCAATACCTGTTTTTCATTGCAATATGCTTTGAGTTAGAGGAGAAATAAAAGTATACTGGTCGGATAGCAATAACCGGTAGCTTTAACAACGTAATGCAGAACGGTAAACAACATCCATGTCTGCGGCGAGGCGTTCTGCAGAATAGTTTGCCAATACGCTTTTGCGGCCTTCATGGCCGAGGTTTTCCCGGAATTCGGGGTTGTTTATAAGAAGAGAGAGTTTTTCTGCAAATGAACCGGCATGTTGGCTCGATAAGAGGCCTGATACAGTATTTTCAATCACATCGGCAACACCGCCTACATTGGTGGCGACTACCGCTTTGCCGGATGCCATTGCTTCAATGATACTTACCGGTGTCCCTTCATTGATTGAGCTGAGAGCAACGATATCGGATCCTGCATTTACAACGTCGATATCTTTCCTCCATGAAGTGAAGACCACTTGTGCAGTACGGGCATCTCCACCCGACATACAGTAGATGAGACCTGATGAAATGGCTGCCTTTTGACAAGCCTCGAGCAATTCACCATCACCAACAAAGAACAATTTCAAGGGAAACGAGGGGTATTTACGCACCAGGATAGCCATTGCATCAATCAGCAACAACGGGTTCTTGATAGGAGCAAGGCGGCCAGTACTGGTAATAATAATGGTATCATCTGAAAGCCCGAATTCCTGCCTGAAGATGTTTCGTTTTTGATCCATACCAGCGGTAAATTTCGAAAGGTCAAATCCAAGCCGCACCACTTTGATCTTTTCAGCCGGTGCGATCTTGTATTTTTCAACCAGGTCTTTTTTTTGGGTTTCGCTGATGGCGATGATCACATCGCTGATGCGGCATAGGTATCTTTCCAGGAAGAGGATGATCTTTGTTTTGAGCGGGGAGAAATAGCCATCGAATACATTGCCATGGTAGGTATGCACGATCAGCTTGGGTCGTTTACCTGCCCAACGTGCGGCCAGTCGGCCGAGCGCTCCCGCTTTGGCGGCATGGTTATGTACGATATCCGGTTGCCAACGGCGGATGTAAGCAGCGATGAACCGATAGGCCTGCGCATCATTCCTAGGATTAATGGACCGGTACATAGCTGGTACATACTGATAGGGAATATTAAGTTGATCGAGCAGGTAGGCAGAACTGGCTTCATCAGGTTCATGGTGACCGACAAGAACCTGTGTCTCATAATCCTGTGGAAGTCGGGATGAGAGATTCGCAACATTATAAGTAGGGCCTCCTACATTAAGGCGATTTAGGATGCGAAGTACTTTCATTTCCATTACATCAGTTTTTTGTTATCTTGAAATGAAACCACGCTTATGTTTGTCATTGTGATTCCTACTTTAAACCCTGATTTGAAGCTAACTGCACTTGTAGAGTCACTTCTATTTTATAACCTCAGTATTGTAATTGTAAACGATGGTTCTTTTAAACGTGAATCTATTCAGATTATTACCGATATTCAATCCCGATTTGGAACCGTAATAACAATTCTGCATCACGAAAAAAACCTAGGAAAGGGAGGTGCGCTCAAAACTGCATTTTCCTTTTTAGCATCAGTCCATCCGGGAAGCGCTGCTATCACAGTTGATAGTGACGGACAACATACTATTAAGGATATTATGAAGATCGTAAATAAATCCCGGCAGTACCCTCATGCCCTCATAATCGGCGAACGGGAGCGAAACCATGCTGTACCATTCAAAAGTAGGTTTGGGAATAGTGTAACATCGATACTGTTCAGATATTGGGTAAAATGCCCCTTAAAAGATACTCAGCATGGCTTGCGCGCAATTCCCTCGGAATTATTGCCGGAGTTGATAGCAATTTCCGGTCAACGTTATGATTACGAAACCGCCGTATTATTGTTTGCACTTAGAAAGGATATCCAACTCAAGCCTGTGCCAACTAAAACCATTTATTTTGATCATAACAAGAGCAGTTATTTCAGACCGGTGTCAGATTCGTTCTCCATTCTGCGCCTTGTTATTTTGTTTGGCTGGCAACGGGTTTGGCAAAACCGGATTAAAAATTGGCAACCTGGAACAAACCAAATACCAACCGCGGGCAGAAAAAATGATCATCAATGACAAAACAGGTACGCGATATCGCCAATCGTAATCTATCATTGTGACAATATTTCCAATCATAAAGAAAAGCATGATATAAAGCAGCAATGACTGGGGCAGTGATATCGGCCGTGACGTTCGAAATAAGAAGAATAAAAAACCAAGATAACAGGCGGGGAAGAAAAGCAGATTAAAAAAATTATGTTTAGTACTAAATTCTTCGCTATAGAACCTCCAGTAATTTAACGTACGGAGTATCAACAACTTTGCATAAAAAAGAGCCTTCGACACTCCGTTCTTATATGGTTCTATATCATAGCGAGGCCTATCATCTATAATCTGGCCCTTCAATGCATTATTTTTGTATAGATATTGTCGCGAGTCAAGACTATAAGACGCATTATCTTTTGAATGGCTTCCAGCTAAAAAAGAAATAAGTAAAATGACAATTAGCAGACCCGGAAACTTTTTAAAATCTTTTCGATAGATAAAATATACTATTGATGCAATCACCACTATCATATTTGCGCCGCGAAGAGTAATTAGCATCATTGCCAGCAACGGCAGAATGAAAAATGTCAAGAAATTACTAGTTCGTTTTTGTGAGACACAGAACACGAGGTAAAGGAGTATCAGGAAGATACTGTAGATATCTGTTAATAAATAATGGCCCCATTGAAGGATGTCGTAACAAATTGCGGCAAGGAACAATACTAGCCACTGACCTTTTCTTTCCTCAAAGACAATAAAATACAATCTTATCAACAGGAAAATGTTGGCACAGGACAGGGTGAATTGAATCACAATTGCCAAAGAAAGAAAAGATGCACCCACCAGGGACTTGTAGAGATACAACAAAAAAGGAAAAAACCAATAATACGGAATGGAAATATTGTCCTCTGCAAACCGAAATAACCCAAATTCTTTTATCACTTCTGCCTGGCTCAGATAATAAAAACCGTCTGGGGAGATAATCATATTCCAGAACCGAAAGACAGACCATACCACTATCTGTAAAAGAATTATCGAAATGACCATCATAGCCTGACAGCCAAGGAGCTCAACTCGAAAATATTTTTTTACTGTAGGCACAAAGGGTTATTGAAACAAAAATGATCAGTTTAATAAAGGAAGGGTAGTTTTAGTTTCTCATGTGAAATCGAAAAGAAATTACGAGTATATCCATACTAAATTATACATCACGCTAGTACCTGTTCAGGTCTGTACTTGAATTTTCAGTTCACGTAATATGAAAATCGATATGTAATTTGAATCCCGAGACATTAATTAAAATTGTGTTTATACCATTTCTGGAAACAATATAACGTCCACAGTTTCCATGAATGATTCAATTTCATTGAAAGATGTTCGTTCAGCAGTTGTTGTACATATGTTGTGTTAAACAACTTTTGCGCTTGTAGATTTTCCGGCGACAATACGCTTACCAAGTCATTCTTTAACTCATTTCGCAACCATAGTCCAACTGGAATTTCAAACCCTGATTTGGGCGAATTGAAAAAGCCTTTAGGCAATAAATCAGCGAAGGTTTCTTTCAGTATCCTTTTTTTGTTGCTTCCTTTGATCAGAAAATTGTCCGGCCATGCATATGTTTCTTCTATCAACCTATGATCCAGCAATGGTGCTCTACACTCCAATGAACAAAGCATACTGGCCCTATCCACTTTTACCAACATATCGCCCTCCAATGAAACCTGCGCATCAATATAGCGAAGAAGCTTTAATCCTGTTAATGCAGTATAATCAACCCTCCCAAGATCTTCAAACAGTGTCTTTTTATAAGAACCTTCTTCAGATATTAGCAGCCTATTCAGTTCAGCTTGTCTGAACCCAAGTGCTATAATATTCAAATGGTTTTCTTTTGTATCACTTTCCAATGAGCTGAGAAAGCGTTTTGCTTTCGAACGAATAGATTTTGTCTCACCGTTACCCAATGTCCTCTCTAGGAACAAAGGGTTTGTTATTTTTTTCCGTAGTGAAGCCGGCAGCCATTGCTGTATTATCCTCTGATACCGCAATGATTGATATTTATTGTACCCACCGAATACCTCATCACCTCCATCACCAGTTAAAGCAACCGTCACTTCATTCGCTGCTTTACTTGCAATAAAATAAGTAGGTAATGCCGATGAATCCGCAAAAGGTTCGTCATAATTTAATATAACAGCATCTAGCTTCTCCAACATATTTGAATATTGCAGTGGGAATATATAATGCTCAGCACCAATATACGATGCAACTATGGAAGCTCTTGCAGATTCGTCATAAGCCTGATTGTCATAACCAACTGTAAATGCTTTGATCTTTGAAGATGATATACTTGCCATGATTGCGGCTATAATAGTTGAATCAACACCACCACTTAGAAAAACTCCTAAAGGCACATCAGCGACCATCCGTTGCTCAACAGATTCAAACAATGTCTGTCGCAATTTACTTTTAGCAGCTTTATAATCAAAGGGAACATTTTCATCGGCAGATAATGGTACGTTCCAGTAGGATCCAATATCCCTTCCCAGGGTTTCTGTATCTATAAGCATGTAATGCCCCGGAAGCAGTTTATAAATGTTCCGATAAATCGTATGTGGGGCGGGGATATAGGTAAGTGCAAGAAAAAGAAGCAACGACTGTTGATCTATTTTTTTCAGAGAAGGAAATACATCAATAATACTTTTCAGTTCTGAAGCCCATACAATTTTTTCATTGTCCCAGTGATAGTATAAGGGTTTTTCGCCAAACCGGTCTCGCGCTAGAAAAACCCGATTTTTGTCAGAGTCGTGAATAGCAATCGCAAACATGCCATTTAAGTGATCAAGGCATGAAACACCATACATACTGTATAATTGCAGCACTACTTCTGTATCAGAATGTGTCTTAAAAACAACATTCTTATTTTCCAGATGCTCACGGAGAGATTTATAATTGTAAATTTCTCCGTTAAAAACGATGGTCAATTTTTCGTTGTCGCTATGCATCGGCTGATGGCCAGTTGAAAGATCAATCACCGAAAGCCTGCGCATACCCATCGCAATTCTCTTCTCAAACGTATAAATACCTTCATCATCCGGTCCACGATGAATAATGCGCTGGTTCATTATCTGCAGCACCGAAGCAATATTCGCAGTAGAATTTTTGTAAATAATCCCATTAATACCACACATCAAAATTGGTCTTTATAATATTTCGTAACTGTTAATAAACACCCCGGCCCCTAAAAAAAAAGTATTTTAAGATGGAGTTGTTCTCCAGGAGAAAATGATAAATTCTTTGTCTTTTGTTCCAAGACCGGTACCGCAATCTCAACACTTTAAACGTTACAGTATTTTCAGGCGATATGCTATCCGTCCTCGCTATCATATCATAGGTTTTCCATCTGTCATTTTCATACACCTGCAGTACCGTATGATGCGCGATGTTATCCATTCCGATCATATCAACCAGCCTGCACGGATAATCCCCAGAGGTATATTTGAGAATGGTACTTAATGCGATGGCGCCTTCGTCGCACCACAACCCATGCCCTGATTGTAATAGATCTCGGGTGGGCATGCCCGATACCGGCTGCCTGGAAACGGTATCCTGGTCTGCGGTAATGGTATTCTCGGAGAGATATTTGAAAACAGATTCGGGGGTGGATAATTGATGTTGCTTAACAAGCCTCTTATAGAAAACAGCATCGCTGTTAATGTATCCCAGCACCACAAGCAAAAACAACAATACAGCAGTACAGATTAAAATGATCCTCCATCTGTTTCTTTTCATTTTTAGGCTGGATTAATATGTTGGAATGATAACTGTATATTTGAAAATGCCCGAACCAGTAATACACTTCTCAGAAACAGAAATTGATTTCGCAAAAAATCTCATCTCGGGCTATGAATTGTTTCTTTTACCTATATACTGGATCCTGCTGACCAGGATTGCCATGTATTTCCTGAAGCGATACGAGGTAAAAGATCTTTCACTTGCTAAAAACGCGTTGCATCTTAAGTTTTTCGGTTCAATCATCGCTAACCTTATTTATTGTCTTTATTACAAAGGTGGCGATAGCAATGCATATTTTAATGACGGGTGGCTAATAAATAAAGTGCTGTTCAGCAGCCCATCGCTTGGCATCAAACTTTTTTTCACCGGGAACCTTGCGGAAAACACCGATCCTGTTATTAATGCTCTGAACGAGCAGTTTCGCTATGGCACAACAAGTGATACCTGGCTTGTCTGCAAGTTTTCGGCATTTTTTCAGCTATTTACATTCCGGGGAATACTTTTAACGGGAATGATGTTCGCTTTTTTTTCATTTTTCACTTTCTGGATCTTCTTCAAGAAAATAGTGAGCCTGGTGCCAGGCATGAAGAAACAAGCCTCCTGGTGTATTTTTTTTGTGCCAGGCGTAATAGTGTGGGGTTCTGGTATTTTCAAAGACACCATTTGTATTTCATGTCTGTTCCTCCTGTTTGCGGGATTTCATGATATTTTTTTCAGACAGAAGAACATTATTAAGTGGGCTGTAATTATGTTTTTCGCGGGACTGGTATTGTTTATTATCAAGAATTATATCCTGTTTGCCTTTGTCGCTTGTGCCGCTCTCTGGCTGGTTTTCTCCTTTTCCAGGAAATTTTTTACCGCAAAAAAGTCAGTAGTGCTGAAAGTGGCAGCAGTTCTTATGCTGTTAATGATTTGCTTTTATTCCGGCCGCAGGCTGATCCTTTTTGTGCAACAGGAGGCGCTCATAAATGATCTGATCATTAAGGGTGTTAAAACAGGAGTGGCAATGAAAATGCAGGCGGAAAATAATAATCAGGGGACATCATCATATGATATCGGTGATATCGATCCGAGTTTTTCTGGCATTCTTCATTCTGCGGTGGCGGCGTCCAACGTAACCTTATTCCGGCCGTACTTATGGGAAGCGAAGAACCCCTTAGTGCTTACTGCCGCTTTGCAGGGAGCATCCATGTTGCTTCTGGTGATTTATCTTCTGCTAAAAGTAAACCCGGCGAGAATAGTGATGACTATATTGAAAGATCCGCTTATCCAGTTTTGCGTACTATTCGCTATCTTATTCAGTATCATGGTAGGGATTGCCTCGTTTAATTTCGGAGCACTGGATAGGTATCGAATTCCTTGTATCCCATTTTTCCTGCTGGCGATATTTATGATCCTTAACAGGAATAACAAACTACCTCTTTCTAAGCCGCATCAGCACTAATTTGGACGGCCTCTCTGCAAGGAAGTTGGCAAACCAGGCAATGCCTATACAAATAGGAATACCTGCAAGCCATATAAATCCATTTTCAATATCTGGTATTGGAGCCAACTTCAACACGGTAAACAGAAATGCGGCGCAAAGTGTGATGGTGGCGAAATGAAAAACATAGAGCGTATAACTAAAGCCTCCTATCCAATTTAAAAAACGCGGTGCAATTTTTCCTCTTATAAAATATTGTATACAAAGCACGCAGGTAAGAGCCGCAACCAGGAATGATACCCGCCCTCTTTCGCCTATCAAACTTTCAAGTATGATCATTAAAACAAAGGCGATGCCTACTGTCAATTTCCAATACTTCATTACTGCTTTTAGTTTATCAAAAACCTTATCGTAGTTTCTGTAAGTATAAATGCCTATCATAAAATAAATGTTATAATGAAAGACATACGTATACAGAATCGAATCAGAGGCCATCGTACCTACTCCCGTTATCTCAAACAGGAATCCCGCAACAAAGAAAACAACGCTCAGGATATAATAGAGCCGGCTGTTTTTAAAGATCAGGGGAGCCGCTAGGTAAAATAGCACTTCATATACGAGAGACCAGTAAGGAGTAAGAATAGTATTAAGATCCGGATTATAAAAAACTGCCCAAACCCATACCTTCCAGTTCAGCAGTGATTCACTTGCTTTGATTCTAGCGAAAAGAAGCGTATCGTATTGACCTCCAAAAAAAATTTCTCGGCTATAAACATACAATATTCCTATCACTGCAACAGAAAATACAATCCCCAGTAAATATGTGGGATACAACCGTATGAATCGTTTCAGATAAAATAATTTGATACTATGCTGAAAAGACAAGCTATGTGCAATGGAAAAGCCAGACAATACAAAAAAGAAAATAACCGCTTCGCCGCTCAGCTTAGTAAGAGAAGCCAATGCCGCGATGATGTATTCTGTAATATGCCATGTTTTAACTGGGTGTAGCAACAGGAATTTATTCAGTCCCATCCATAATACACCGCGGCAATGTGCTATACATACATATAAAGAAGCTATCCCCCGTAACACGTCGAGGGATACAAAGTCATTTGGTTTGATAACAGTCTGCGACCTCAATTTGGAGATAATTATTGTAATATTCAGATAAGTATTCGGAAAGGCAGTCCTTCCAGTTACGCATGACATTAGCGCTGCGGAGCGACAGTTTGGTATTCAGCAGTCGTTCAGAGAATGGTCTTGGAGAAAAATATTCTTTTTCAAAAAATGTGGAATCTACCTCAGTAATTGTAACCTCCTCGTTTAAACGCATCAGGTGAAGAATTTCGCGAGCAACTTCAAGGCGGCCTGTTATGCCGCCACATACCATATTATAAAGCCCCCAATATTCGTTTTCAAGCAACAGTTTCACATTCAATGCAAAATCATGAGTATAAGTTGGTGTTCCCATCTTGTCATTTACTACAAATAGTTCTTTTCGGCCTTCCTTTAATTGCTGTAATATTTTACTGACAAACTTTTTATCTTTTCCTGGTCCTCCTCCCATCATCCATCCGGCTCTACAGATAAGATGTTTCGTTTTGTTTTCCTTTACAAAAATTTCGCCCGCATATTTTGAACGTCCATAATGCCCTAATGGATTGGGAATGTCCCAATCATCATAAGTATCTTTTTTCCCATCAAAAATGCCCGCCGTACTGATATACAGTAATGGGATGTCTAGTTTATTGGAGATGTAAACTGCATTCTCAACAGACATAGTATTAGTTGCGTATGCCTCGTCGGGATGTTCATCACAATATTCAAGACTGGTATGTGCTCCCAGATGAAAAAGATAATCTGCTCCAAAATCTTTTACATCATTCATGTATTTTTCTCTCTCCCGAAAATCTAGGTAGGTCAACCAAGAGGTATTCACATCAATATCGGTGCATTTCAATTCATATTGATTTCTGAATACCTGGTAAAAACCTTCTCCAAGCATGCCGCCAGCACCAGCCATATAAATTCTTTTCCTCGACATTATACGTTTTTTAAAATGTTTAAATACTGTTCCTTAATTGTATTCTTCGAAAATCTTTTTTCGGCAGTTTCACGGTCTTTGTGTCCTATTTCCCGGCGTAATTCTGGGCTGTCTATCAGGGTAACAAGTGTTTTAACCCAATCGTCCTGGGTAGATACTAAAAAACCGTCAACCCTGTCGGTAATAACATAAGGTGTGTTCCCTACATTGTCGGCAACCGCCGGAATTCCCATTGTCATATACTGAATAGCTTTCAATCCACTTTTCCCAGACACCCATTCATCAGACGGAAGCGGATATACGCCTATGTCGATTTTTTGCAGATCGGCTACTTCTGTTTCTAGGCTCCATTGTATCACCTCAAGATCCATCCCTGGGAAATCATATTGAAAATTGCCGATCACTATTAACTTAAAATCTCTAAACTGTTTTAGTTTCACAAATACGGGTCTCAACAGATCAAGATATACCCTGCTGCTAAAGGTTCCTGTCCAACCGATCGATACTTTATCTTTAGTAGCGCGTGTATCCAGCGGTATGAATCTTTCGGTATCCATCGAAGATGAAACATAAGTTGCACGATGATACCTGTTTTTATCTGTGCATATATCATTCAATGCCGGTGAGCTACTGATAACATGATCGGCTGTTTTAATCAAAAAATCAAATTTATTTTTTGATCGTAACAAAGCGGTGATGGGGTTAACACTATTGCTCTGACCAATCATCACGTTGTCTTCTATGTCGTAAACTAGTTTTTTTGCACGTTGGCGTACTAGCCGTTCCAACAGGTGAGTACCAACAGGGCTTACATACATGCTTACATATACCAAGTCAAACATTCCAGCTGTAACAACCAATTTCCCAGCTCGGGTCATTCCTCTAATCGTCC
>JACXTT010009301.1_pt1 | contig 13444 bp, 9 predicted proteins | sample 9270951 | NCBI WGS metagenome assembly JACXTT01 (sample SAMN15532306, study PRJNA645909) | rock metagenome | isolation source: weathered quartz diorite | place: Puerto Rico | collected 2017-06-21
GTAATGATTTTAAGAAGTGTCATATATATGTATGTTCGGTTTGTGCAATAGATTGCCGGCATGCTGTATACAGCATGGCAGGTCCGTATGGCTTGGGACGCTGCTACCCGTCTATTTTATTTTGTTGATACTGATGTTGTTTTGGTCTTGTTTAAAGACCAGTTCGTTCATATTGCATACAACGGAAAGCACGAATTGCAGCGAATCCGACCGCAGGAAAGTGCCCGTAAAATGCAACCTGTTCATTGCCTGGTTATCGTACGAAATATGAACATTATATAAGGCGCCTATTTTTCTGAATACATTGGGCAATGACTCCCCGTTAAAAACCAGGGTCGTTGCATTGGCCGCCACATCCCGTTTCGTTTCTCCTGGTGTACGGCGGGATGATAAGCTGTCATTAAAGGTGCTTACCGCATATTGCCTCAACTGTTCATCGATGGCAAATGCCTGCCCGGGTTCCAGGTATACCGGCTTCATGGTAAGTGCATTTCCTGTTGCCGCTATCTTCACCCTCCCTTCAAAAAGCTTTACTTCCACTTTATTGCGTATCAATGTGCTTACGGAAAACTGTGTGCCCACAGCGGTGGTGGCAATACCGTTTGCATACACGGTAAAAGGTCTTGTCTTGTCTTTTGCTACATTAAACCTGGCTTTACCCGAAAGGCTGATGTCTCTTTTGGTACTGTCGAAATTTTCATACCATGATACAGCGCTGTTTGGCTGAAGCAGCACAACGGATTGGTCGTTCAGCACTATCCGCATTTCGGTGGAGCCTGTATTGCTAACCTGCCTGGTTTGTGATACCGGCGCAACGCCGGTTGCTGCCAGCACCTTTGCCCGGGAACCTTTACCGGGACTGAGCAAGCGTACACCGGCCAATACCAGCAGGATGCATGCCGCGGCCCAACCTGCCTGGCGCCAGGGCATGCGGATTGCCCTGCGCGGGGGTAAGGACTGAACGTCCTGTTGTGCTTTCTTTGCCTGGATCCTTTGCAGGATATTGTCCGATTGCTGCGGGGACAGTACGTTCAGTTGTATCGCCTGGTCCCTGTCGTATGCGCCTCTTAGCCATTCTTTTAAGCCGGCATCGTCGGTTTCCAGGAGCTGCAATAACTGTTTTAACTCCTCCTGCGTAGTGGTTCCTGCTTTATACTTATCCAGTAATGATGGTATTTCCTGCATACTTCTGTCTATAAAATGTACAAAAGCAACAAAAAGGGGATGCCTCCTATGTTACCAAATTATTAATAGCCCCTCAACAGGTTTATGCCTGCAGGTACAGGGCGATAAGACAAATACTTAAATGAGAGATGGCCGAACCGTCGGAGAGGATCTGCTTTTTTATAAGCATAGAGGAAGATTTTACATAATCTTTTACCGATTGGATGGATATGCCAAGTATTTCTGCCGCTTCCTCGTACGATTTACCTTCCAGCCTGCACAGCTGGAACGCCTTTTTCTTACGCCCGGGCAATCGCTCTATTGCAGCGTTAATAACAGAGAGACGTTCTGTATAAAGTATTTCCCCGCTGCCTTGTTCATCAGGGGCTTCCTGCAGGTTGTCAGAAAAGGGGGCTATTTTTTTCCTAAGCGTTTTTTTAAGCCAGGCGGAGGATTTATAATAACTGGTGGTAAATAACCAGCCTGCTATTGAATGCTTTGGGGTGAGTTGGTGCCGGCTTTCCCATAGGGCCAGGAATACCTCCTGCAGGATATCTTCTGCTTCTTCCTGTTGCTGCACCAGCCTGCATATATTGGCAAAAACGGCCTGGTGGTATTGATGATACAGCGCCTGGAAAGCGTTATCATCATCGTTGTTGAGCCTTGTAACCAAAATACTATTTTCCTGAAGCAGCAGCATATCGCGGCCAAAAGTAATAAATTAAAATTATTTTAATGCGGGCAGGGCCATGTTAACATTGTATGAAGGGGAAAGGTCTTTGGGGAATGTCGTATCCCGGCTGTTTGATAATAACAAAGCATAATCATAAAAAATAAAGGGTCCCTGCTTAGAGCGGAGAGACCCTTTATTTTTTTATTGCCGGCCTGCACTAAGGCTCAACAAATGCATCAAAACGTACATTCAACGGGCTGCCCCAGGAAACTTCTACCCAGGCAAGAAAGCCGCCGTTAAAAGGAGCCACATTGTACACATTCATCCGGGCAGCGCCAATGAAGCGGGTGCTGTTGGGACTGGTGCCGTACTCGCTGATAGACACTACTACCCTTGAATTGGCATTTATTGCCGGATGATTAAAACGCAGGGCCTGAACAACGCCATTGCCCCGCCATGTCCAGTAGGTGGTAAAGGCGCTTGCGGCAAATGCTTCCGGTCCTACCTTGCCATCGTTGCTTACCAAAGATTTCTCTGACCCCTTTACATGTTTTGGTAATTCACTGCTGGTGTCTTTCAGCAGACTACCCGTTTCCAGGGTCTTTTCTTCTGTCATAGTTGCCATGGTGATAAATTTTAATGATGAATAAAACTATACACGCCGGTCTTTTACACGCCGGTTACACAAAACAATCCCGTTTGGGCGCCCACCAGCCATTACAGCAGGCACTGCACCCAATATTATCCTGCTACAGCAGCCGTTCAATCCCTTTTCATCAAAGGGTAATAGACGACCTATAGCCTGTATACAGGACACTGCAACAAGAGCAAAACAGGTAAACACAGGTTAGAAGGAACGGACATCGAACCGCTTACGGTTATGGAGTTGTTTACGGTTAGGGGAGTAGTATTAAATCGATGCTTTAATAAGTCACAAATGTACTCTGTTGCGGGCCGGTAGTCAATACCCTTATAGTAGTACTTAGTTCTTTATCTATCTAAATGAAATAAATTCGAAAGTTGTAATCTTCTGTCCGCAACCAGCATAAAAAGCCTTCAAATCGTTGAGATTGAAGGCTTTTTAGTTTAAATGATTCCTATTTTTGCGCGGCATGATTAATCACTTCATTAAGTCAGCTATACTGGTTTGTTTTTTGTGTCCGCTCACCATTGCCCTGCAGGCCCAGGCACAAAATACGTTCAGCGGGTGGAGCGCCCTGTTTGGAACGTATAAACTGAACAGCAGGTTCAGCATTTATTTCGACGGCCAGGCAAGAAGCGCAGATCAGTGGAAGGAACTGCAATCGTATCTCCTGCGCCCGGGCTTACATTGCCAGGTTAGTAAAAACAAGATCGCCACAATAGGTTATGCTTATATTGGACATCACCGGCGGGTAAGCGATATTAGCGGCTGGGTGCCCGAGCACAGAATATGGGAACAGTTTATTATTAACCAGTCATTTGCTATCGGCGGCCATGCAAGTTCTTTACAGCATCGTTTCAGGCTGGAGCAGCGGTTTATTGGAAGAGGTATTGTTAAAAACAACAGGCTGGCAACAGATGGCCATAACTTCACACAACGGCTTCGCTATTTTGCACGTTCCCTCTTTCCGTTAAAGAAGACGGCAGCCTTTAAAACGGGAACCTTTATTTCGTTGCAGAACGAGATCTTTGTAAATGTTCAGCATGCTTCTGTTGTCAACGACCGGTTTTTTGATCAAAACAGGGCTTATACTTCCTTTGGCTACCGGGCAAGCCCCCGGTTTGATATTGAAATTGGTTATATGAATCAATTTATTGCCGGAAAGAGTAATAATACGATGAATAATATACTACAGCTGGCCGGCTATTTAAGGCTTTAAATCACATCGTAAAACTACGATACTTGTTTATGCGGGGCAGGTTAACATTTAATACCCTAATTAGTACGTTTTTGACGCCTTGTGAACCAGTGGCTTTATTACTTTTGCACCCACCGATACCACTTCGCAGTTTAAGGAAGACGGCAATAGTATAGGAGACCAGGGTGGTGAAAAACTGCGGGCGATTATTTCCCGGCCATAAATAAAGGCGCAGGGCAATCGGTAGCAAAATTTGTAAAACAATAAGGACGAGATATTACAGTTTGGACTCCGCCCGGTGTTAACCGGGCGGTTTTTTATTGCATAGTAGCCAAAAAGACCCACATGCCGGGAAATAATGAATAGCTGTATATTTAACACCTAAAAGAAAATACAGCACAATGGCACACCTGGTTAGAAAAAATCTTTTCCTCCTGCTCACAATTGTTAGTTTGAACACCTGCCTGGCACAGCAACCCGCACGTGAAAAGCTTTCGCTCGATAAGGGCTGGTTGTTTCACCTGGGCGATGTCCCGTTTTTTGTGCCCAAAACACATGACCAGACCTATAATGATTCCAAAGCGGGCAGCGCTTCCGGTGCGGCCGCTACCAAATATAAAGACAGCGCCTGGCAGCATGTAAGCCTGCCACACGACTGGTCTATCGAACTTGGCTTTGACTCCACGCAAAACGTATCGGAAGGTTACCGCACCCGCGGCATCGGCTGGTACCGCCGCACGTTTAAGCTCAGTCCCGCCGATAAGGGCAAGCATCTTGAGCTGCAGTTCGATGGCATTGCCACCAACTGCACCATTTGGGTAAACGGTACCCTGGTGCACCGCAACTGGTGCGGCTATACTTCTTCTTATATTGATATTACGCAACTGGCCAAATACGGCGACCAGCCCAATATCGTAGCCGTACGGGTAGATGCCAATGCCCATGAGGGCTGGTGGTACGAAGGCGCAGGCATTTACCGGCATACCTGGCTGGTAAAACGTTCGGCTGTACACATCATTACAGACGGTGTTTACGCCAACCCCATACCCCAGCAGGGCAATGCCTGGCTGATACCCGCCGAAATAACACTGGGTAATTCAGGTAAACAACCCGCCACCGTACAGGTAGAAGTGGAGCTTAGCGATAAGCAAGGTAACAGCATTGCCAAATCTGCCGCAGAAGTACCGGTAAAAACATTGCACGAGGCAATAGCCAATATCAGCCTGCAGGTCAATAACCCACAGCCATGGTCGCTCGAAAAACCGACCCTGTATGTTCTAAAGACCACCGTGCGGCAGGATAATGCCATTGTCGATGAGCAAACCATCAAATGCGGTTTTCGCACTATCCGATTCACCGCCGATTCTGGCTTTTTCCTCAACGGGCAGCATGTTAAAATAAAAGGCGTTTGCAACCACCAGGATTTTGCCGGGGTAGGTGTGGCGGCGCCGGATGCATTATGGGGCTTCCGCCTGCGCAAGCTGAAAGAAATGGGCGTGAATGGTTACCGCTGCTCACATAACCCGCCTGCCAATGAATTTCTCGAAACCTGCGATAGCATGGGCATGCTCGTTATGGATGAAAACCGCAATTTCAATACTTCCCCCGAATACATACGGCAACTGCAATGGATGGTACGGCGCGACAGGAACCACCCCAGCATCATACTATGGTCGGTATTCAACGAAGAGCCCATGCAGGGCACTGAAAACGGGTATGAAATGGTTCGTTATATGAATGCCATAGTAAAAGATCTCGATACCAGCCGCCCGGTTACCGCGGCGCAAAGTGGTGGCCAGTTTAATCCTGTTAATGTATCGCAGGCGGTTGATGTGGTAGGGTTCAATTACCAGCAGTATGATTATGATCGCTTCCATAAGCAAAACCCCACGATGAAGATGACCAGTTCGGAAGATGTATCGGGACTTATGGAGCGCGGTACTTATGTAACCGATAAATCAAAAAACCTGGTAGATGCTTATGATCTGCAAAACCCCAGTTGGGGCGCCACGCATCGTAAAGCATGGAAGATGGTGGATGAACGTCCTTACCTGGCCGGCTGTTTTATATGGACAGGGTTCGACTATCACGGTGAGCCTACCCCGTACGACTGGCCTTCGGCGGGTTCTTTTTTTGGCATCATGGATATTTGTGGTTTCCCTAAAACGGCGTTCTGGTTGCACCAGGCGCAATGGCGCAGCGATATCGATGTATTACAGCTGGTACCTCATTGGAACTGGCCGGCCGACAGCATCGGGAAAAAAATAAGGGTCATGGCCCTGTCCAATGCCGATAGTATAAAATTACTGGTCAATGGTAAAACTATCTCCGGGCAGAAAGCCGATAAATATGAAATGAATACCTGGTTTGTGCCCTATACGCCCGGCAGCCTGGAAGCGGTTGGTTATAAAAACGGGAAAATAGTCAGCCGGTTTAAAACGGAAACAACCGGTGAGCCGGTGGCCCTGCAACTTATACCAGATCATTCCGTGTTAAAAAATGACGGCTGGGATGCGCTGCCGGTTACCGTACAGGTAGTAGACAGTAAAGGACGCCCCGTGCCCACGGCCAACCTGCCCGTACAGTTTGAACTTAGCGATGCAGGTAAGATTATTGGTCTTGGCAATGGTGACCCCAACTCGCACGAACCGGAAAAAGGCAACCGCCGCAGCCTGTTCAACGGGTTGGCGCAGGTTATCCTGCAAAGCAATGAAGGAGAAACAGCTCCTGTTGTGTTAACCGCCACTGCCCCGGGATTAAAACCGGCTACAATAACATTGCAGGTACAGGCCGTTGCGCCCATTCCTTTTGTAGAACCAGCCAAAAGCAAATAATAACATGTATTTCACGGCTAAAAAATTATTCTTTATTTGTTGCCTGCTGGCAATGATGGTACCCGCCCGGGCTATCGTTATACCAAACAGCCTTTTCAGCGATCACATGGTATTGCAAAAGGGGGTAATCGTTCCCGTTTGGGGCAGGGCCGATGAGGGCGAACAGGTAACGGTAAGTTTTAACGGGCAAACGGTTTCAACCCGGGCAAAAGACGGTAAATGGATGGTGAAATTGTTGCCCCTGCCTTATATTACTACACCGGCCACTATGATGATTGTCGGATCCAATACGTTGGTTATCCATGACATTCTTGTAGGCGAGGTATGGCTTTGCAGCGGGCAGTCCAATATGGAGCGTCAGCTGGGTCCCCGCCCACCGCAGCCGCTGATTACCGATTGGGAAAAAGAAAGGGATGCCGCCAACTACCCGGCCATCCGGGAATATTATGTGCCCCTGAAATACGCTCCCGATAAAGTGGAAGATGTAAACCGCGAATGGAAAACCTGCTCACCACAAACTGTAACCGATTTTTCTGCCGTAGGCTATTTCTTTGCCAAAAACCTATACGATAAACTGCAGGTGCCTGTAGGCATTATATTCTCGGCTTATGGCGGTACGCCGGCAGAAGACTGGACCAGCAAAGCTGCCCTGGAAGGCAACCCCGAACTAAGCGAGCTGGTACAGAACTACGATAAGATGATTGCCGCTGCTTCCTGGCGCCCGGCCGGCCAGCGCATGAGCGGGTTGTATAATGGTATGATTTATCCTTTATTGCCCTACGCTATAAAGGGCGTAGCCTGGTACCAGGGAGAGGCCAACAACGACCGCGCCAAGCAATACCAGGCCATCCTGCCAACGATGATTAAGAACTGGCGTGATGATTTTGGCCTGGGGGATTTTCCGTTTCTTATTGTACAGATAGCGCCTTTTAAAGACATGAAACCCGAGATAAGAGAGGCGCAATTGCTGGTTTCAGGAAAGGTAGCCAACACTGCATTGATTGTAACCACCGATTGCGGCGATGCCAATAATATCCACCCCCCACACAAGCAACCTGTAGGTGAACGATTAGCCCTGGCGGCGGAAGCCCTGGCTTACCATCAGAAAATAGAATATGCCGGTCCCACCTATCGATCATATAGCATTAAGGGCAATAAAATAGTGCTTCGCTTCAGCCATTGCGGTAAGGGCCTTTCAGCCAAAGGCAACGATGAAGCACTTACAGGTTTCACCGTGGCGGGCGCCGATAAAAACTTTGTAGCCGCCAATGCTGTTATCAAAGGGAATACAATCATTGTAACCAGCGATAAGGTGGCAATGCCCGTAGCTGTCCGCTACGGCTGGGCCAATGTGCCCGATGGCAACCTGTTTAATAAAGAAGGGTTGCCCGCATCCCCGTTCAGAACAGACCCGGAATAATTGTGCCGCTGCCTGTGCAACAAATTCCCGGGCTTCCCGTCCTTGCCGTACCGGCACCCGTATAAACATACTTCCGCATTTCAAAACCACCAGCATGTTCAACAATTATTTCAGGATTGCCTGGCGCAGCCTGACAAAAAACAGGATTTCCGCTTATATCAATGTTTTTGGCCTGGCCATAGGCATGGCGGTAGCCATGCTCAACGGGCTTTGGATATGGGACGAATTATCATTCAACAAATATTTCCAGCACTACGACCGCATCGGCCAATTGATGGCCAGCCAGGTATATAATGGGGAGCGGGGTATTAATAGCTCCGTTTCTTACCCGATGGCCATGGAACTGAAAACAAATTATCAAAGCAATTTCAAATACCTGGTAAGAGATAACTGGGGCCCGTCTGTTATTCTGTCAGCGGGAGAGAAGGCACTGTCGGCATCAGGTGGGTTTATGGACGAAGGCGCGCCCGGTATGCTTACGCTAAAGATGCGTTACGGCAGTAGTGCCGGTCTGCACGATCTGCACACTATCCTGCTTTCAGAATCTATGGCCCGGGCATTGTTTGGTAATGTGGACCCGGTTAACCAGACAATGAAAATCAATAACCAGATCGATGTAAAGGTAACAGGAGTATATGAAGATATACCGCTGAATACCCAGTTTGCAAAACTTAAGTTTATTTCACCATTTGATTTATGGGTGTCGGCAAACGACTGGATTACCAAAAATGCCGCACATGACTGGAGCAATCACTTCCTCCGCGTATTTGCGGAAATAAACCCCAATACCAGTTTTGATAAAGTTAATGCGGTTATAAGAGATGTGGAACGCAGGCATGCAGCCAGTTTCAAAACAGGCTTGTATCATGACTCCCGGGATTTTTTACAACCCATGAGCAGGTGGCATTTGTATCCCTTTAAAAACGCTGGTATAGATGGAAAACCATTGCAAATGATACGGCTGGTAGGTACAATCGGGGTCATCGTATTGCTACTGGCCTGTATTAATTTTATGAACCTGAGCACCGCCCGTTCCGAAAAAAGGGCCAAAGAAGTTGGTATTCGCAAAACGATTGGTTCTGCCCGCTGGCAGCTCATCAGCCTGTTTTTCAGCGAATCCCTGCTGGTAGTGCTGTTTGCTTTTATACTGGCCGTTTTGCTGGTGCTATCTTCGTTGCCGTGGTTTAACGACCTTACAGCAAAGAAAATGACCATGCCCTGGGGCAATCCTTATTTCTGGCTTACCAGCCTTGCCTTTATTCTTATTACCGGCCTGTTAGCCGGAAGCTACCCGGCCTTGTACCTGTCGTCCTTTAAACCGGTTAAAGTATTGAAAGGGACATTTCGGACAGGCCGTTTTGCTGCATTGCCAAGAAAGGCGCTGGTAGTGGCGCAGTTCAGTATTTCCGTTATACTGGTTGTCTGTACGGTGGTGATATACCGACAGGTTCAATATGCCAAAGAACGCCCTGTAGGGTATAATCGGGATGGCTTGATAATGGTGGAAATGAAATCGCACGACTTTTACGGGAACTATAATTTGCTTCGAACGGAATTAAAAAATACCGGTGCTGTAATGGAAATGTCGGAATCCCTGGGAACGGTCACCAATGTATGGTCCAACAACAATGGTTTCACCTGGAAGGGGATGGACCCCAATATAAAACAGAATTTTGGTACCCTTGCCGTAACCAGCGAACATGGGAAAACGGTAGGCTGGCAATTTATACAGGGACGGGATTTTCTGGCCGACCGCGTATCAGATTCTTCGGGCATAGTAATGAATGAAACCGCTGCAAAACTTATGGGCCTGCCAAACCCCGTTGGCGAGACAATAAGCTGGAAGTTCTGGAACAACGATACTACGCGCTATTATACCGTGCTGGGTGTAATCAGGGATATGGTTATGGAATCGCCCTATGAGCCGGCAAGGCCCACCCTGTTTTTTATCAAATCACAGAATAGCAGCGTAAACTGGATAAATATTAAAATAGCGCCTGTCATGGGTGTTGCCGCTGCGCTCTCAAAAATCGAAGCGGTCTTCAAACAACTTATCCCTTCGGCTCCCTTTGAATATAAATTCGCCGACGAAGAATATGCCCGGAAATTTGCCGCCGAAGAACGTATCGGCAAACTGGCGGCTTTCTTTGGCAGTCTTGCTATTGTTATTTCCTGCCTGGGTTTATTCGGTCTTGCTTCGTTTGTGGCCGAACAGCGTACCCGGGAAATAGGCATAAGAAAAGTGCTGGGTGCATCGGTATTGAACCTCTGGCAATTATTATCAAAAGAATTTGCAGGGCTGGTCGTTGTTTCTTGCCTGGTAGCGACCCCGCTTGCCTGGTATTTTATGCACGAGTGGATTCAGAATTATACGTATCGTGCCGCCATTGCCTGGTGGATATTCGCTTCGGTCGCAGCCGGGGCCCTGGTCATAACCCTGCTTACGGTAAGTTTTCAGAGCATTAAAGCCGCACTAACCAACCCGGTAAACAGCCTGAAAGCAGAATAAAGTTTGTACATTAGCGGTACATGATAACATATACCACTTCGGCAACGGACAACGATTTGCAGGGCATCATCCACCTCCAGCGCAAAAACCTCCCGGCCGGTTTAACCAGGGAAGAAATGCAAAGCCAGGGGTTTGTGACCGTGGTGCATAGCCTGGACGATTTACGGAAAATGAACGACATAGAACAAAACATCATTGCAAAAGACGATGATGAGGTAATTGCCTACCTGCTGGCCATGACCAAAAAATCGAGAACGCAATTCCCGGTATTGTTCCCCATGTTTGACCTCTTTGATAAACTATCTTACAATGACAGGATGGTTTCAGACTATAACTATATGGTAGTAGGCCAGGTATGTGTAGACAAACAATACCGCGGGCAGGGCCTGCTGGATAACTGTTATGCCGAATATAAAAACCGCTTTAACGGGAAATACGATTTTGCCATTACCGAAATAGCCACCAAAAACCAGCGTTCCATGCAGGCGCACAAACGAATAGGCTTTGAAACCATATATGAATACAAAGCGCCGGACAATGAAGCATGGAGCATTGTAGTGTGGAACTGGTAAGCGGGAACTACAGGGCAGGATAGTTGGGTATTTTATACCGTTATATTTGTACCTAATCCTGTTCGATATGTCGTTAAAACGCTTGCCTTTCCTGCTGCTGGTCCTGCTGCCCGTTGCCCTGCGGGCGCAAACACATCCCGCTACCCCGGGCCAATCTTCTCCCAACATTATTTTAATTGTAGCCGATGACCTGGGTTATGGAGAGCTGGGCTGCTACGGCCAGCAAAAAATACACACGCCTAATATCGACCAGATGGCAAAAGCCGGCCTGCGGTTTACACAGTTTTATGCGGGTACGGCCGTATGCGCGCCTTCGCGCGCCAGCCTCATGACCGGCCTGCATACCGGGCATACTGCTGTACGGGGCAACCAGGGCGTAAAACCCGAAGGACAGTTTCCCTTGCCGGCATCCACTGTTACCATTGCCTCCGTACTGGAAAAAAAGGGATATACCACCGCTGCCTTTGGCAAATGGGGATTGGGCTACCCGGCTTCTACCGGCGAACCGCTTAAGCAGGGTTTTAATACATTCTTTGGTTATAACTGCCAGACCCTCGCGCATAATTACTACCCTGATCATCTCTGGCAAAACGAGCAACGGCTGGAACTGCCGGGCAACCTGGAATCGGATTCCGTTTATTCGGGCGATTTGATCCACCAGCATGCCCTGGCTTTCCTGCACCAAAAACATACAACGCCTTTCTTTCTTTTCCTGCCTTACACCCTGCCGCATGCCGAATTGTTTGGCCCGCACGACAGTATTTATAATTACTACCGGGAGCAGTTTAAGGATGAAGTGGCGGCTAAACCTTCCGGCAAAAAAGAAGATTATCGTTTTGAGCCTTACCCGCATGCCGCCTTTGCGGCTATGATAACCCGGTTGGATTATTATGTGGGCGATATTTTAAAGGAAGTGAATAAAGAAGGCCTGGCCGATAATACGCTGATCATTTTTACCAGCGATAACGGCCCGCATAAAGAGGGCGGGGGAGACCCGGAATTCTTTAACAGTTCCGGCGGCCTGCGCGGCATTAAACGCGATTTGTACGAAGGCGGTATACGTGTGCCGTTTATAGCCGTATGGAAAAACAGGATTACCGCCGGCGGCACCAGCAATTATCCCGGTACTTTCTGGGACCTGTTTCCCACCTTTGAAGAAACAGCGCATATACCTGTTTCCACGGGTATTGATGGCATATCATTTTTGCCCGTATTGGAAGGAAAGGGCCAGCAGCACAGTCATGAATATTTGTATTGGGAGTTTCACGAGTCGGGCGGCAGGCAGGCCGCGCTATGGGGTAAATGGAAGGGCGTCAGGCTAAACGTAAGTACGGTTGCGAACCCTGTCACAGAATTGTACGATATTAAACAGGACCCGCAGGAACAACACAATATTGCGGCAGCGCATCCTGGTATCGTACAGAAAATAAACATAATCATACAGGAATCGCACGTAAGCGATAAAAACTGGCCTTTGTTATTAAGCGAAATTCAGGCCTCCGGCAATAAAACCCGTGCAGAATGACACATTTATTGACCAATTGAACGAACTATAATATATTTGTTCGTCAGTTCTTTACTTTATTTCTCTTTACACAGCAAGGTAAGCAGTGTGCAAACACTGCTTTTAAAAAGGAACCGTGTGCAAATCACGGGCTGTCCCGCAACTGTAAGTAACACCCCTGTTGTTGTCCGTTTTATCCATTGTGGTAGCTGAACACCATGAGAAGGAGGACAACAACGTTACGAGCCAGGATACTTGCCCGCTGTGCAAGACGATGCTTTCGAGGATAGAAGCAGTAGTCAGGAAGAGGTGGGCCCTTTCGTCTCTTCGTTATTCTACCATTTCCCGAAGGCATACCGAAAACTGTAAGGAGCATTAATTTATTAATGTTTCACCTAAAAAAGTTTTATGCGTATGCTAAAAAACAATCCCGGCTTCCCACGTATGGGAGCCAATCGCGAACTCAAAAAAGCCTGCGAGCAGTATTGGTCAGGCGCTATCAGCAGGGATGAATTGCTGGTGGTGGCCCGCAACATTCAACAGCACAACTGGAGGCTGCAGCACCAGGCGGGCATTGACCTGGTACCCTGCAACGATTTTAGTTTTTATGACCAGGTGCTGGACATGTCGCTATTGCTGGGCGCCATACCGGAGCGCTATGCCCCGGTGGTAACAGGGGTTAAAGACAATGCGGAGCTTGATCTCTGCTTTGCCATGGCAAGAGGCTATCAAAAAGACGGTCTTGATATTACCGCCATGGAAATGACCAAGTGGTTTGATACCAATTACCACTATATCGTGCCTGAGTTTACCCCCGGCCAGCAATTCCGCTTGTTTTCCTCCAAAGTATTCAGTGAATTCAGCGGCGCCAAACAAACGGGCAACAGCATTCCCAAACCGGTATTGATTGGCCCGGTGTCTTATTTA
>JACXTT010009302.1_pt1 | contig 13443 bp, 8 predicted proteins | sample 9270951 | NCBI WGS metagenome assembly JACXTT01 (sample SAMN15532306, study PRJNA645909) | rock metagenome | isolation source: weathered quartz diorite | place: Puerto Rico | collected 2017-06-21
CGCGACCTCCTCGAGCGCTACCTCGATCGTGTCGAGCGTCTCGACCGCGGCCTCGGTGCCGTCGTCACGCTCGATGCGGCGTCGGCGCGGGCGGCCGCGGATCGCGCCGATCGCGAGAGCGCGGAGGGGCGGTTGCGGGGACCGCTCCACGGCCTCCCGATCACGGTCAAGGACACGTTCGAGACGGGCGGGACGCGGACGACGTCCGGGGCGGAGATACTCTCCGGACACGTCCCGGCGCGAGACGCGGTCGCGGTCGCACGGCTCCGCGCCGCGGGCGCGATCGTGTTCGGCAAGACGAACACGCCGACCTTCGCCGCCGACGCCCAGACCTACAACCCGCTCTTCGGCACCACGAACAACCCGTGGGACCCGGCGCGCTCGCCCGGCGGGTCGTCGGGCGGCTCGGCGGTGGCGATGGCGGCCGGGCTTTCGGGGCTCGAGCTCGGGAGCGACATCGCAGGCTCGATCCGCAACCCGGCGCACTACTGCGGCGTCTATGGCCACAAGCCGACCTACGGTGTCGTCCCGACGCGCGGCCACATCCCCGGACCGCCGGGGACGCTGGCCGCCGTCGACATCGCCGTGGCCGGGCCGCTCGCGCGCGCCGCCGAGGACCTCGCGCTTGCGCTCTCCGTGCTCGCCGGTCCCGACGACGACGACGCGACCGGCTGGCGCCTCGAGCTCCCGCCGCCTCGGCACGGCCAGGTGACGGACTATCGCGTCGCCGCCTGGCTCGACGATCCGGCCTGCCCGGTCGACGACGCGGTTCGCGCGCGGCTCGAGGCGCTCGTCGCGGCGCTCCGCCGCGCCGGCGTGACGGTCGACGAACGCGCGCGGCCGGACCTCGACTTCGGCCAGGCGAGCCGTGCCTTTCGCCGGCTCCTCTGGCCGATCATGACGAGCGGGCTCCCCCCGGACGAATTCGATGTGCTGGTACGGCTCGCGGCCGCGCCATCGGCGTATGCAGAGGAGGCTCAGGTCGAGGTGGCCCGGGCCGCGAGCATCCGGCATCGTGACTGGATCGCCGTCAACGAGGAACGGGCGCACGCACGCGCCGCGTGGCGGGATCTGTTCCAGCGGCACGACGTGCTTCTCTGTCCCGTCGTCCCGACCGCGGCGATCCCGCACGATCACGGCGAGATGAGCCAGCGGACGATCACCGTGAACGGCCGTCCGCGGCCCTACCTCGATCTCCTCGGCTGGGCCGGCCTCGTCGGCATGGCCTGGTTGCCGGCGACGGTCGCGCCGGCGGGGCGAACGGCCGGTGGCCTGCCGGTAGGTGTCCAGATCGTCGGTCCCTATCTCGAGGATCGGACGCCGATCGATTTCGGTCGCCGGCTCGCGGAGGTCGTAGGCGGGTACGAGCCGCCGCCCTCGGTCAGCTGACGACGCGCCTCTCGCTCCCGTCCCCCGGGAGCGGGACGCGGAGCGTGATGCGGACGCCGGCATGCGGACGCGAGCGGATTTCGAGTGTGCCGCGGTAGAAGGAGACCCGCTCGCGCATGCCGAGGAGGCCAACGCCCGCCATCGCCGGGCGGCGCCGGAAGCGGTCGGCCTCGAAGCCGACGCCATCGTCGGCAATGACCAGGACGGCATCCTCGCGGCGCACGGTGAGCTCGATCTCGACGCGGTGCGCGTGGGCGTGCTTGGCGACGTTCGTGAGCGCCTCCTGCGTGACGCGATAGAGCATCAGCTCGATGCCGTCGGGGAGGCGGACCTCCTCGGGCGGCGTGCGGAGCTGGATCGTGAGCCCGGTACGCCCCATGAACTTCTCCACGTACCAGTGCAGCGTCGGGATGAGCCCGAAGTCGAGCATCGACGGCCGCAACACCTGCGACATCGTGCGCACGTCCTGGAGCAGCGAGGTGAGCTGCTCGCGCACCTCGTGCACGCGGGTCCGGAGCGTGACCGGGTCCTGGTGTGGCGTCCGCTCGAGCACGCCGAGGTCCATGTTCACCACCGTCAGGACCTGCGCGATGCCGTCGTGCAGCTCGCGTGACATGCTGCGCAGACTCTCCTCCTGGAGATCGTTGCGCATCTGTGAGAGTTTCCTGAGCTCGGCCTCCTTCCGCCGCACGGTCTCGAAGAGCCCGGCGTTGGCGAGGGCGGCCGCCGCCTGGCTCGCGAGCGCGGCGGCGAGGGCCCGATCGGGCTCGCCAGCACCGTTGTCGAGGGCCGCGACGATCACCCCCGGGAGCTGCTCCTTGTAGAGCAGCGGGAGGCGGAGCACACGTTCCGCGCCGAGCGGGGTTGCGATCCCCGCCGGCAGCGCGCTCGCCGCGATGATCTCCGGCTTGCGGGGCGGGGGGCAGAGGTTCTCGAGCGCCACCGTCTGCTCGACCTCGAGCCGCTCGCCCGGTACCCCGCGCGCCGCGACGAAGGCGTCGACCAGCCCGTCGAGATCGGGCGGGCACCAGAGGAGCACGAGCCGCGGGACGCCAAGCGTCGCGAGCGTCTTGTCGGCGATCAGCGCGAGCACGTCCTCGATCTCGAGCGTCGAGCTCGTCGTGCGAGCGACCTCGTAAAGGGTCGCAATATTGCGCGTCGCCTCGGCGACGCGTCGCTCGAGACCGGCGCGCGCCTCCTCGAGCCGGGCCGTCATCCGGTTGAAGGCGATCGCCAGCTCGCCCACCTCGTCGTTGGTCCGCACCGGGACCGGTTCCCACGGCCCGCCCGGGGTCTGCGTGATGGTCGTCGCCATGTCGGTCAGGACCTCGATCGGGCGGCTGAGACGGCGCGAGAAGAGGAGTCCCTGGATCAGGGCGAGCGCCAGGCCGGCGAAGAGCACGACCGCGCCGCGCTGGAGCATCCCGTCGAGCTCGGCGGCGAAGTCGCTGCGCCGGAGGACCGCGACCACGTGTCGGTGCGAGTCCGGCAGCTGGGCAAAGGCGACGATGCGCTGGCTGTAGACCCGGTCGACGAGGGAGCCGTCGGTCTCGGTGAGGACCGCGAGCGTGTCCGAGAGACGGAACCCCTGGTCCTGGAGGCGGTGCGCCGTCGTGTCGCCGCCGAGGACGTTCCCGGCAGCGTCGGTGAGGAAGACGAACCCGGAGGGCCCGAGGCCCATCGCGGTGGCCTGCTGCTGCCACCAGGACAGGTCGTGCCGCACCCCCTCGCCCTCCTGGCCGACCTCGAGCGCCAGATGATGCACCTCCCCGAGGGCGCGGCGTCCGAGCTCCTCCTCGAGCACGCGCTCACTGCGGCTGTAGAGCATGGCCCCGAGGACGAGGAGCGCGGTGATCGTCATGATGATCGAGCAAGCGAAGACCTTCACGTAGAGGGGCATGCGGCGCCCCGCGGGCGGGACCCCGGGCGCGACGGTCGCGAGCTGATGGAGGAGCGGTCCGAGCAGCGACTCGAGGTAGAGGAAGGCGAACAGCGCTCCGATGAGGCCCGTCGCGAGCCCGAGCGCCATGATCTTGATCACTTCCGTGACCGGCAGCTCGGCGAAGACGCGGACCTGGACGGCGCCCACGCCGTAGCCGATCAGCGAGGTCAGGAGGAAGACCCCCGCCACGCGGATCGGGAAATCGAGGATGGCTCGCTCGAGCGCCGCCGCCCCGACCGGATCGACTCCCTCGGGACGGAACGTCTCGTCCCAGCGGCGCTCGATGTTCCGGAACCAGAGCAGCGGGAAGAGCAGTGGGCCGAGCGCGCCGGCGACCGGAACTTCCCAGGCGTAGCAGATGAGCACCCACTTGACCTGCTGGATGTCGAGCAGCCAGGCGAACAGCGAGTACGGCAGTCCGAGACCCCACCACGTCGCCATCGCGACCGTGGCGGTCGCGAGGATCGAGCGCCGGTACTGCCGCGGGTGGGGTTCGGTCGACATGCGATCCTCGCGCCGGGCGGCCGAGAATACTATGGTAGCGTGTGCACCGGGAGCAGGTCGAACACGGCGGCCGTCCCGGCTAGGCTCTTCTCGCCGCGAGCCAGGCGAGGATCGTGGCGCGGTCGGCGTCCAGATCCGGTGGCGGGCGGTGTACCGCCGGGTCGGGGATCCCGGAGAGCTTCACCGGGTTGCCCGCGACGAACAGCGAGCCGATCGTCGGGTCCGGGATGTCGAGGATCATGTTCCGGGCCGCGACCTGCGGATTCACGACCGCGTCCGCCACCGTGTTGATCGGCCCGCACGGGATGCCGGCGGCCTCGAGCGCCTCGAGCCACGCCGCCGCGGGCCGGCGTCGCAGGACCGGCTCGATCTCGCGCGCGAGCGCGTCGACGTTCACGCGACGTGCCTCGGCGCTGCGGAAGCGCGCGTCGTCGGGCAGGTCCGGCCGGCCGATCACGCGAGCGAACGCGACGAACAGGTTGTCGTGCCCGGCGCACACCACGAGCGAGCGGCCGTCGCCGGCCTCGAAGGCCTGGAAGGGCGCGATGTTCGGATGGCGGGTGCCCTGCGGCCCGGGAACCGCGCCGATGACGAGGTGGGTGGTGAGCGCGTTCTCGAGGATCGCAAGCTGGCAGTCGAGCATCGCGACGTCGACCATCGTGCCGGCGCCCGTCGCCTCGCGCCCGAGGAGAGCCGAATGGATGCCGATCGCCAGGAAGAGGCCGGCGACGATGTCGCCGATCGAGACGCCGACGCGCGCCGGCGGTCCGCCGGGATGGCCGGTGAGGCTCATGACCCCGCCCATCGCCTGGACGACCATGTCGAACGCCGGCCGCGCTCTGAGCGGCCCGGTGTGCCCGAAACCCGAGACCGCGGCGTAGACGAGCCGCGGCCAGCGCGCCTGGAGCACGTCCCAGCCGTAGCCGAGCCGCTCCATCGCGCCGGGGCGGAAGTTCTCGACCAGGACGTCGGCGGCGTCGAGCAGCTCCTCGAACACGACGCGATCGGCGGCAGCGCGGAGATCGAGGGCGATCGATTCCTTGCCGTGGTTCAGGGCCGAGAAATAGAGGCTCTTGCCGTTGACGAACGGTCCGATCGCCCGCGCGTCGTCGCCGCTGCCGGGACGCTCGACCTTGACGACCCGCGCTCCGAGATTCGCGAGGACGAGCGTGCAGTAGGGCCCGGCGAGGACGCGCGTCAGGTCGACGACGAGGAGGCCGGCGAGCGGGCGAGGATCGGCGCCACGCACGGTCAGGGCGTGGTCACGCGCTGCAGGGAGAGGGTGTAGGGCGTCGCCTGGTCGGTCAGGTGCCGCACGAGGATCGTGTACGTTCCGGCCGCGAGACCGCTCGCGCTGTCGGTCCCGGCGGGATCGCAGCGGTCGGCCTTGACGATGTTCCCGCTCGGGTCGAAGAGCGTCCAGCAGGGATGTCCCGGATTCGCGACCGTGATCGACACCGCGTCGTTCGCGGCAGCGTCGAACTGGAACGTGTCGAGATCGCCGCCGGGCGAGAGCTGGCCGGAGTACATGTCCGTCGGCAGCGTGAGCGGGACGCCACACGTGAAGGCGGCACTCACGCCGTCGACCGCAACCGTGTAGTCGCCGATGGCCGAGCTGCTGAAGAATCGCACCCTGATCGTTTGCGTCCCGGTCTTGGCGATCGAGAGCTCGTGTAGTCCGTCGCAGTGCTCCGCCCCGATCGGCATCCCGTCGGGGTCGAAGGCCTGCCAGCAGGTGGTGGCCGGCCCGGCCGCGTTCACCGCCAGCACGGCGCCCGCCGGCGCGTCGATCGTGAAGGCGTCGGTCTCGCCGGCCGGCTCGATGTGGCAGGCGAGCGCGATCCCGCATGGAATCGACTCGGACGGCGCATTCATCGTCCCCTCGATGAACTGCTGGCATTGGGTCCCGTCGACCAGCGTCGTGGTCGTCGTCGTGCTGGTCGTGATGGTCGTGGTGCTGGCGAGGTGGATCGTCGTGGTGGTCGTGGTCCGGATCGTCGTGGTGGTCGTCGTCGGGACGCGGCAACCGGTCGCGTCGCATGCGTCGCAGCAGCTCGGGAAGACGCCGACGCAGCCGTGCTTCTTCAGGCAGCGGGCGGCGCTGCGCATGATCTTGCAGCGCGTCCGTCCCTTGCGGGTGAGGCAGCAAGTGACCACGCCGCGCTTGCCGCACGTCGAGCGCATCGCGCAACGCTCGACGGCGGCGCCGCAGCGGCGCGGCAGTAGGCTGGCGGCGATACGCTGCTTCACCGTGCCGTTCGCGCACGCGACGTAGATCGCGTGGCTGCGCGTGGTGGCGCACCCACACGCCGTCTCCACCGCTGTGCGCGCGTCGGCGACGGCAGCGGCGTCGCCCGGGCCGCAGCGGGCGAGGGCGGGTGGGGTGACCGCCAGCACGGTGGCCAGGACGACGAATCCGCGGGCGAGAGCCGACATTCCGTCCCTTTTATCCGGGGCGGAGGCGTGGATCTCAAGGATCGGCGCCGTCACTCGCGAAACAGCTTGACTTTCGCCTGCCGGTTGCTCGACGTTTGGCCCGAGGCCGATGGGGTACGAGCCGGAACCGGACGTCGCCGAAGCGTTCGCCGCCGAGACACGGCGGGTGATGGCCCGGCGGGTCCCGGGCGGGGTCTGGTTCTTCGTGGCGGTGGTCGGATTCGCCGGCCTGGTCGAGTTCCTCTACTACCCCGGGCGGCTCGTCCCGCTCGTCGCGAGCTTCACGGCCGAGGTGATCATCTGCGTGGCGGCGGTGCTCGCGAGTCGCAGCGAGCGGCTCCGGCCCCACATCATTTCGCTCACGACGGCGGGGACGCTCGGCATCGCGTCGTGCATCACGCTCTACGTCGTGGTCGCGGGCGCCAGCGGCGACGCCCTCGCGCTCGCGCTGATCGTCTTCCTGACCGGCGTCGCGCTCCTCTACCCGTGGGGCCTCGCCGGGCAGGCGCCGCTCGTGGTCGGGACACTCGCGGCGTACCTCGCCGCGCTCGGGAGCGGGGTGCGGGGCAACCTGCCGCTGCCGCACGCGATCGGCGCCGTCGTCGGCGGCGGGGTCACCTCGTTGGTCGGCGCCGGGTTCATCGACGTTCTCCGCCGCTCGATCTTCCAGCAGCGAATGCTTCTCGAGCGCACCCGCGAGGCGGAATCGGCGATGCTCTACGAGATCACGCGGACCGTGACCTCGACGCTCGAGCTCCAGCAGGTGCTCCGTCTCGTCTGCGAGGGTGTCCTCCAGACGCTCGGTCTCGAGCGGCTGTGGCTCTTCTGGCGAGAGGCCCCCGGCGGCGAGGTGCGCGGTCTCGCGGCCCGGTCCGGCCGAACCGAGGTGACCCTCCGGGAGCTCGGCGACGACGCCGGGCCGTGGCGCGCGCTGCTCGCGGCGGGACAGCCGGCGCGCCCGGACGTGGTCGTTCCCGGACCGACGGAGTGCGCCGCGCTCGAGGCGGAAGCGGAGCTGCCGCAACGGCTCCTCCGCGTGCCCCTCGAGTTCCGCTCCGAGATGGTCGGCATGATCCTCGCCGACGCGGGCGAACGTCTCGCGCCCAGACGGCGCGGGCCGGCGAACCTCCTCGACGTCGCCGCGACCCTCGGCAACAGCGCCGCCATGGCGGTCGGCAACGCGCGGCTGTACGCCCTCCTCGACCAGCATCGCGACGAGCTCCAGCGACTGTCGAAGAAAGGGCTCGTGGTGGTCGAGGAGATCATGCGCCGCATCTCGCGCGAGCTGCACGACGGCACCTGCCAGGCGCTGATGGCGATCAAGCTGGATCTCGGGGTGCTCGAGCGCCAGCTCGCCGGCGATCCGGGCCGTCTCCGTGGCATCGTCCGGGACCTCCGCACGCAGGTCGTCGACGTGATGCACGGAGTGCGGCAGATGTCCCACCTGATCCACCCGCCCGTGCTCGACGACTTCGGCGCGGTGGCCGCGATCGAGGCGGTGGCGGCGAAGTACCGGGACTCCGCCGGCCTCGAGGTGCTCCTCGATTGCACGGATCCGGCGATGCGCTTCACCCCGGCGGTCGAGCTCCTCCTCTTCCGCGTCTTCCAGGAGGCGCTGACGAACGTCCTCAAGCACGCCGGCGCGGCTCGCGTGGACGTCCGGCTCGCGCTCGAGGAGGGGAGCGTGGTGCTCGAGATCGCCGACGACGGTCGCGGCTTCGACGCGCCCGCCTACTTCCGCTCGCCACCCTCGTCCGCGGGCCTCGGGCTGCTCGGGATGCGCGAGCGCGTCGGCCACCTCGGTGGGACGTTCCGCCTGAGCTCGCGACCGGGCGCGGGTACGCGCGTGGTCGTCGTCGTCCCCGCCGAGCCGGTCGAGACGGCAAAGCTCGCGACCGCCTGACCGACGGCCCTGCCGGCGGCTCGCTGGTTGCCCTGTAGGGGGTCGTTTGGTAAACGCCATGGGGCCTCGGCATCCCCGCTCGGGCCCCCATTTTCCGTGTCGATCACCACTGTCGTCTTCTACCTGCTCGCGCTGGTGACCGTGGGCTCCGCCCTCGGTGTCGCCCTGTCGCGCAGCATCGTCTACTCGGCCTTCGCGCTCATGGGGACGCTGCTCGGCGTGGCGGCGACCTTCGTCCTCCTCGGCGCCGACTTCCTCGGCGTCGTGCAGCTGCTCATCTACGTGGGAGGCATCCTCGTCCTCACCCTCTTCGCGGTGATGCTCACGCACCGCATCTCCGACGTGAACGTATCGAACCGCGCCGTCGGCCGGCTGCCCGCGGCGGTGCTGGTCGGCGTGGCGTTCGCGTGGATGACGGCGGTGGCGCGGCGGGCGACCTGGGTCGTCAAGGAACCGGCGGCTCCCGCGCCGACCACGTACGGCATCGGCAACGCCTTCCTCACCCACTACGTGCTGCCCTTCGAGGTCGCCTCGGTCGTCCTCCTGGCGGCGCTGATCGGAGCAATCGTGGTCTCGCGGAAAGAGGTGAAGGGGACGTGAGCGGCATCTCGCTCGGCCACTTCGTCGTCCTCTCGGGCATCCTCTTCACGCTCGGGCTGTTCACGGTCGTCACGCGGCGCAACGCGATCGGCATCCTCATGGGCATCGAGCTCGTGCTCAACTCGGCGAACATCAACTACGTCGCCTTCGCGCGCTACGCCGGGGCAGGCTACGACGGCCAGGTGTTCGCCATCTTCGTCATCATGCTCGCCGCCGCCGAGGCGGCGATCGGCCTCGCCATCGTGCTCGGCATCTACCAGAGCTTCGAGACGATCGACGTCGAGGCGACGGACCGGCTCCGGCGATGACGCCGGCGGCCTGGGTCGCGCTGATCCCGCTCCTGCCGCTCGCGGGGGCCGTCGTGCTCGGCGTCGGCGGGGCGGCGATCCAGCGCCGCTTCGGCAAGGGGGTGGTCGGCGCGATCGCATGCGGGACGGTCGCGGTCTCGTTCCTGCTCTCGACGGTCGCCTTCGCGGAGCTCCTCGCGATGGACCCGGAGCGGCGGGTGCCCGGGCTCATCGCCCGGCTCTTTCCGTGGATCCACGTCGGCACGCTGAACGTCGACGTCGCCTTCGCCGTCGACCCGCTGTCCGCGGTGATGATCCTCGTGGTCACGGGCATCGGCGGTCTCATCCACCTCTACGCCACCGGCTACATGCACGACGACCCGGCGTTCTGGCGCTTCTTCGCCTATCTCAACCTCTTCACCTTCGCGATGCTGACGCTCGTGCTCGGCGACAGCCTGCTCCTCATGTTCGTCGGCTGGGAGGGGGTCGGCTTCTGCTCCTGGGGGCTCATCGGCTTCTGGCACAAGGAGCTCGCGAACACGACCGCCGGCAACAAGGCGTTCATCGTGAACCGGATCGGCGACTTCGGCTTCGTGCTCGGCATGTTCCTCCTCTTCTGGAGCCTCGACGCGCACGGCCACGGGACGCTCGTCTTCCGGGAGATGCGCGAGCATGCCCACCTGCTCGAGACGGGGACGTTCTGGGGGATCGGCGTGCCGACGCTCGTCACGCTCCTCCTCTTCGTCGGCGCGACCGGCAAGTCGGCGCAGATCCCCCTCTACGTCTGGCTGCCCGACGCGATGGCCGGCCCGACGCCGGTCTCGGCGCTGATCCACGCCGCCACCATGGTGACCGCCGGCGTCTACATGATCGCCCGCACGAGCTTCCTCTTCGCGATGGCGCCGGCGACGCTCGCCGTGGTCGCGACGATCGGCGCGTCGACGGCGCTCGTCGCCGCGACGATCGCGCTCGCCCAGAACGACATCAAGCGCGTGCTGGCGTACTCGACCGTCTCCCAGCTCGGCTACATGTTCCTCGCCCTGGGCGTCGGTGCGTACGCCGCGGGCATCTTCCACCTGATGACGCACGCCTTCTTCAAGGCGTGCCTCTTCCTCGGCTCGGGCAGCGTCATCCACGCCATGGGCGGCATCCAGGACATGCGGAAGATGGGCGGCCTCCGGAAGTACATGCCGGCGACATCGACCACGTTCATCGTCGCGACGCTGGCGATCGCCGGCATCCCGCCGCTCGCGGGATTCTTCTCGAAGGACGAGATCCTCTGGCAGGCGTTCTCGAGCCCGTACAGCAGCTGGTGCCTCTGGCTGGTCGGCCTCGCGGTTGCCGGGCTCACGGCCTTCTACATGTTCCGCCAGGTCTTCATGGTCTTCTTCGGCGAGTGCCGCGCCGACCACGAGACGCAGCACCACCTCCACGAGTCGCCGTCGGTCATGACGGTGCCGCTCTGGATCTTGATGGGCGGGTCGGTGGTCGCGGGACTCCTGTGGATCCCGCACCTGTTCCTGCCCTTCGAGCACTGGCTCGAGCCGGTGGTGGCGCAGCACGGCGCCTACGCGGAGGCGGCGGCCGGGGTCGGGAGCGAGCTCGGGCTGATGCTCCTCTCGGTGGTGGTCGCGCTCTCGGGCATCGGGTTCGCTTGGTTGATGTACTACCGCAGCAGCGTCCGGCCGGAGACGTTCAGCGAGGCGCTCGGCGGCGCGCCCTATCGCGTCGTTCTCAACAAATACTACGTCGACGAGCTCTACGACCTACTCTTCGTCCGCCTGACGCTGCTCCTCTGCCGGCTCGCGGCGTGGTTCGACCTCCACGTGATCGACGGGCTCGTGAACCTCTCCGCCGCAATCGTGCGCGGTTCGGCGTGGATATCGGGCCTCTTCGACCTGTACGTGGTCGATGGCCTCGTCAACCTGGTCGCGACGGTGACGCAGTTCGTCGGCCGGCGGGTCCGCAATCTCCAGACCGGCGCCATCACGGCCTACCTGTACGTCGTCATCCTGGGGGTGCTGGGTGGCGTCCTCCTCTACTGGTCGTGGGCCGCGGCATCGTGAGCACGAGGAAGGGTGATCATGAGTGATCCGACTCTCAGCCTGATGATCTTCATCCCGCTCGTCGGGATGGTGGTCGTCCTGATGCTGCCGTCACGCGCGACGGGCGCGATCCGCGCCACGGCGGTCGCCGCGACCGTGCCGCCGTTGCTGCTCGCGGTGAAGCTCCTCCGGCATTTCGCGCCGAGTGCCGCCGGCTTCCAGTTCGTGCAGCGGGGCGCGTGGATCCCCGCCTTCAACATCGAGTACTTCGTCGGCGTCGACGGCATCAGCATCACGATGGTGGTGCTGACGGCGCTCCTCTGCTTCATCTGCATGATCGCCTCGTTCGGGATCGAGAAGGGCGTGAAGGGCTACTTCGCGCTCTTCCTCCTCCTCGATACGGGCATGATGGGCGTCTTCTGCGCGCTCGATTTCTTCCTGTTCTTCGTCTTCTGGGAGATGATGCTCCTGCCGATGTATTTCCTGATCGGCATCTGGGGCGGCCCGCGGCGCGAGTACGCCGCGATCAAGTTCTTCCTCTACACGCTGCTCGGCTCGGTGCTGATGTTGGTCACGATCCTTTACCTCTACTTCGCCTCCGACCCGCACACCTTCGACATGACGCGGCTCGCGACCGCCGCCCGGGTGCCGCTCGACGTCCAGATGATCCTCTGGATCGCGCTCTTCGTCGGCTTCGCGATCAAGATCCCCGCCTTCCCGTTCCACACCTGGCTGCCCGACGCCCACGTCGAGGCGCCGACCGCGATCTCCGTCATCCTCGCCGGGGTGCTGCTCAAGATGGGAACCTACGGCATCCTGCGCATCAACTACGGCATCCTGCCGGCGGCGACGCTCGCGCCGGCGTGGGGCGGCCACTCGCTCGCGTTCTGGCTCCTCGCCGCCCTCGGCACGCTCAACATCGTCTACGGCGCGGTCTGCGCGATGGCGCAGTCCGACATGAAGAAGCTCGTCGCCTACTCGAGCATCAGCCACATGGGCTACGTGATGCTCGGCATGGCCGCCTTCACGCCACAGGGGATCAACGGCGCCGTCCTCCAGATGTTCAACCACGGCACGGTGACGGCGATGCTCTTCCTCCTGGTCGGCGTGATCTACGACCGCGCCCACCACCGGGAGATCAACGGCTTCGGCGGCCTCGCCTCGATCATGCCGGTCTACACCGGCGTCACCGGCCTCGCGTTCTTCGCCGCCATGGGTCTCCCCGGGCTCTCGGCGTTCATCTCCGAGGTGCTCGTGCTGCTCGGCGCCTGGCGCGCCTATCCGGGCCTCACGATCGTCGGCGCGAGCGCCGTCATCCTGACCGCGGGCTATCTCCTGTGGACGCTCCAGCGAATGTTCCTCGGGCCGCCGAACGAGAAGTACCTGAGCCTTCCCGAGATCAACGGCCGCGAGCTCTTCACGCTCGTGCCGCTCGGCGCGATCGTGATCTTCCTCGGCGTCTACCCGACGCCCATCCTGAACCTCCAGAGCCCGGCGCTCCTTCGCCTGAACGACCAGGTCCGCGGCGCGGCGCCGCGTCCCGCCGGCGACATGGTCGCCACCGGCTCGGCGACGGCACCCCTTCCCTCGGTCGCGTCGGTGCCCCCGATTCGATGACCACGACCGAGAGCCTCCGGTACTTCCTTCCGGAGCTGGCGCTCAGCGCCGCGATCATCGCCGTCATCCTCGTCGACCTCGTGGCGACGGGGCGGGCAGGGCGGCGCGCCGGGACGGGGCCGGGACGGGTCGCGCTCGCGGGCGCGGGCCTGGCGCTCGTGCTGACGCTCGGACTCCGTTCGGTCGGCGTGCAGGGACTCGCTGGTGCCGCGCCGGGCTGGCTCTTCGACCGGATGATCGTGCTCGACGCCTTCAGCGTGTTCTTCAAGGTCCTCCTCGGGCTGGCGCTCCTCGCCGTCGTCTGGATGTCGCTCGCCTCGCGCGAGATCCGGGGGCAGCCGAACGAGGGCGAGTACTACGCGCTCCTGCTCTCGAGCGGCCTCGCGATGTTCCTGATGGCGTCGGCGGGCACCCTCCTCATGGCCTACCTGTCGCTCGAGTTCGTGAGCCTCGCCTCCTACGTCCTGACCGGCTTCCTGCGACACAACCGGCGCTCGGGTGAGGCCGCGCTCAAGTATCTCATCTACGGCGGCGTGGCGTCGGGCGCGATGATCTACGGCATGAGCTGGGTGTTCGGCCTCACGGGGGCCATGGACTACGCCGGCATCGCGCGCGGCATCGCGGCGCTCGACCCGGCGAGCCGGCCGGCGCTCTTCCTGGCGCTGGTGCTCGTCTTCGCGGGGTTCGGCTACAAGATCGCGTCGGTGCCGTTCCACATGT
>JACXTT010009303.1_pt1 | contig 13443 bp, 17 predicted proteins | sample 9270951 | NCBI WGS metagenome assembly JACXTT01 (sample SAMN15532306, study PRJNA645909) | rock metagenome | isolation source: weathered quartz diorite | place: Puerto Rico | collected 2017-06-21
TCGCCGCCGCATGTCAGAAGACCGGTCAGCCATAACTTTCCTGAATCGAGTTTGAATTTGCCTACAGGCCCACCTATCGCAGAGCATCCGACTTCCGCCTTTTTCAAAGCGATCAAACGCTCAGAGGACGGCAACTTCATCCAACAACATTCCGACGGAAAAATCGATCCGCGTTCTGCCCCCATTACATACTGGTCATGTAGCGGTTCTGTCGCAAAAGTCTTGCCTCCAACAGCAATGCAAAGAAGGAAAAAACAAATTTCGCTCAGTTGCAGCCTAAAATTCTTCTTCATCGCTTTACCTAAATCGTGCGATTAACGAATATCCGCTTCTGGCCGAAAGCGCACCGTCGTAACCACGCCGTCCATCAGCTCGTTGCTCTCAATGTCGCTGATCTGGCTCCGTGCAGGAAAAATCCCCAGGCGCGAGCGCCAACGCTTTGAAACCCTCGCGCAGCCGTGCGACTTGAATTGCATAACGTGGACTCGCACTGTTCGCGCTAACATGGAAGTAGTCGGCATAGCGCGCAGCCCACCGGCTGTCGTATTCTTCACGCGTAATAGCCAACGTGGCGTCAAATTGACTGGCGTCGATCTCTTCCATCAGCGAAGCGGTCCAGCAAGGCAGCCAGTGGATCGGGCCGCCTTGAACGACTAGGTATAACTGTCCATCGCGACCCCTGCTCACGGGATAGGATTTGTAGCGCATCATTTCAAGAGCCGAGCCGTTCGAATTAAGAAGCATCAGTCTTGCGGGCTCGGCGGCACCGATTTTCATCGCGCCGTAGTGGCTTCCGGTGACTGCATAGAATTCATCGCCGATATCTGCACCGGCGACCCGCTGCAGGACGCGTGCCTTGAACCACGTCGGCGGTGGATTCAAACAAATAACCAGGTGCGTAGTGCCATCAGCGTTGTCCTTCGATGTGGGGCATTCAAATCCATTTAGCGACGCGGTACTGACTAGTTCGGCAACCACAAGGGTCAAGCTAGCCGCGCCCGCGTCGAACTTGGGATATGTTGTGGGCACCTCCTGCGCAAAGGGAGAGGCGCGCTGCGTCGCCTGCAACGGCGCGCTCGCCATTGCAAGTACTGCGGCGATGAGGAACCAGCGGCACACGCTTAACATTTTGAAGCACCTCGTGCGGATTTCGAGAACAGTTCAGTGTACTGGAATGTTGATTTTTTGGCAAATTGAAGCTACAGGTTGTTCCTAGTCCACTAAGCAAACGGTGCCGTGAACGCCGCGGCAAGAAAGTTCCCAACCGTCCCGCCTGCCTGGCTGCCTGTTTCAATAGCGAGCAGATGCCGAAACCGAAGCGGAGGCTCCCGGCAATCGAAAAGCGATGCGCTGCAAGATTGCGCTCGCGGCGACCGGCAACGATAGGCATACGCAAACGCTGTTTAATGTCGGCTCTTAGCCGAAAACGGCTAATCAGAAAAAGCCTTTCCTCTTGTCGAATTGAACTTGCTGCAATTTGCGCCGACTAGCCGAATCCGGCCCAAAGCGGACCTACCCGCAGGCGGCAACATTTCGGAGTTGATCAAGGCGTCAGCTACGCAATCACGTTTATGGTCAAGCGGAGCCGGACGGTTGCATATCCGGTGTTGCAGTCACTGCGAGGAGCATTCGCAGGGAGAGTCGCCTTTGTCAAACACGATGCGCCATTGCCCTTGCGGCTCGCGGCGCCAGATCGAATTGAAGCGGCCAATCTGCCTACCGTGCGCATCGAACACCGGCCCGGTCGAGAGGGCCAGGTCGCCTGAAGCAAGTACTTCCACCTGATCTGGCCGCCACGAGAATGGGGCTTCAGAACCTTCGTAGAACCGCTTCCAGCCAGCCGAGACCTCCTTCTTACCGTGTAATACTTCGGCACGCGAGAAGAATACGGCGTCGGGCGACAGAAAAGACACGAATGCCGCGTGGTCGCGCACGGCCATCGTATGGGCGAACGCGCGTTCAGCGTCGGCGACTTGCTTCTGGAGATCGGTGGCTGAAGCAGCGAAGACAGGCGCGCTCGCCACAAGAAGTCCAGCGAACAAAAGACGCTTGATCAAGACAAGCATGAGGCTACCCTTCTTTAATAAGATATACGGAGCATGGAGCATGCCATCGGCGTTAATGCACAAAATATGAACTTTATACAGCGCGGAAAGGGCCGATGTTTGGCACGTAAAGCCATCGTGACACGAGTTCCTTGTCGGAGCAATCAATTGGAGGCGATCGTGAACAGGAGCTCATGGCCGAAATCGGCCATTCAAGTCCGCATAGCAGTCGTCAGGCAGGAGATCTGGAGGGCGGCGCGATCGGCCGGATACGACCCAAAGCGGACGGTCGTCGCGATATCCTAAGTTGGATCCAAGTCGAATGGAAACCGACTTGCGTTCTGCCATTCCTCTTGATCGAGACCGTCAGGTTTATCCCGGCGATGCCAAGCGCGATTCAAATGAGAGAAGACGTGGCCCAGTTGTATTCGCAGTTCAACTTCGTCAAAGTCATCTGTCGCGTTCATCCCGGAGATCAACGTCGTCAGATGTTCCTGTGCGTCTTCAAGTTCACACATGAGCCCAGCCCACTGGACTGGCGCGCTCTTTTTGTTTATCACTGCCGCTCCGTAGGTTTATCCAGCCACTATGTGGGCATGACGAACGACTGTTCTGGCCGAAACCTGCTGTTCGGACAAGTCTGGCATGTTGCCAATCTAAACTTGTTGCGATACGTTCTGACTGGCCGCATCCGACCCGAAGCGGACGTCTAAATGCTGAGTGAGAGCCGCTTCAAAAAGGAATACGCCCTTTACGATTCAGTGCCTTAACCCAGCGGCGAACAATCCCGGCGAGAGGTTCTGTCGAGTCATCCTCGTATTTCATTGAAGGCGTTCTGTTCTTCTGGATCAAGCTCTAATACCTTCGATATGCATCCATACTATATGAGTTGATTTTCACAAAAGGGGCACCGCTCGCGGGTACAGAAGGGCTCGTGCAAACTACCCTCAACCGTCCCGCAATCGCCACACACTTTCGACATGGTAAATTTTCAATAAGTTAGGTGTCGGCTGAAGGCGTTCGTTCCAATGGCCGCTCCTGGCCGAAGCCGGCTATTACGACGAGTCTATCATCTTGCTAATCTGAATTTTTTGCAACTCATGCTGACTGGCCGCAACCGACCCGAAGCAGTCGTTGACCGCTGCGTATGAATGCCTAAGTCTTGGAGGACCAGTTTGCCTCGCGAATTTGTGGCTCATGCTTCGAAAAAATGCTGACGCATGCGCCAGCCGTTACGATGATCCACTCACGTTGCTGTTCGGTATATCCGAGCCGCGCGTCTTCTTCCTTCGCCCACCCCCCATCGAAGACCTCAAGGACGGGATAACCTGAAGGGAAGTCTTCCGCGAGCCAGTACTCCGCCAGCGGGACTTCGTCTAAAAGCCTGAAACCGTCAACCTGTGAAAACGAGACTTCAATGCCGTCTTCCCTGTTGCGATTTCGAAGGACTCGTATCGACAGGCAGCCGTCATAGGAAATAGAATGAACGTCTGCCCCCCAGTCGAATCGCTCTTGGCACCCAAATGGTCTTGCTTTGATTGGCATATGCGTCTTCTCTTAAAAGGCTTGGCCGGAGCAGGGGGGATTGGCAACGTCTGCTTCTGGCCGTACTCGGCCGTTCGGGCAAGCATGGCAAGTTGCCGTCGAAATTCCAGGGCTGGCCTTGACAGGCGGGAAACGACCCGAAGCAGACAGTCGTTTTTTAGGTGTTACCTACTCAAAATATGGGGCGTCATCTTGAGGTGAAGGATAAAAATAGCTGTATTTGCCCGTCTTCAGCCTGTCACAAATATTCATTGGCGCGGCCAACACGCCTATGTACGATTTTCGATATTCGCTAACGAGCGGACCAATGTGCTTGCTTTTGGCATTCGAAGACCACACCCACCAATCGTTAGATGAAAGGACACCAGGAGTTCCGTAGTCGTTAGTGTCTCGGAATATGACTTTTGAGTGCTCCACCACGAGCGCACTACCTGCGAGACTCCACAGTCCCATTTTCAGGCCGAGGGAAATCGTAGTGATTGCGAAGAATTCAATCGGAAGTTTCGTTATGCTAGCTATGTCGACATCGAACTCATTAAAAGCGCCAACAAAAGCAGCAACAATGTTCCCGCCCAGTTGCGTACTGTCATTCCCAAGGTACTGAAAATATCGACTGCCTTGCTGCGTTTCAACACGAAAGATGTCGCCAATTTTTGATAGCATCATCAGCCCTGCTGTCGAAAAAAATAAGTGTCCGATCCTGGCCGGAAGTGGGCTGTCAGGCCACCACGCCAGCTTGCCAAGCGATTAATACACTGTCAATCTTTAGTTTTCACGTTTGAACTTGCTATTGGAGTACCCGCGTGGGGGCCGCTGGTGGTGAATTTGCGCCTGACCTCGCCGAAATTTGGTGGCGCCCTCGTCGTCAGCCATGACGACATCCTTTAAGTCGATTACGGAAAGACCAGCCATGACCTCACCAATGACCGGTAGCGAAGGCGCTGTTGCCTGCACCATCACCTTGAACGGCGAGGCACTTTCCGACAGCGTGCAGATCGTGTCGATTGAAACGAATCACAGCACCAACCGTATCCCGTTCGCTGTTATCACCCTGGTTGACGGCGACATGCCCAACGGCTCCTTTCCGGTGGCTGATGCCGGCACCTTCAGGCCAGGCACCTTGGTGGTGATCAGCGCCGGTTATGGCATCGAGCTCAGTACGATTTATAGCGGGGTGGTGGTGCGGCACAGTGTCAAAATCAGCGGCGACAACTATTCGCGCCTGGTGATCGAGTGCCGCGACAAGGCGCTGGCTATGACGGTTGGGCGCAAGAACGCCAACTACAGCGACAAGACCGACAGCGAGATTATTTCATCCGTCATCTCCGGCCATGCGGGCCTGAGCGCTGCGGTCGACAGCACTGCCATCAGCCACAAAAGCCTGTTGCAGTACTACGTCACCGACTGGGATTTCATGATGGCTCGCGCCGAGGCCAACGGTCTGCAGGTGCTGGTAGACGCCGGTAAAGTAGCAGTGGCCGCGCCGGGAACGAACTCAGCTCCAGTGCTGACACTCACCTATGGCGTGGACCTGATGGAGTTCGAGGCTGAAATGGACGCCCAGAGTCAACTGGCCTCGGTCACGGCCACGAGCTGGGATCCGGCAACACAGGCAATAAGGGAGCAAACCGCCTTGCCACTCTATCTAATCGAGCAAGGCGATACTAGCTCGAAAACGCTGGCCGCTGTGCTGGCCGCGGGCGATTTCGGGCTGCAAACGGCCGCGCCGCTCGACAGCGCGGCGTTGGCGACTTGGGCAATGGCGCAGCAGACCAAGGCGGCGCTGGCGCGCATCCGTGGGCGAATGCTGTTCCAGGGCAGCGCACTGGCGAAGGCCGGCGTGCTGATGACGCTGGCAGGCGTGGGGGCGCATTTCAATGGGAATGTCATTGCCAGCAAGGTCATCCACCGCATCCAGGACGCTAACTGGACCACGGAGGTCGAATTTGGCATGCCGAGTTACTCGGCTGCCGCCGAGCACCAGCCGCATTTTCCTGCAGCGGCAGAATGGTCCCCCGGCATCGCTGGCCTGCACATCGGCCTGGTGGCGAAGCTCGACGCCGACCCGCAAGGCCAATGCCGGATTCTGGTGTCGATGCCCCTGTTAAAGGCAGGCACAGACGGCATTTGGGCACGTCTGTCGACCTTCTACGGCTCGGACGGCTTTGGCGCTTTCGTGGTCCCGGAAGTGGGGGACGAGGTGATCCTCGGCTTTTTCAACAACGATCCCTCTTGCCCTGTCATCCTGGGTAGCCTCTACAGCAGCAAACATCAGCCACCTTACGAGCTGACGGACGAGAACAACTTCAAGGCGTTCGTCACGCGAAGCAAGCTCAAGGTCGAGTTTGACGACGACAAGAAGGTCATCACCCTCACCACGCCAGGCGACAACAAGGTGGTCATTAGCGACGATGCCAAGTCGATCTTGCTTCAGGATCAGAGCAACAACAAAGTAGAGCTCAGCCCGAGCGGGATTTTGTTCGACAGCCCCAAGAACATCACGATGCGGGCTATTGGCAAGGTGTCTATCACCTCGCTGGAGAACGTCGAGGTGATGGCAAACATGGACGTGATGGTGAGTGGCTTGAACATCAACCACAACGCCAACATCGGATTCGTCGCCAAGGGTGCAGCATCGGCAGAACTGTCTGCGGCGGGGCAGATCATCGTCAAGGGCGCGCTGGTGATGATTAACTGATGCACGGGAACCCGCGCATGCCGGCCGCCGCCCGAAGTAGTGAGTTGCACAGTTGCCAGATGGTGAGTCTGGCCCAGTCGCCGATTCCGCACGCAAGCGGCCCGAGTTCCGGTCCCTGCGTTTTGACCGTGCCAATCGGTGGGTAGCGGTGCATCGGACTCTGAATTTTACCGACAGTCCGCAATCGGCCAAAACCAGTCATCTCCCGGCCTGTTTCGACCCGAAGCGTATTTCCCTGTCCAGTTCATCGGATGAGTGAGAACGACACTTGTTCGCCATGGGCTAGCAAGGCCTCCAAATGTTCCTGGCCGCCTCGTCTCGCTATCACATCGTCAAAACAGTACGTCGCTAGCCGCATCCGTGCACGGTCTGGATGGAGCCAGTCCCATAGCAAGCCAAATCTGAAATTGGTATTGAGGTCGTCGCTAACCGCTGTTATCCGTTCGCCTGACGAGGTTTCGACCTGGGCGATAAACTCGTCATGAAGCCGTGGTCGCGCGCGTAGCTCGGCGGCCATCTCATCGCTGATCGTGAAGTCGGTTTTGGTGCTTGCTTCCTCGTTGGGGTAGAGCTCGTCCAGCGTTTGTCCACGATCTGCATCGGCGCAATTTTCTTGTAAAGTGAAGCTAACAACCTGCCCTGGAAGCAAGGCGTGCTGATCGATCCATATCAAATGCCCACAAGCGCCGTCAGCGTAATTCCCGCCCATTGCGCTAAGCGTTGCTTTGTTCTCGCCGTCAAGCCCGCCATGTACGGCGACATCGACAACCTGCATCCCAGCAAGGTCGATAGTTGTGACACGAGTACCATCCACTTCAATCAATATGCTTGGCATCCCGTCTTCTCTTATTTATTCGTAAGCTCATGACCATCTTCAGTCCGAGTCTCCGAGAGTTGTGTTGTCATCGTAAATCAGTCTTAAAACGGACGTCCGTAACCACCCGAAGCGGACTGTCACTTTTCAGCCAGCAGTGCCGGATCGAACCAAACGTCCTCATGCCCATCTGCGATCTGGAATCTGTAGCCCGGCGGCAGTGACAAGTAAGATGCAACCGATGGCAGGTATTCTGCGATATGCGCGACGTGAAGCGGCTGATAGAAGTTGGGATCGGTCGATGCCTCGCCACCGCCCCAGATAAACCACCCACACGTTCCGTCAACGCGAACCCGTAAGCCGTTGATCGGGAATTCCCAAATGGTGGCGAGTGCAATTCCAAGCTTGGCCTCACGGCTTGGGGGCTCGGCCACTGCCCCGAATTTTGAACACACTTCCTCTTGAGTTTGCAAGGGATGCCTATCAAGCTTAGGTCAGATACGTTGAACCAATGTTCTTGGCCGAATCCGGCCGGTCGAGCCAGCATAGCAGGTTGCCGGGTTGTAAATCCAGCAATGGCTGCGATAGGCCGGTACCGGCTCAAAGCCGACGGTTTCACAGCTGCACGATCTGGTCGCGAAGGACTGTAAAAATGGCTTCTCCAGCTATCGACTCGACACCCCATGGCTTGACGGTGCCCACTCGGACGAACTGCCGTCCAAGCTCATCAGTCCATTCGTCTTTGACCAGGCAAGCTATGTAACCCGGCCTGGGAAAAGCGCTGTTGAGCATGAGGTGCTCGGTACTTACCACAGGCGCTTTTTCAATGAACTGATGCATGCAGCCGTCGGCATCGACAAGGGAACACTTAACCCAACCGGGGAAGTTATCGTCGACGAATCGTTCAATCGTCACTTGAAGCGCATCCATTCACATCCCCTGTCGAACCCGTACCGTTTGACCGCTTTTGGCCGAACTCGGCCGTTCGAACCAGCATAGCAGGTTGCCGAGTTGGAAAAGTCACGAACGGTCACGACAGGCCGGAATCGACCCTAAGCGGACGGTCGCGTTTAGGGTCTGTCGTCGTAAGTCGCTTCGATACCTCGCCAGACATGCTCATCAAGTAGTCGTCCAGCAACAGCCATTATTTCCCGCCAGGCGTTGGTCTTTAGCATCTCATCTAAAGAGTCGGGAAGGATCGCACTCCTGGCATCATAGTAGGCGTTGAATTCCCGTAGCGATGCTAGTTCGTCGTCTGAAAACTCATGCTTGAAGTGTTTATCAGTTGGATGGTAGAAGTCGTCAAACCATTGATTTACCAACTCGTTTGCTACGTTTGCCGGAGCGTGCTTTTGGTACAGAAGCTGGTCGCTTTCAGAAGCGATTAAGTTCAAGAGATTGACGATATTGGCTCGATGGGGAGTCATAAAATCCTCGTTGAAGTCTCAACTTTTGACGAACGCTTGTGGCCGAAACCAGTCCATCATCAGGTAGCCGGTTTCGATCCCAATCAGACATTGGCGCTACGCTCGTCTAACGCGACTGAGCGGCCTAATTGCATAGGAAGACTGCAATGGCCTGGTTAGGATTATAGCCGCACGAAATTAGAAACCCGCTGCCTCAAGCGTTTCTCGGCGCGAGGAGGGTCTTTGCCCCAGACGCGAACGAAGCGCGCTGGATGCGGCCGTCGGCAACTTCGTAAATGCATAGCATCTCGAGCGTGCCCAGGCCTTCCGGGAAGTTGCGGGTGATGAGCTCCAGGTCCGTCACGATATTGCCAATGACCATGCGCGACAGCAGCCTTGCGAACAAATCCGGTTCCTCGAAGCGCGCCAGGTAGCGTAAGCGAAGCTCATCATGTCCTTTTGCAAGGCGTTCGCCATGTAATACAAACTGCTCGGCGTCTGGCGCATAAGTGCGCATTAGCGCCTCTACATCTTTGGCGTTGAAGGCGTCGAGTTGGCCCTGAACGACGGAGAGCGGCGAGGTGTCTTTCATTCGTTTCCTATCTGAGAATAGTTGAAAAGTGCGTCTGGTGATGCGACGTCTGCATATAGCAGAACCCGATCGTTCGATCAAGCATATCAGGTTGCTGGGTCAAAAATTAACGGCGGCCGCGAGAGACCGGAACCGACCCGAAGCGGACCTTCGGTGCGGGAGTTAATGGCGTTGCGAAAGAACGAACTCTTCTCTATTCTTCACCCCAACGCACGGTCGAAAGCGGTTGGCCAGTGGCCAGCCAAAAATTCATTGCTTCTAACGCGGTAACGTATGGAACTGTAGCGTTCTCGTCCACTTCAAACACGATGCTAACATCACTTATGAATCGAACGGGCTTTCCAGTCCACGTAACTTCCGATCTTTTCGCATAGAAACAGGCGCTGTCATGCCCGGGCTGAAGGTTGATCTGAGAAATTCCGCATCATAGGGCGTGTTCTTGCTGACGGCGATCGGCCCGATATCGGCCACACGCACGCCGTGCGTTGGCCGATCCAATAATCGTCCCACCGTGAACAGCCAGATTTGGCCATACGCCTCGACGACCACGCTGCCGCCGGCGCGATCCTGGTTTGCCGCCTCCTTGGTGGGATATGTGTCGAGGCTCCAGTAGACCGCGTCGTCGCGCACGTTTCCCAGGTTCGCGTGCGACAGCAGGCAAGCCGGGCCTGCCTGCTCTTCCTTGCTGCCCCGGTATCGCAAAACCTCGTCGTCGCGTGCGCCATGGCGGATTGACCGAAGCCGCTCAGATATACGACGGCGAAAATACAAGCTGCGCCACCTGCACGGCGGAGGATTGACAGCGTTTTGATTGGCGACATGGAAATCTCCTGAGAAATGCGACTTATCGGTCACGCGTGCATCAAAGCTACAGCTCCTGGCCGAACATGACACGATGTCCGTCGATGGTGCGGACACCGAATTCCCGCATTCCCCACGGCTTGTCTGAAAGCTCCTGAATAAACTCCGCGCCCGCCGCGCGATATTCATCAAACAGCGCGGTGGCGTCCGACACCGTGACGTAGCCGTACCAGGAATGGTCGCCGAGCTGCGCCGGCGGCATGGCATCGGCGCATTCGCCCAGCATCACACGAAAGGCGCCGCGGGACAGAAACGTCCAGCCGGGGGCGGTGAAGTCGACCGTCAATCCGAGAACTGATGTGTAGTATTGCGTCGACTTCGCCAGGTCGGGAACTGCCAGCGTATATCGCGTCTGCGTGAAGTTCGTCATATCTTGCCTTGTACAAAAAGTGTGGATGTTGGTGCGGCTGGCGCTGCGAACCCATTATGGATCAGCCGCTTGAAAGGACAATCAGATCGTAAAAATCGGCGTTTCAAAAACTCACCCGACTGCATTGCGTCGATCGCTGCGCAGCTTATGACCGAAGTTCGCTTGCAAGCGACTGGCCGCTCTCATCGCCGCACTCCCTGCGCGTGCGCCAAACTTGTCCCGTGCATTTGCATGGCGTCGATCACGTCCGCTGGCGCCGGGCTGGTGGTCAGGATCGGCAAGATCTGCGAAGCTTCCGGGAAAAACTGGCGGCACGTGTCTTCGTCCTGGTCGAGGAAGGCGCCGCGCGACCACCCGTCAATGGTGTCGCTGGCCAGCTTCAGGGCCGCTTGCGTCGCCAGGCGTCCGACTTCTCCATGCCGATCTGTTTCGATGCAGACTTGAGTTTACAGGCATCTTCGAAAGGCTAGCCGCCACGGAATGGGGCGCTGCCCTGTGGCTTTATGGGAGACGCCTCAGCGTAGATTGCCAATTTTGCAATTTAATACTTTATAATCGAGCGATGACACTACCCGCCATCATTTCGTATGTAATCCGCCTGACCGCACTGGGATACGGTGGCTGCGTGATCCTTGTGAGCGTACCGCTTGCTTTTGCGGCCGGCGCGACACCGAGCGAATATCAGCCGCCGGTCTCCCCCTTGCTCCTGATTCCGGCATTCGCCTGTCTGCTCGCTTCCGGGTTTTTGTACGTAGGGGTGGCGGGACGGCGCATGGCCAACTCGCGCTGGCATCGCCTGCTGGCTGGTTTGTTGCTCGCCGCGCCGCTGCTATGGGGGTCGCGCATGATCATCCACGTAGATGGCTTGCGCGATGTCGGCTTGCTGTTCGCCGTTCCTGCAGTGCTGACATTGGCAGGCGCGGTCTGGCCCTGGAATCTAACATCGTGGCAGGATGCGTCTGGCGATTTACCTGCTGGCGAATGAACGCATCGTGTTTGTCAGACCTTGCCTTTGGTTCGCCTCGCCAATAGCCGAGATCACATTGAGCCAGCGTTGAGAGGCACTGGCCCTCATGTTCCCTCCCAAGGATTTTGACGCCTTGGCTGCAGCGAAACCATAATGAATCAAGTGCGCAAATCGGCGACGGGAGCTCGAGTTTAGGTGTTCCAGAAGCGCATTTCACGGCATGGATTCGATCGCCGCGCGCTTTCCCGCGGCAGTTCGCGTGCCAGCGACTGGCGGCTCCCACGGCCGCAATCCCTGATCGTTCGCCAACCTGATCCGGTGCATTTGCATGGCATCGATGACGTCCGCCGGCGCCGGGTCGCTGGTCAGAATCGGCAGGGTCTGTGACGCTTCCAAAAAAAACTGACGGCGCTTGTTGTTGCCCTGGTCGAGGAAGGCGCCGCGCCACCAGGCGTCAATGTTTTCGCTGGCCCGCTCCAGCGCCGCTTGCGTCACCAGGCGATCCGACTTCTGCACATTGATCTGTTTCGATGCCGGCATTAGATTCCACGCGTCGCCGCAGGGCCACGCTGAAAATGGGAAGCAGTGGTCGACGTCGTACTGGTCAAGAAGCCTCACGCCGGACCAGACGCAATACACCGGCTTGCCGGCCGCGCGCATGCGTTCGACTGCCGCCCTGGCGAAGCTGGTGTCGCGCGCCGGGTCCACCCACGAAAGAAGCGAGGTGGCAAGCGTACGGATCTCCGGGCGGATGCCGCCGTCGTAGGACTCGATCAGGCGCACCCATTCGGCCACCAGCACCGGCTCGATCCAGACATTGTAGTGACTCAGCGCCTGCCAGATTTCCATCGGAATGCGAAAATCGCCCAGGCTCCACAGGAACGCCGCATCGATTTGCAGCGGATCGGGCGTCGCCACCATCCGTCGCCGCGCCACCTTGAAAATGGCTTCGTCGCTGGACGGCCAGCGCAGGTAGTTGGCCGGCATGTTGCGGATCAGCTCGGAGATTTCCGACAGGCTGCGGTGCAGGTGCTTCGCCGTCGGCCCGCTGAAGGTTGAGCCGATGCGCAGTTCGACGGCGGTTACGGGCCGCAATTCCAGAAAACTGTGCGTGACGAAGCCGGGACCGGTGCCGAGGCGCGAGGCCGGCATCTGCGGCAGCGCATGTTCGATCAGGGGCTTGAACATGCGCATCCAGAACAGAGAAACCAGCCCCAGCGGCACGACGACTGAGTCATCCTCGTGGCGCGCCAGCCCGGCTGCGCTGTCGGCGATGCGCGCAAGTACCCGCAGCAGGGCGATTTTATAAGTCGATGCCTTGCTGTCGACCAGGATCAGATGGCGCAGCAAGGGCAGGGCGCCCAGGCCGTCATCGGGCAAGCCCAGCACGACGCTGGTCCACGTCACATCCTGGCGGCCCAGCCGGTCGCTGCTATCGTGGGTGTGAAGGATGCGCAGACCGAATTGCTGCGCCATGCCGACCAATTCCGGCAGCGACACCGCGAACATGCCACGTTCGGCATCGGGCGCTCCCAATCGCAGGCTGATCGCAATGCGTCCCTTCGGTGCCAATAACGTCGCCAGTTTGCGCAAGGCGCGCTGCCGGTCGGCGGGCGGGACATGCATCCACACGGCGGAGAGCAGGATCAGATCGAATTTCAGGCCCAGGTGGCGTACGTTCGCGAGATCGGGCAGGCTGTCGGCGACCCAGTGGATGCGGCTCGAGGCGTGCAAGGCGCGTGCTTGCGCCAGCATCGCGGTAGAGGGCTCGACCGCGACGACCTCGTAGCCGTGTTCGGCCAGCCAGGCGGCATCGCGGCCGGAGCCGGCGCCGACGTCGAGGACGGTGGCGCCGGCTGGTGGAAGAAGGTCGAGCAGGCTTTCGTGGACTTCTTCGAAGGAAAGGGATTCGTATTGTTGTGCTAGGCGAGCCGCGTGCTGGTCGTAGTGGGGGATCGGGGCCATCGGCGGCAGGTCTGATGAGGAAAAATCTATTCTATTCCAGAATTGTTCAATATCAAGAATATGACGAAGGCAATACTTAAGTTGATTTCGCCGTTCCCGGTCAGGCCATGTCCGTTTTTCATAGGTAACACTCAGCTACACTGCCGAAAGCGTAACACCGCCGAGCTTGTGTCCGATTTT
>JACXTT010009304.1_pt1 | contig 13442 bp, 8 predicted proteins | sample 9270951 | NCBI WGS metagenome assembly JACXTT01 (sample SAMN15532306, study PRJNA645909) | rock metagenome | isolation source: weathered quartz diorite | place: Puerto Rico | collected 2017-06-21
GGAGGGTCCACGCGGGGAGGGAACGGTTCGTACGGGTGGTGGTGGAGAATGTCCCCCCGGCGAATGTCCGCGAACAGATCGTCCCCTTCCCCCAGCGCCGAGGGAACGGCGGGCTGGAAGGGCGGGTACTTCAAGCTGGGGCGGTCGAGCGCGTGCAGCTCCGCGAGGTCGGAGGTGCCCAGCGGCGGATCGAGCGTGTAGATGTCGCTCACGCCGATCTCCATGTTCTCGACGAGGATGTCGCGGACGGTGGGCGGCATTCCGGTGTCCACCGTCACGCGCACCACCGAGCCGAAACGCCGTTCCCGCACGCTGCGCTCGATCGTATCCAGGAGATCCTCGGCCTCCAGCTGCTGGATCGCCATCTCCGCGTCGCGGGTCACGCGAAACGGATGGGCCTCGAGCACCTCCATCGCCGGAAAGAGTCGGGAGAGATTCGAGGTGACCACCTGCTCCATCCACACCAGGGTCGCGGGGTGCGAGCCCGCGCCGTCGAGCGACTCCTCCTGCCGCCCGATCGGGAGCAAACGCGGCAGGCTGTTCGGCACCTTGACGCGCGCGAAGTGGTCCTGCCCCTCCGTATCGCGGACCAGCACGGCCAGGTTCATGCTCACGTTGGAGATGTAGGGGAAGGGCCGCCCCGGATCGAATGCCAGCGGCGTGAGGACGGGGAACACCACCTGCTCGAAGTACGCGTCGGCGGCCGCGCGCTGCGCGTCGCTCAGCGCCCGGTAGTCGAGAACGTCGATGCCCGCCTCGTGCAGGAGGGGGAGGAGTCGCTGCATGCACGCGCGGGCCTTCCCCATCAACTCCAGCGCCATGCGCCGGCACTCGGCCAGCACCTCCGCCGGGGTCCGGCCGTCGCTCGACATCTCGACGATCCCGGCTCGCACCTGCTGCTTGAGGCCGGCCACGCGGACCATGAAGAACTCGGCGAGAATGGAGCCGAGGATGGAAAGGAACCGGACCCGCTCGAGGAGTGGATTGCGCTCGTCCTGCGCCTCCTCGAGGACCCTGTGGAAGAAATCCAGGACGCTCAGCTCGCGGTTGAGATAGTGCTCGGCGTCCGCGGGAACCGGGGGACGCGGGGTCCGCGTCGCCGCCGCCGGCGCCTCGGCCGCGCGGCGACGAGTCCCCTTCCGCGATCGTCCCCCGCTGAATCGGTCCATCGGCGTGACCCCGCCCCTGGTCATTGCCCGCGCAGTGCCATGCGATCGAGACTAGCGTCGCAAGGCAGGCCGCGCCAGTAGCCCTTTGACACCATTTCGATGACTCGCTAAGCATCTAGTCATGAATCGCGTCTTCAAAGCCATTTCCGATCCCACCCGGCGCCGCGTCCTCCAGATTCTGCATGCGGGACCGTTATCGGCGGGGGAGCTCTCCGACCATTTCCACGTCTCGAAGCCGAACCGGGCGCACGCTGCAGTCAGGGCCGGCGAGTCGGGTCGTCCATCCCTGCGAGGTGCGACATGAACCTGCCCAACGCCGTTCCTCGGGCGAAGGCCGGCTGGTCCACACCCATGCTGCACGCCGCCGAGATCGAGCGCTCGATCCGCTTCTACCGGCTGCTCGGCTTCGACCTCGTGGACGTCGACGGCGAAAGCGGACGACCGCTCGGCTGGGCGCGCATGGCGACCGCAGACGGCAGCGCCATCATGTTCCTGTGCGCCGAAGCTGGGCACGCCCCGCAGCCCGAAGCGCAGGGCATCATGCTCGTGCTCTACACGCCGGAGCTGACGACACTGCGCGAGCAGCTCGTCGCGGCGGGCGAGAAGCCGACCGAGATCGAGCGCCCGCCGTGGATGCCGAGCGGTCACATCATGCTGCGTGACCCCGACGGCTACGCCATCGGCGTCAACCAGTGGGGCGACGCCGAGCACGGGGCCTGGCTCGAGCAGCTTGCGAAGAAGCGAGCGGCAGGCATCCTTCCTTGACCCATCGCCCGATGGCGGGGACGGCAACCGAGCGGGAGCTGGAAGGAGAGCCGGCTCGACCGGCGAGCCTATTCGAGCGATCCTCACGCCCATGAAGGACCTCGACCGCCCCACGATCATCGCCATCAGCGCGCTGGCCTACTCGCTGGCCAACGTCGTCCATGAAGGTCTAGGACATGGCGGTGCGTGTATCCTGTTCGGCGGGCGTCCCACGATGTTCAACGCGATCTTCTTCGATTATGACGAGGCGACGGTGAGCGACTCCGCGCGGCGAGCGATCTCCGCGGCGGGCAGCATCGTCAACGTGATCGTCGGGCTTCCGCTGGTCGCGTTGCTCCGCAGCCGGGTCTCGCTGTCCTCACGTTGGCGTTATCTGCTGTGGCTCTTCAGCGCCGTCAACCTGCTGATGGCGTTTGGCTATCTCCTCTTCTCGGGAATCGGACGGGTCGGGGACTGGGCGCGCGTCATCGAGGGCGCACGGCCGGCGTGGCTCCTTCGTCTGGCTCTGGTGGTCTCGGGGGCCGTGCTCTACTTCGTGGTGGCACCGCGTCTGCTGATGCCCGGGCTCGATCCGTTTCTCGGGCGCGAGCCTGCCTCGAGGAGCGCGCGGGCGAGGCAGCTCTCGCTCGTCCCCTACTTCACGGGCGCCGCCACGCTGATCGTCGCCGGGCTGCTCAACCCGCTGGGGATGAAGATCGTGCTGATCTCTGCCGCGGCCGCCTCGCTGGGAGGTACGTCGCTGCTCGCGTGGTACCCGGCGATACCGCGGGCGCCGTCCTCGTTCGCGACGGATGTGCCGCTCGGGATCCCGCGGAGCGTTCCCTGGATCGTCGCCGCGGCCATCACGGTGGCGCTTTTCGTCCTGGGGCTCGGCCCCGGTATCGCGGTCCATGGGCGCTGAGCTGCCCCGCGGGATCTGAACCACAGGGAGAGCGAACATGGAGCGGGTGGCTATCGTGGCCGGCGCGCGTACGCCCTTCGTCCGGGCGGGCAAGGCGTTCGCGACCCTCGGGCCTCTGGAACTGGCGAAGCACGCCGTGCGAGGCCTCCTCGATCGCCACACCGTGGATGCCCGCCGTGTCGATGCGATCGCCTTCGGCGTGGTGGTGCCGGAGCGGGGCAAGCCCAATCTCGCGCGCGAGATCGTGCTCGAAGCCGGGCTCCCCGCCAGCATCGAGGCGCAGACCGTGTCCTCCTACTGCATCACCGGGCTCCGCACCGCCACCGTGATCGCCGACGCGATCGCGCGCGGGCGCATCCAGTGCGGGATCGCCGGCGGCGCCGAGTGGCTGTCCGGCGCCGATCCCGCCACCTTCCGCGAGCCCACGACCGGCCTCACGATGGGCGAGCACATGGAGATCACCTGCCGCGAATGGAAGATCCCGCGCCCGCGCCAGGACGAGGTCGCCCTCGCCAGCCACCGCAATGCCGTCGCCGCGCGCGACCGCCTCGCGCGGGAGATCGTGCCGGTCGCAGGCGTGGAACACGACACGGGGCCGCGGCCCGACACGTCGCTGGAGAAGCTCGCAGCGTTGAAGCCCGCATTCGCCGCGGACGGAACCATCACCGCCGGCAACGCCTCGCCCGTCACCGACGGTGCCTCGGCGGTCCTGATGATGAGCGAAGCGCGGGCGCGCGAGGAGGGCCGCGAACCGCTCGCCTTCCTCGAGGGCATCGAGGACGCCGCGATTCATCCCGACGAGGGCTTGCTCATGGCGCCGGCGATCACCGTGCCGCGGGTGCTGCGCCGCGCCGGACTGGGTCTCGGCGACATCGATCTACTCGAGATCCACGAGGCGTTCGCGGCACAAGTGATCGCGAACGTGATGGCGTGGGAGCGAGGCTGGAAGGACGAGCCGCTGGGGCCCGTCGACTGGACGCGGGTGAATGTCAACGGCAGCTCCGTCGCGATCGGGCACCCGTGGGCCGCGACCGGCGGGCGCATCCTGACGACGCTCGCCTACGAGATGCAGCGCCGGCAGGCGCGTCGCGGCCTGATCAGCATCTGCGCGGCCGGAGCGATGGCCGGGGCGATGCTTCTTTCACGCGAATGAGCGTCATCGGGGTCACGGCGGAAAGGTCACCAGAGGCTCACAGCGGTGGCACCCAGACCGTCCCGCCGCATGGCGTGACCATCGCGATCCTGGCGCTGCTCTCGCTCGGCGTTCATCTGGCCGCGAATGCGTTCGGCGGCTACGGCTACTTCCGCGACGAGTTGTACTACATCGCATGCAGCAAGCACCTGGCCGCCGGGTACGTCGATCAGCCGCCACTGTCGATTCTCGTCCTCGCAGTGGCCAGGCTCGTGCTGGGCGAGTCCGTCTTCGCGATTCGCGTGGTGCCCGCGATCGCGTCCGCTCTGTCCGTGATCACGCTCTGTCTTCTCGTCCGTCGGATGGGCGGGGAGAGGATCGCCATGGTCCTCGCCGCGTTGAGCTTCCTCGCCGCGCCGCTCCTTCTCGCCGCTCACACGTACTACTCGATGAACAGCCTCGACGTCCTGTTCTGGCTGCTGGCTGCATACGCCATGCTCCGCGTCGTGGACGACCCGAGGCTGGGCGCCTGGCTCTGGATGGGAGCGATCCTCGGCCTCGGGCTCCTCAACAAGACCAGCGTTCTCTGGCTGTCCGCGGGGGTGGCCATGGCCATCGTGCTCACCGACCTGCGCCGCCAGCTGCGCGCGCCGGGCCCCTACCTGGCGGGACTTCTCGCGCTGCTGATCTTCTCGCCGTTCGTGCTCTGGAATCTCCAGAACGGGGCTCCCCACCTCGAGTTCATGCACAACGCGACGACCGAGAAGTACTCCTCGTTGACTCGTCTCGGCTTCCTCCTCGACCAGCTCCCTGCGATGAACCCAGCCACCTTCCTCGTTGCATTGCCGGGACTCTGGTGGTGTCTGTTCGACGGAGAAGGAAGGCGCTATCGCGTCCTGGGCATCATTTTCGTGACGGTTCTCGCCGTGCTTCTGGCCAACCCGCACACGAAAGCCGAGTACATGGGAGCCGCCTATCCGCCGCTCTTCGCCTGTGGCGCCGTCGCGATCGCGCGAGGCACAAGCCGCCTGCGCCGGGTCGCCGCGGCCCTCATCGCTGCTCTTCTCGTCCTGAGCGGTGCCGCGCTCGCTCCGTTCGCCATGCCCATCCTGCCAGTCCAAGACTACATCCGGTACGCGAGGGCCCTGGGCGTCGCCCCGGGCACCTCGGAACACAAGAAGCTCTCCGAGCTGCCGCAGTTCTTCGCCGACATGAACGGCTGGGAGGAGCTTGCCAGGGACGTGTCCGCAGCCTACCGGACGATCCCCGAGGACGAACGGAAGACCACGGTCGCCCTGGTCGGCAACTATGGCGAGGCGGGCGCTCTCGAGCTGTACGCCTCGCGGTATCCGTTGCCGCGCGTCATCTGTCCCCACAACTCGTACTGGTTCTGGGGAGTCGGTAAGACGCCGATCACCACGTTCCTCCGCCTGGGCGGCAAGCGCGACGACTACATGGAGAAGTATGGCGACGCGCAGTTCGCCGGCGTCCACTACGCCCCATACGCCATGCCCTACGAGGACAGTCTCAACATCTTCATCGCCCGAGGGCGCCGCGTCCCGATCGAGAAGGACTGGCCCAAGGTCAAGCACTTCGAGTAGATGGAAGGGGCCACCCCCTTCGCCTGCCGCCGATCGCGGCCGCCTCTGTTACGATAGAGGCTGTGGGGCATGTCGCTCCGCATGGACCTGGGAGAACCCCGATGCCGTCTCGGCACCTTCGTCCGCTGCTTCTTTGCGCGGCCTCGATGCTCCTGGCGCGCGCCGGCTCCTCCGCGCCGGCCCCCGATGTCGCGGCGCAGCTCGACACGACCTGTCACTACGGCTACGGCGATACGCTCACCGTGATCTGGAAGCCGCTGCCGACGCTGCCCGAGCTGGTCCGCCCGGGCGACACGCTGACGGTGTGGGCCTACGCGCCTTCCGTACCCACGAGCTGGAGCGCCTCCTTGAAGTTCGGAGCGCTCAGCGTGCCGCTGTCCGCCGCCGGCGGCTCGTTCCAGTCCAGCCTGGGATGGTGGGTGCTGGGCTTCCGCGTGCCGCAGGGCGTGGCCGAGGAGGTCTACGACCTCGTTCTGGGCTCCAACACCGGGGTCCGCGACACGACCCGCCACTCGGTCAAGGTGCTGAAGGCGTACCGCAGCGACTACTACTTCGCGCAGATCTCGGACACGCATCTTCCGGAGCATGCCTTCTCACCCAACTTCAGCACCTGCGACACGTCCGGCATGGCGGACTTCGACGCGGTCATCGAGGACCTCAACCTGATCCATCCGGAGTTCATCCTGCATACGGGAGACCTCGTCAACGAGGGCGAGCTGGAGGAGTTCTACCGGGACTATGAGATGGGCCGGGCCCAGCGCATGGTCTACCGGCTGCGCGATCCGATGTTCCTGTCGTCGGGCAACCACGACATCGGCGGGTGGCAGCCCACGCCGCCGCCGGCCGGAACCGCGCGCAAGAACTGGTGGCGCTACTTCGGCTGGCCGTTCCTGGCCAATCCCCCGGCCGGCGCGCCCTACCATTCCCAGGACTACAGCTTCGACTACGACTCGCTGCACGTGATCGCGCTCGAGGCGTACCTGAACAACGGCTCGTACGACAACTACCAGACGGGCACGTACGGCGGCGGGAGCTTCACGCCGGAGCAGGTCAACTGGCTCACGCAGGAGATCGCGGCGGCGGGGCCGCGGCACAAGCTCGTGATGTACCACTTCGACTTCGACCAGGGCGCCAACACCGGGAGCACGTCGGGCCCCTGGCAGCTCAACATCGCCACGCTGGGCGTCGAAGGCGCGATCTGGGGGCACGATCACAGCGTGCCGGAGAACACGGTCACGCCCTACTCCGCCAGACCGTTCAACCTCGGCTGCCAATCCGTGATCGACGGGAAACGAACGTTTCGGATCTTCCGGGTCCACAACGGGCATGTCTCGCCCGGCCCGATGCATCACTCCGGCACGACCACCGACTCCCTGAACGCGGCCTGGAGCGGCCCCAACGATGGCACGCAGACCCGACTCGGCGTCACCGTGACCAACCGGTTCGGGGAGCCCTGGGATCACGCGCGGCTCCTTTTCGTCATGGTCGACCACGACTCGAACTACGCGGCCACGGGCGGGACCGTGACGCAGAGCATCCGGCAGGGAGGGCAGATCGACGTCTACGTGGACTGCGTCCTGCCCGCCGGCGGCGTCGCGACCGTTTCCGTCCATCCGACCACCCCGATCGTAACGGGGGTAGATGACGTGGCCGGGGCGGCAGTCGACCTCTCTCCGCCGCGGCCCAATCCGTTCCGGCCCGAGGCGCGGAGCGTGACGCTGCGCTACAGCTTGTCCGCGGCTGCTGTCGTGACCGCCGCGGTCTTCGATCCGAGCGGGAGGCGCGTGGCGACGCTGCGGCGCGGCTGGGTCGCGGCGGGCGAGCACCAGCTGGTGTGGGATGGGCGAACCGAGGCGGGGCACGTTGCCGCGTCCGGCGTCTACGTCATCCGCCTGGCGACACCCGCGGCGATACGCGCTCGGAAACTCGTCGTCGTCCGGTGAACGGGAGCGGCCCGCGCGGCGAGAGCGGCTGAATCGGGCGGTCTCGAAAACTGATTCCGCTCCGCGGAGGACTCATTTCGCGAACCTCTCGCGCGTTGATGGGAGCTACTTCCTGTGGACACCCCACGTCCGCGTGGCGACCCGCTTCTGCGCTGATCTGAGCGCTTCTTCCCCCGTAGTCGAAGTCGTCGGCGTGCGCGCCGCCCCGTCGCGTGCGCTCGTCCCGTTGTCGCAGGAGCGAGTCGAGCGCATAATCGGCGGCCAGCGACCATGAGTGAAGTCGACGTCCTTCGGACCATCCTCGCGGGCACGACCGGGGAAGGCGGATCGGGCTTCTTCGCCCAGCTCGTGCAGAACCTTGCGAAGATCCTTCGCACGCGCGGCCTCTGGGTCACCGAGTACCTGCAGACCCGGCGACGTCTCCGAGCCCTCGCCTTCTGGTTCGACGGCGAATGGGTGACGGACTACGAGTACGACCTCGGGGGCACCCCGTGCGAGTCCGTGGTGGAGAACCGCAGGCTCATCCACATCCCCGAGCGCGTCGTCGAATTGTACCCTCGCGACCTGGATCTGAAGGAGGATGGCGCCGTCAGCTACCTTGGCGTTCCGCTTCTGGCCCCGGACGGCCGCGTGCTCGGACATCTCGCGGCGCTTGACAACAAGCCGATGCCCGAGGATGCCGGCCTGCTCGCGATCTTTCAGATCTTCGCCGAGCGGGCTGCAACGGAGCTGAGGCGGCAGCAGATCGAGGCCACGCTCCGCGAGCGGGAAACGAAGGTGCACTCGCTGCTCCATGAAACCAAGTACTTGCGCCAGGAGCTCGAGCGACTCCACGGTCCGCTCACGATCCTCGGCCAGAGCGAGTCGCTGAGTCGTACGCGCCACGAAATCGACCAGGCTGCGGGCACGGACGTCACGGTTCTGATCCTCGGAGAGACCGGCACGGGCAAGGAGCTCGTGGCGCGCGAGATCCAGGCCAAGAGCCTGCGCCGCGACCGCCCCTTCGTCCAGGTCAACTGCGGAGCGCTGCCGGACACGTTGATCGAGAGCGAGCTCTTCGGCCACGAACGAGGGGCCTTCACGGGCGCCACACAGCGGCGCGACGGGCGATTCGCGCTGGCCGACGGCGGCACTCTCTTCCTCGACGAAATCGGGGACCTGCCGCTGCCGCTTCAAGTGAAGTTCCTCAGGATTCTGCAGGAGGGCGAGTTCGACCCGGTCGGCAGCTCCCGCACCCGGAAAGTGGATGTGCGCGTGATCGCGGCGACGAACCGCGACCTGGCGAAGGCCGTCGAGTGCGGCGCGTTCCGCGGTGACCTGTACTTCCGCTTGAATGTCTTTCCCATCGTGGTTCCGCCGCTGCGCCAACGCGGCGACGATGTCGTCCTCCTGGCGGAGGCATTTGCCCGTCGCTGTGCCGCTCAGATGGCCCGCCGCATCGAGCCGTTGTCGCCATCGGCGATTGCGGCGCTGAAGAGATATGCCTGGCCCGGCAACGTGCGTGAGCTGCAGAACGTGATGGAGCGCGCCGTCATCGCTTCGCGCGACGGCCATCTCGACCTGAGTCGCATCCTCCACGAGGCGTCCGGCCCGCCGGCCGAGGCGCCACGGACTGCGACGGCGGAGCGCGATGGATCCGTCGGCCGCGTGCTCACGGATAGCGAAATGAAGGAGCTGGAGCGCACCAACATTCTGCGCGCGCTCGAAGCGGCGAACTGGCGTGTCGCCGGCGACGGCGCCGCAGCCAGTCTCCTGCAAGTCAGTCCGTCGACGCTCGCCTCTCGAATGAAGGCACTCGGCATCCGACGGCCCCAGCGATCCTGAGCCGGCCGAACGCGAGATCTCGCGCCGCTGCGTCGCGAGTTATCGTTGCCGATGAGATCTCACGAGCGGCAATTCGCGATCTCTGTCCCGCAACCCATTGAGCAGCGGGCAGATTTCGAGATCGAGGCGGACCGGCACGCCGATTGCCCTTCCTCCAGTTGCGCGCAGCCATCGCGGCTGTACGCGATCTCGGAGGCGACATCATGAACAAGGGCAGCCAGGGCAAGACGAACGGCGTGGACATCGATCGGCTCCTCGCCACGATCGACGCGATTCAGAAGACACCCTCTCTCGCGACCTTCAAGTTCCGCGCGCGAAACAAGTGGATCGCGGGCGGCCGCAACCGCTCGACCGTTCAGCAGTTCTACGGCGCCGGCCAGGAGGACGCCAGCCGCAAGGGGCCGTTCGTCATGGAGAACGACGAGCCCGATGTGCTGCTCGGCTCGGACGCCGCCGCGAACCCCGTCGAGAACGTGCTGCACAGTCTCGCGGGATGTCTCACGACCTCTCTCATCTATCACGCCGCGGCGCGCGGCGTCACGATCGACGCAGTCGAGTCGAGACTCGAGGGCGATCTCGACCTGCACGGCTTCCTCGGCCTCTCGGAGCAGGTGCGAAACGGCTTTGAGGGTGTGCGCGTGACGTTTCGGATCAGCTCGGACGCATCGCCCGAGCAGCTCGCGGAGCTGTGCAAGGTCGCTCAGGCGCGTTCACCGGTGTTCGACATCGTCACCAACCGAGTACCGGTGACCGTCTCCCTCGAGAAGTAGGCTCCGCAACGGCCAGGCTTGTGCTGGCGCGTTTGAATGCATGCAGGGCGGACCGCACCTTGGTCCGCCCTCGCCTACGCTTGGGGACAACGTCGCAGCGCTGCGGCAGCGCCGATCGTCGTGACCCGGCGCTGGCGCGGCTCATGAACAAGCACGCGAGTGCGGAAGCGGTGCGGATCGCCGGGCAGGGACCGCGCTAACTTGCGTCCGGCGCGGTACGTCGTGTATTTACGCCCCGGGAGAGGTGCGAGAGCGGCCGAAGCGGGCGGTTTCGAAAGCCGATTCCGCTCCGAACAACTCGAGCGGAGCCTGCGAGCCGAACCCCGCGTCCGCCAACGCACTCTCCGACGAGCCACGCGCATGCCGCCGCGGCGAGACTCCGGAAGACCGTAACAAGAGGACCCACGCGGGGAGAGGGCGGTCATGCGGTCACACAGTGGTCACAGGGCGTCACCGCGACGAGATGGCGCGCTGCTCGTGCTCGGCGACCGACGCCGGCCCGTGACCGTGAGTGCGCAAGACGAGGGTCATCCATGAACCCGATATATCCCGCAGTGCCTGCCCTGGTCGTGGCGATAGGGTTAGCGGCTCCGGCTTGGGCCGCCTCGCCTCTCGAAACCGAGACCGCGCGTTTCCACCGCCGTGGAACTGTCGAGGCGGAGGTCGTGGTCGAACATCAACACTCGGCCGATGGCCGCGAGACCGCCGTGCCGCTCGCATTCGAAGTCGCGCTGGCGGACCGGGTCGCGTTGCTAGTGGAACCTGTGCCATACACGAAGATCGAACCGGGGAGCGGAGGGTCCGCCCATGGGCTCGGGGACGTCGAGGTGACGCTCAACGCGCTGGTGCACCCGGAAACGCGCTGGCCGGCGTTGGCGCTGGCTGGCGAGGTCAAGGTGCCGACGGCCGAGGGTTCGTTGATCGGAACCGACCATTACGACTGGACCGGCTATGCGGTCGCGAGCCGCAAGTTCGGCCGCATCGATGCCCACGCGAACCTCGGGTACACGGTCATCGGTCATTCGGCCGGTGTTGACGTGAACAACACCCTGGACTTCGCGGTCGCCGGCGAATTCCCCGTGTCAAATCGGTGGAGCGCGGTCGCGGAGGTCGTCGGGAACACGTCGGCGCTTCCCGAGAACGGCGGTGAGAGCGCGACTACGCCGGAAATCAGCACCGGCGAGGTGACCGGCATGCTCGGCACGCGTTTCGCGATCACGCCGGGAGTGACGGCCTCGTTCGGCCTCACGCTCGACAACAACGGAGCCGTACTGTATCGGCCCGGCCTCACCGCAAGGTTCTGAGGTGCCTCCGGTGGAGCCGAGCTTCGGCCCACGTTCGCGTGTCGCTGGCTTGCGGCTTTCGCGGCGCTACACGAGATTGTCGATCACGGCAGCATCGTGACCACGCGGACGTGCGGCGAAACGGGCCAAAGGGTCAAACTCGGGGGTCACAGTCAGTTGACGGCCCGCTCGTAAGACGCCAAATACGCCCCGGAGATGTGTGAGAGCGGCTGAATCGGGCGATCTCGAAAACTTCTCCCGCACGAACAGGACAAGAGCGCGAGGCCCATCCAAGTCATAGCGCTGCAACGGGAGGCTCTGAGCCTCGCGGAGTTGTCGCTCCGCGGGGCTCAGCCATTCTCCGGACAGTGGCGGGCACAAGTGGACAGCAAGGGGCACGAATTCGGTAGAGAATCGGTAGCAGGTGCGCTAGCGTAGACGCTGGGTTCCGGGGATCCGCGAGGGCAGGTCGCCACCCCGTCAGGTCCCGAACCTTCAGGGTTGGAGGTGGCCCCTGTCCCTGTCAAGGCTCACGCTCCAGTTCCGACTCGTTCCGGGGCTTTTGCTCGCCGTCGGCTTGGCCACTGCCGTTCCTGTGGAAGCCGCGCCTCTTTTCGCCGCGGCTTTCCTGCCATTCGACACTGGGAACTCACCCTACTCCGTCGCGATCGGCGACGTGAACGGCGACGGCCGGCCCGACTTGGTGACTGCGAACTTCGGCTCCAGCACGGTGTCGGTGCTGCTGGGCAACGGCGACGGCACCTTCGGGGCCAAGACCGACTTCGGCACCGGGACTTCGGCCGTCTCCGTGGCGATCGGCGACCTGAACGGCGACGGCCGGCCCGACCTAGTCGTGGCGAACAAGGGCTCCAACACCGTGTCGGTGTTGCTGGGCAATGGCAACGGCACCTTCGGGGCCAAGACCGACTTCGGCACCGGCACCAATCCCAATTCCGTGGCGATCGGCGACCTGAATGGCGATGGCCGGCCCGACCTGGCGGTGGCGACCTACAACATGGTGTCGGTGCTGCTGGGCAACGGCGATGGCACCTTTGGGGTCAAGAACGACTTCGGCAACGGGATCTATCCCAGCTTCGTCGGGATCGCGGACCTGAACGGCGACGGCCGACCCGATCTGACGGTGGCGAACTCCAACACGGTGTCGGTGCTGCTGGGCAACGGCGATGGCACCTTCGGGGCCAGGACCGACTTCGGCACCGGGACCTCGGCCGTCTCCGTGGCGATCGGCGACCTGAACGGCGACGGCCGACGCGACCTAATCGTGGCGAACGAGGGCTCCAACACGGTGTCCGTGCTGCTGGGCAACGGCAACGGCACCTTCGGGGCCAAGACCGACTATGCCACGGGGAGCCATCCCAGCTCCGTGGCGATCGCCGACCTGAACGGCGACGGCCGACGCGACCTGGTGGTGGCGAACAACGGCTCCAAGACGGTGTCGGTGCTGCTGGGCAACGGCAACGGCACCTTCGGGGCCAGGACCGACTTCGGCACCTGGACCACTCCCCGCTCCGTGGCGATCGGCGACCTGAATGGCGACGGCCGGCCCGACCTGGCGGTGGCGAACTACAGCTCCAACACGGTGTCGGTGCTGCTGGGCGACGGCAACGGCACCTTCGGGGCCAGGGCCGGCTTCGGCACCGGGTTCGGTCCCTACTCCGTGGCGATCGGCGACGTGAACGGCGACGGCCAGCCCGACCTTGTGGTGGCGAACGCCAGCTCCAACACGGTGTCGGTGCTACTGAACAGGAGCGACATCGCGACGCCGACCACGCTCGCGCTGGTGGACGCTCACGCCGCGCCGGGTCGTGTGGAGCTCCTCTGGTATGGCTCGTCCATGGCGGGTGCGACCCCGACCGTGTACCGGCGAACCGAGCAGACCGCGTGGACTGCGGTTGCTCACATCGGCGGGGACGGCACCGGGTCGCTTCGATTCGAGGACCCGAGTGTGCGATCCGGCGCGCGCTACGGCTACCCCCTGGGTCTTGCCGGGGGGCGGATGGTGTCAGCGGAAGCGGTCTCCGGCGAGCCATGGG
>JACXTT010009305.1_pt1 | contig 13440 bp, 10 predicted proteins | sample 9270951 | NCBI WGS metagenome assembly JACXTT01 (sample SAMN15532306, study PRJNA645909) | rock metagenome | isolation source: weathered quartz diorite | place: Puerto Rico | collected 2017-06-21
GCACTTCGCAGGTGCAATCTGATCGGCTGGCGTGCGCGCAGGCTTTGGCCAGCCATTTTGCATGCACGGTGGTGCTCAAGGGCTCCGGCACCATCGTTGCGAGCCCTGGCGCATTGCCACGCATCAATCCCACTGGCAACGCCCGCCTGGCCAGCGCCGGCACGGGCGACGTGCTGGCCGGCTTGATTGGTGCGTATCTGGCCACAGGCGCGGACTGCTTTATAGCAACCTGCAACGCTGTCTTCCGGCACGGTGCAGTGGCAGACACCTGGAGCAATGCCTCCCCCCTGACGGCATCTACCCTGGCACGCTCCCTCTAAACGCCTGTGTTTTAGCGGCGCTTACGGGTAGCCTTCTTTTTGGCTGACGCAGGTTTTTCTGCAGAGCTCGCGGGTTTCCCGCCTCTGCCCGCGGCACGTTGCCGCGACTCCGTCTTGCCTTTGTAGAAGGCCGGACGCATGCTGGTATCGACCTCAGCGTGCTCGCCCGACACCACGCGCATTTTCATCTCGCGCTGCGCACCTTTGTCCCCCATGGTACGCACGGCAAGTCCATCGTTTTCCTGGACCAGTCGGAAATCGATTTTGCGACCATCCAGGTCGACACGACTGACTTGGATGCGCACGCGGGTACCGATGGCATAGCGTGTCCCGGTGCGTTCGCCGCGCAACTCTTGGCGCATTTCATCGAAGCGGAAATACTCGCCACCGAGCTCGGTGATGTGCACCAAGCCCTCCACATACATGGCATCCAGCGTCACAAACACACCAAAGCTGGTAGCGGCAGTGACCACCCCACCGTACTCTTCGCCCAGATGCTCGCGCATGTACTTGCACTTGAGCCAGGCCTCCACATCGCGGCTGGCCTCATCGGCACGGCGCTCGTTGGCGCTGCAGTGCAGGCCTGCAGCCTGCCAGGCCATGCCTTCGGCATTGGTCTTCTTGGGCTTGATACCGGGCTCGCCCACCTTGGAAGCCAAGCCTTTTTCCAACCTGCGACTGAGCTTGGCATGGGCCTCACCCGGGGTGGGCAACGTCGGCAACTGGTAGCGGGTCTTGCCGAGAATGGCCTTGATCACACGGTGCACCAGCAGATCCGGATAGCGGCGTATCGGGCTGGTGAAATGTGTATAGGCACCGTAGGCCAGTCCGAAGTGGCCACTGTTGATCGGTGTGTAGATGGCCTGCTGCATGGAGCGCAACAGCATGGAGTGAATCTGCTGTGCGTCCGGGCGATCTTTGGTGGCATTGGCAATGGCTTGGAACTCACCCGGCGATGGGTCATCGCTGATGGTCATGCCCACGCCCGATGCCTTCAGGTAGTTGCGCAGGATTTCCTTCTTCTCAGGCGTGGGCCCCTCATGGACACGAAACAGCCCGTAGTGCTTGCTCTGCGCAATGAAATCAGCACTGCAAACATTGGCCGCCAGCATGGCCTCTTCAATGACCCGGTGCGCCACGTTGCGCGTACGGGGTACGATTTTTTCAATGCGGCCGTTCTCGTCGCAAATGATCTGCGTCTCGGTCGTTTCAAAGTCCACCGCACCGCGCTTCTGGCGCGACTTCAACAGCGCCTGGAAGACCCCGTGCAGGTTCAGCAAGTCACCTACACGCTCCTTGCGCTTTTGCGCCTCGGGGCCACGCGTATTACCCAGGATGGCAGCCACCTCGGTATAGGTAAAGCGCGCATGGCTCCACATCAACGCCGGGTAGAACTGGTAGGCATCCACTTCCCCGTCCTCGGTGACGAACATGTCGCACACCATGCACAGGCGTTCGACTTCGGGGTTCAGTGAGCACAGGCCATTGGAGAGCTTCTCCGGCAGCATGGGGATCACGCGGCGCGGAAAGTACACACTGGTGGCACGGTCGTAGGCATCGACATCGATGGCGGAACCGGTCTCCACATAGTGACTGACATCGGCAATGGCCACTAGCAGGCGCCAGCCTTTCACGGCCGACTTGCCACGGCCCTTGGTGGCCGGCTCGCAGTAGACCGCGTCGTCAAAATCGCGGGCGTCTTCACCATCAATCGTGACCAGGGGAATGTCGGTCAGATCCACCCGGTTGGAGCGGTCCTGCGGGCGCACCTTGTCAGGCAACGTGCGCGCCAGTGCCACACAGGCCTCCGAGAATTCGTGCGGCACGCTGTATTTGCGCACTGCAATTTCAATCTCCATGCCGGGGTCATCCACCTCGCCCAGCACTTCCTTGATGCGCCCCACAGGCTGACCGAACAGGGCTGGCGGCTCGACCAGTGCCACCACCACCACCTGACCCGGCTTGGCCACACTGGTGGCCCCTTTGGGAATCAGAACATCCTGTCCATAGCGCTTGTCTTCGGGTGCGACCAACCAGACACCACTCTCCTGCAGCAGGCGACCGATGATGGGTTGGGTAGAGCGCTCGATGATTTCCACCACCCGCCCCTCGGGGCGCCCTTTGCGGTCGCTGCGCACAATGCGCACTTTGACACGGTCCTTGTGCAGGACGGCGCGCATCTCGTTGGGGGGCAGATAGATGTCGGGAGCACCATCGTCGCGGGACACGAATCCGTGTCCATCGCGATGGCCTTGCACGATGCCTTCAAGTTCGTCCAGCATTCCGCTGGAATGGCTAATATTTTTGATAGAACCCTCTCTCTTTCCCGGAGTGCCCTGAAGGCGGAATTGGGTGGACGCCTGTAAGTATGCGCCAGAAATGTTGCCGAATTGCCGCCGCGCTGATGACACCGAATCGCGATGTTGTTTTGCAGAGGCATGGCACGCACCTTTCCTCACCGTATTGGCGATGCCTGAGGTGGTCTCCGCAAAAAAGTTACTCGGTTGGGCCAAAAGAGCTAAAAAATCAATGCTATAATTCGAGTCGATGCCCAGATGGCGAAATTGGTAGACGCACCAGCTTCAGGTGCTGGCGGTTGCAAGACCGTGGAAGTTCGAGTCTTCTTCTGGGCACCATCTAATAGATGAGGCCTGTGACGCAAGTCACAGGCCTTTTTCTTTGCCTGGAAATTCCCTTTGGGGGAATACACTGCATCCCCCTCGTCTTCCGTTTATATCGGCAGCGCCACCAAATCGTGGCCCTGGGCGCTCACAATGCGCGCCTTGGTGAATTCACCCACCTTCAAGGTCTTGCTGATCTTCTCGGGCGGCAACAGCCGCACCACACCGTCGATCTCGGGTGCATCGGCATAACTGCGGCCCACGCCACCTTTCTTGCCCATGCCCGGCGCCGAATCCACCAACACTTGCATGGTGGAGCCGACACGACGTTGCAGGCGTGCGGCAGACACTTCCTCCGCCACCGCCATGAAGCGTGCACGGCGCTCTTCGCGCACTTCGGCAGGCAGCATGCCCGGCAGGTCATTGGCCGTCGCACCGCTCACCGGGCTGTAGGCAAAGCACCCTGCCCGGTCAATCTGCGCTTCGCGAATGAAATCCAGCAGATGCGCAAACTCGTCTTCGGTCTCGCCCGGAAAGCCCGCAATAAAGGTACTGCGAATCACCAGTTCGGGACAGGCCGCACGCCATTGCTGGATGCGGTCCAGATTTTTCTCGCCACTGGCCGGACGTTTCATGCGGCGCAGCACATCGGGGTGGCTGTGTTGCAGGGGCACATCCAGGTACGGCAGCACCTTGCCCGTGGCCATCAGCGGCAGGATATCGTCCACACTGGGGTACGGATAGACATAGTGCATGCGCACCCAGGCGCCGTAGGGCTCGGCGATTTCACCCAGTGTTTGCACCAGCTCCAGCATGCGGGTTTTGACGGGCTTGCCGTCCCAGAAACCAGTGCGGTATTTCACATCAACCCCATAGGCCGAGGTGTCCTGGCTGATCACCAGCAACTCTTTCACGCCGCCTTCAAACAGCGCCTTGGCTTCCTTGAGCACATCACCAATCGGACGCGACACCAGATCGCCGCGCATGCTGGGGATGATGCAAAAGGTGCAACGGTGGTTACAGCCTTCACTGATCTTCAGATACGCGTAATGGCGTGGCGTGAGCTTGATACCAGCCACGCCAAAGCTGCCGGGAATCAGGTCGGTAAACGGATCATGCGGCTTGGGCAGATTGGTGTGCACCGCATCCATCACCTCTTGCGTCGCGTGCGGACCGGTCACTGCCAACACTTTCGGGTGCATCTGGCGCACCATGTTGCCGCCGTCTTCGCCGGTCTTGGCACCGAGGCAACCGGTAACAATCACGCGGCCATTGGCTGCCAGTGCTTCGCCAATGGTGTCCAGGCTCTCCTTGACGGCGTCGTCAATGAAACCACAGGTGTTCACGATCACCAGATCGGCACCTTCGAAGGTCTTGGATGTTTCATAACCCTCTGCACTCAGTTGCGTGAGGATCAGCTCGGAATCGGTCAGGGCCTTGGGGCAGCCCAAGCTGACAAAACCAACCTTGGGGGCCTGTTGCAAGGGGGCATTGGGAGAAAGGATGTCACTCATATCGGTATTGTCCCAGCAATCCCTTGGGCCCCAGGCGCAGGCCTAGCGCTTCAGACCAAAGGTGCCGAGAAATTGTTCGGTTTGTTTTTGCATTTGTTCCTGCATCTGCTGGAACATGTTGTTGCCCATCACGCCCTGCACCATCGGTGCCTGCATATCCATCAGGGCCTGGATGTTCTTCTCCAGATAACCGCCCATCATTCCCTGCATGGCATGGCCATAGAAACGGATGATGTGGGACAGCACGGGGGCGGTAAACATGGGCGTGCCGCCCGCCTCTTCTTCCAGAATGATCTGCAACAGGATGCTGCGCGTCAGGTCTTCGCCGGTTTTGGCATCCAGCACGGCAAATGCCTCGCTGTCCATGACCAATTGCTTGATCTCGGTCAGCGTGATGTAGCTGGAGGTGTCGGTATCGTACAAACGCCGGTTGGGATACTTTTTGATGATCCGCTGGGAGCGTTTCCCGTCTTTGGAAGGCTTGTGTTGCATGGCTGGCAGGCCGGCTGCGCTGGGCGCCGGCAATGTATTGCACTGCAACACATTCTAGAGAGTGTGGCCCGCCTGTACCAACCTAGGTTTACCCTAGGCGCAGGAGGCAAAAGAGAAACTTGGTAGGCGCAATTGGACTCGAACCAACGACCCCCACCATGTCAAGGTGGTGCTCTAACCAGCTGAGCTATGCGCCTGAGTCGAAGCCTTAGATTGTAGCAGCAATTTGCACGTCTTCGCCACTCCAGCCTCCCCGCACGGAATTTATCCCGTTTGCTTGGGCCATAATTGACGTTTACGTAAACGTAAGTCCCTTTTCACAGGAGTTTTTTCATGGAAATCGCAGGCAAAGTATTCATCGTGACCGGTGGCGCGTCGGGTCTGGGCGAAGGCACCGCACGCATGCTGGCAGCCAAGGGCGGCAAGGTCGTCATTGCTGACATGCAGGCCGAAAAAGGCGAAGCCATTGCCAAGGACATTGGCGGCGCATTCGTCAAGTGCGACGTCAGCAACGAAGCCGACGGCCAGGCCGTGGTTGCCAAAGCGGTGTCCATGGGCAAGCTCATGGGCCTGGTCAACTGCGCCGGCATTGCGCCTGCCGAAAAGACAGTGGGCAAGAACGGCGCCCATGCGCTGTCTACCTTCACCAAATGCATCACCGTCAACCTGGTGGGCAGCTTCAACATGATCCGCCTGGCATCCGACGCCATGTGCAAGAACGAGCCCGAAGCCACGGGTGAGCGCGGCGTGATGATCTCCACCGCCTCCGTTGCCGCCTACGACGGCCAGATCGGCCAAGCCGCCTACAGCGCGTCCAAGGGCGGCATTGTCGGCATGACCCTGCCCATCGCACGCGATCTGGCCCGCAATGGCATCCGCAACATGACCATCGCCCCCGGCATCTTCGGCACGCCCATGATGTTCGGCATGCCCCAGGAAGTACAAGACTCGCTGGCCGCCAGCGTGCCCTTCCCATCACGCCTGGGCACACCGCAGGACTACGCCAAGCTGGCGCAGCACATCATTGAGAACGACATGCTCAACGGCGAAGTGATTCGCCTGGACGGCGCGATCCGCCTGGCACCGCGCTAAGCAGCGATTGGAGAGAGGCCCAAATCCGCGCTGGGCCGTCCCAAGCGGCTCTGGACCGCTTGACGGCCAGCGCCGTTAGGCATTTAGCCCCCTCGGGGGGCAGCGACCCGCGCAGCGGTGGAGCGTGGGGGCTATCTGTGCGCCCGGATGGAAGCCAGGATGCCAAGCACAAACAGCACGCTGGCGATTATTTGCGCCTGGGTGAAGTGTTGGCCCAACACGAGTAAGGCAAACGCCAGCCCGAACAGCGTCTCGCTCACGATCAGCTGGCCGCACAGGCTGGCGCTCAGCACCCGGCTGGCACGGTTCCACAGCACCGTCGCCAGCCACCCCGAACCCACCCCGATTGCTATACAAACCATAGCTGCTTGCGCACTGTCCGCCTGGGCCAGCAGCACTTTTTGCTCTGAACCTACGGCCATCCAGAGCACCAGCGCGGCTGCACCTGCCGCCACGCCCATCCAGTTGGCCCAGTCGGTGGTCGAGATGCTGCGGTGGTGTTTAAGCCAGGCCGAGTTCAACACCGCAAAGCCGGTCCAGCTCAGCATCGCCGACACGGCGTAGGCCACGCCGCGCCAGTAGACCCAAGCCTGTGCATCGCCCTGCCCAGCATCGCTCTGCGGCACTTCCACCATCAGCGCCAGCCCCACGGCCGTCAACAGCAGGCCCGGCAGCAACTGCCGCCATTGCAGGTGCGCGGGCTTGCCCAGCAGCATGACCCACAGGGGAATGGTGCCCACCATCAGTGTGGGCAAGGCCGGCCCCGCGTCGCGGATGGCCAGCACCAGCAGCAGGTAATAGCCGGAGAAGCCCAACACGCTCAGGCCGGCCGCCGCACCGGCCTGATGCCACGTGGGCAAGGGCCGCGAGCGCGCCTGCACGGCCATCACGAACAACGAGGTGAGCCCATAGAACAGGTAGCGCCCGGCCACCAGGTCCACCGCAGACAGGTTCGGCGCCAACTGCGGCGCAATGAATACCAGCCCCCACAGGGCACCGGCGCCCAGGCCGGCCAGAATGCCACCCAGCATTAGCCGGCGCGGCTCACGCAGGCGTGCGGATCAGACGCCAAAGCCATCGTCTGCCGCAATCACCGCACCGTTGATGAAATGGCTCTGGTCCGAGCACAGCGTGACCAGCAGGGCATCCAGGTCACTGGGGTGGCCCACGCGTTTGCGCGGCAGCATCTGCACCAGCTTCTTGCCGGCATCGGTCTTCCAGTGGCGGTGGTTGATCTCGGTATCGATATAGCCCGGACAGATGGCGTTGACGTTGATGCCGAACTTGCCCCACTCCATCGCCATGGACTTGGTCATGGCAATCACGGCCGCCTTGCTCATGCAGTACACACCGATCTGCGGCAATGGCCGCAGGCCCGCCATGGAGGCGATGTTGATGATGCGCCCGCCCGTATAGCTACCCGGTGCGGCGCCCTGCGCACGCGCCAGCATGCGCTTGCCCACCTCCTGCGCAACAAAGAAGGCACCTTTGACATTGGTATCAAACATGTAGTCGTAATCGTCGGGCGACACTTCTTGCAGGCGCTGCGTGGTGCTCACGCCCGAGTTGTTCACCAGGATGTCGATGGAGCCCACCTCGGTCTCGGCATGCGCCACCGCCGATTTGATGGAATCGTGGTTGTTGACGTCCAGTTCGATGACATGCGCATCGCCGCCCTCGCCCTCGATAAAGGCGCGCAGGTCCTTGAGCTTGTCAACTCGGCGACTCGCCAGCACCACGGCCGCACCAGCGCCGGCCAGGGTACGCGCAAACTGGGCACCCAGGCCACTGCTGGCCCCGGTGATGAAGGCCACGCGGCCCGACAGATCGATGGTGTAAGCCATTTAGAGAGTCTCCACGAATCAAAAAGAACGCGCGTTCGGTTCCCTGTATTCCGCGAATAAAATCATTCGCGCAATTCCTCCATTATCAAGCGAGACACTCCATGACAAACCAGGAAATTCTGGCCCAGTTCGGCCCCCGTGAATCCATGGAATACGACGTTGTCGTCGTAGGCGGCGGACCCGGCGGCCTGTCCACCGCCATCCGGCTCAAGCAACTGGCGGCTGAAAAAGGCCAGGACGTGTCAGTCGTGGTTCTGGAAAAAGGCTCTGAGCCCGGCGCGCACATTCTCTCGGGCGCCATCATGGACCCCAAGGCCCTGACCGAACTCATCCCCAACTGGAAAGAACTCGGCGCCCCGCTGAACCAGCCCGTCACCGACGATGCCTACATGTTCCTGGGCGAAAAGTCGGGTTTCCGCGTGCCCAACATGTTCCTGCCGCCCTTCGCACACAACGACGGCAACTACATTGTGAGCCTGGGCGCTGTCACCAAGTGGCTGGCCGACCAGGCCGAAGCCCTGGGCGTGGAAATTTTCCCCGGCTTCACCGCAGCCGAAGTGCTCTACAACGACAACGGATCCGTCAAGGGTGTGGCCACTGGCAACCTGGGCGTGGGCAAAGACGGCGAACCCACCGAAAACTTCCAGCTCGGCATGGAGCTGCTGGGCAAGTACACCGTGTTTGCCGAAGGCGCACGCGGCCACCTGGGCAAGCAGCTCATCGCCAAATTCAAACTCGACGAAGGCCGCGACCCGCAAAGCTGGGGTATCGGCATCAAGGAACTGTGGGAGATCGACCCCAGCCGCCACCAGCCCGGTTTTGTGATGCACAGCGCCGGCTGGCCCATGGAATCCGACACCTACGGCGGCGCCTTCCTCTACCACCTGGAAGGCAACAAGGTCGCCGTGGGCTTCGTCACCGGCCTGGGCTACTCCAACCCCTACCTCAGCCCGTTCGAGGAATTCCAGCGCTGGAAGACGCATCCCAACGTGCGCTACTACTTTGAAAACGCCAAGGGTGAAATCACCGCCAAGCGCCTGTCCTACGGTGCACGCGCCATCAATGCCAGCGGCATCAATGCATTGCCCAAGACCGTGTTCCCGGGTGGCGCGCTGGTCGGCTGCAACGCCGGCTACCTGAATGTGAGCCGCATCAAGGGCAGCCACGCCGCCATCAAGACCGGCATGCTGGCCGCCGAAGCCGCCTACGACGCCGTGGTAGCGGGCCGCCAGCACGACGAGCTGGGTGCCTACCCCGAAGCGTTCGAGAAGAGCTGGCTGCACACCGAGCTCAACAAGGACCGCAACTTCAAGAACTGGTTCAAGTACGGCCTGACCACCGCCACGCTGATGAACGGCTTTGAGCAATTTGTGCTGCGCGGCCACATCCCGTGGACCCTGCGCCGCGAGAAACCCGACCACGCCTACCTCAAGCCTGCGGCCGAGTGCAAGCCCATCGTCTACCCCAAGCCCGATGGCAAACTCACCTTCGACCGCCTCTCCAGCGTGTTCATCAGCAACACCAACCACGCTGAAGACCAGCCGGCCCACCTGACGCTCAAGGACGCCAGCGTGCCGGTCAACATCAACCTGGCCAAGTACGCCGGCCCCGAGGCGCGCTACTGCCCAGCCGGGGTGTACGAATTCGTCAAGAATGACGACAACACCGACCGCCTGCAGATCAATGCACAGAACTGTGTGCACTGCAAGACCTGCGACATCAAGGACCCGACGCAAAACATCGTCTGGGTCACCCCCGAGGGCGGCGGCGGCCCCAACTACGCCGGGATGTAACCCCCCCAAAAAAAGAGCCTCCGGGCTCTTTTTTTCTACCCGGGAAAACGCCAGCAAGTTTATCTAGACGCCGGTCCGAGCGCGGACTACTATGCAATCAAAGACGTTGGAATAGCTGAAAAAGCTAGTAGAAGAGAACAACATGCAAGTTGATCTGAGCAGTGAGCAGTGGGCGTTTCTGTCAACCCAGCTTGCGAGTCGGCGGGAACGCCGGTTTGCATTGACCGCCGTACTGGTTTCGGTAGCCTTCTTTTTGGCTGTCGCGCCGTTTGCCAATACGCCACTGGCGCAAGTGCCGGCCTTCATCCCTGGCTACGTGTCCTGCCTGGTGATCTGCGACGTGATCACCGCAGCACTGCTGTTCGGCCAATTTAGCGTGCTGCGTTCACCGGCCACGCTGGTACTGGCGGGTGCCTATCTGTTCAGTGCCTCCATCACCCTGGCTTACGCCCTGGTGTTTCCCGGCCTCATGCCGCTGCCCGGCATACCGGAGGCCGGGCCGCAGACCTCGTCGGCCATGTACATGTTCTGGCACAGCGGCTTTCCGCTGGCCATCATTGGTTATGCCATCGTCAAGTCGCGCGATCCGCAAGCCGACGAAATACCTCCCCCTCGGCTGCAAGACCGCAGCGCCCGCATCGCGGTGCTGGCCACCGTTGCCGGTATCGTGGCCCTGGTCTGCGCGTACACACTGTTCGCAACTTGGGGACATGCCCATATCCCCACCTTCCTGGAAGGCAACCGCACCACACCGCTGGGGCATGGTGTGCTGTTCGGCGTCTGGCTGCTGAGCCTGTCGGCCCTGGTGGTGCTATGGCGCAGCAAGCCCCACACGGTGCTCGATGTCTGGCTGATGGTGGTGATGTGCGTGTGGCTGTTCGACATTGCGCTGGGGGCGATCCTCAACTCCGGCCGCTACGACATGGGCTGGTACACCGGACGCGTCTACGGCATGCTGGCGGCCAGCTTCCTGCTGATCGTTCTGCTGGCCGAAAACGCCAGGCAATATGCGCAGCTGGTACGCGTGTCCGTGGACCTGCGCACCGCCAACAAATCCCTGGCGCAACTGTCCCGGCACGACGGCCTGACCGGGCTGGCCAACCGCCGCTTCTTTAACGAATACCTTGCCGAGCAAACGGCCCTGGCGCAGCGCCACATGCGCCCCCTGGCGCTGGTGCTGTGCGACGCGGACCATTTCAAGGCCTACAACGACCATTACGGACACCAGGCCGGCGACGAATGCCTCAAACAGCTGGCCGACGTACTCAACACCTGCTGCAACCGCCCCACCGACATGGCCGCCCGCTACGGCGGTGAAGAGTTCGCCATGATCCTGCCCGACACCGATCTGGCCGGTGCCAAACAGGTGGCCGAAGCCGCCCGCGCCGCCATCGCGCAGATGAAGGTGCCGCATGAAAAGTCCTCCGTCGGGCGGCATGTCAGCATCAGCGCCGGCGTGGCGGCACTGGTGCCGCCACAGAAAGTCATGACGCCGGAAGAACTGATCAGCGCGTCCGACCGCTCCCTGTACCAGGCCAAAAACATGGGGCGCAACTGCGTGGTGGCAGTGGTGGACGTTAGCGCGTAAAACCTGCAGGCCGCGTTCGGTAGCCCCCGCTGCCGTTCTCTCGCCTCAGGCAGTCCTGCGTGTCCAGTTCCACAAACATGCCGTCCCAGGCCCGTCAGCGTCCACAGACTGCCTATTCGATTTCCCACAGCGTCGGTTTGGGATAGAGGTGCCCAAAAATCTCTTGGTGCTGAGCGCCAATGGCCGATAAGGCCATCAGCACATCCCCGGGGAATCCCTTTCTGCCCACGCCCCGGCTCACCTTAAAAAACTCATCCATGTAGGTGACCAACTCCTTTTGTCCCCACAGCACCTTGATCTTCTCCGCAATGTGCGGAAAGGCGTCGTGAATGACATGAAAGTCCTGGCTCGCGTCGAGATCGGGATATTGCTGCGGATAGTCCTGTCGGTGCAACTCCAGTAGGCGGTGAAAAGCCGCAAGCACCTCATCCGGCAAGGCCTTGAATGCGTTGCTTTGTGCGTCATGCAGAATTTCACTCACATAGCCCACCAGCTCGCTGCTGTCCCAGACGCGCCGGAGGTTGACGCCAAAAAAAGGCACGGCATCGTTGATCACTTTGAAATCAGCGTTGTCATCCAGCATGATGCAGCACTCCTTCCAAACAGCGGCAAATAAGGCCAGTCGAGCAACCATTCTAGGGACTTCCCCCCGCGCAATGGAAGCCCTGCGCAATTGTGCTGTCTTTTGGTGAAAAACTTCACACCACAAGCTGCTCGAACCGATTGGATATATTCCCCTGCCGAAGCTGAAGAAACTACCATCGGCAATGAGCCAGTCCGACTGCAATGCCAGTCTGATTTGACCCTACGGGCCTCCACGAAACCCGGGCAATTCAGAGACCACCTTGACATTGCTAAAAATTGACTCACGCATCCAGATAGAACGACTATTGCGGGTCTCATATGAAAAAAATCTTTGGATTGCTGCTTGTGTTTCTGGTGTCTACCGTTGTGCATGCGGCAGACTGGTTTCCGGTAGCCACCATGACAGATGGGCGCAAAGCCAACTATCTGCCGATCACCAAGGTCTCCAACAGTTGGCGTATCTGTGTGCTGATACCCAATGGAGTCGACAAGTTCTGGTGGGGCGTGGGATGGGCGCTCAACGAGGATGCGAAGCGGTTCAATTTGAAACTCGGCATCTATAACGCAGGCGGCTACGACCAGCTTGAACAGCAGCGCGCGCAGTTCAACCACTGCCGGTCACGAAATGCCGATGCCATTGTCCTCGCGGCCATTCAGCCCAATGGCCTGAACCGGGAAATCACCGCAGCCATGGCCTCTGGAGTGGTTGTCGTCGACATGATCAACCGGGTTGAAGGCGTGACAACAACCGCACGCAGCGCCTCGGACGCCAAACTGCTTGGCAAGTTGGCCAGCAGCTATCTGATCGAAGACGCCGCTGGGCAGCCTGTCACTGTTGCCTGGTTCCCTGGCCCCGAAGGGGCGGATTGGGTTATCGCCGCCGAGAGAGGTGCGCTGCCCGTCTTGAGTCGTCCGACTGTAAAGCTCATTCGGGGCGGAAATGCTCTTCCCGACGTTGCGCATCAAATGACCCTTGTCCGTTCGATGACAACCCAGAAATCACCGGCGGATTACATGCTGGCCAATGCCCCAGCCGCTGAAGCCGCAGCACGCCTGTTCAGTTCCCAAGAAGCAACGGCTATCCGACCCAAAATCGTTTCCTACTATGCCAGCGAACCGGTATTCCAGTTCATCAAAGACCGGCAAATACTTGCTGCAGCGTCCAACTCACCGGTACTGCAAGCCCATATCGCACTGGACCTGGCATTGCGCTCCCTGGAAGGTACGGCTTTTCCAAAGGATGTGCAGGTGATTCCGGAAATGATCGACAGTAAAAATGTGGACAGGTACGACACCAGCAAGCTGTTTGCGCCAGCCAATACCTGGATCGGCCTTCGTGATATGCCTGATTGATGCTGGTTTAGAATCCCCCTCAGTCAGGAGAGAGCTTCCTTGAGAAGGAAGCCGCCGAAGGCGCAGGACCGCTGATTGCAGCGGTCTGAACGCTCAGGCAAAAGGACTGACCCACGTTGATTTCCCTCACAGGAGTTGGCGTTTCCCCACTGGAGAGAGGCTGCATGCATTGCAGCCCACCGAAGGAGCAAACCGCAGTCTGTGCATGTCCACAGGCCCGGCGAATCTCTCAGGTAAA
>JACXTT010009306.1_pt1 | contig 13439 bp, 12 predicted proteins | sample 9270951 | NCBI WGS metagenome assembly JACXTT01 (sample SAMN15532306, study PRJNA645909) | rock metagenome | isolation source: weathered quartz diorite | place: Puerto Rico | collected 2017-06-21
GTCCCCTGGACGACCGCCTTGTCGATTCCCTTCTTGACGATCTCGTACCGGATGTCGTACGCACCGTCGACGTCGAACCGCTTTTCGTCGAAGCGAAACCGGATCGAGAGCGGGGCGTGCCGGACGAGGATCAGGTGCGTCGTCTCGAACGGGACTGGCAGGTGATCGCGGAGCTGATGGGCGCGGACCGCGATTCCGCATGTGACCATGAGCTGCCACAGGCGCAGGTTCTTCAAGCACAGTGGGTCAACGCGCCCGTCCTCCAGGAGTCCGGCGCCGACATACAGCTGGTAGTCGACGCCATCGGTCTTCTGCTTCTCGAAATAATGGGGGAACATGCCCTGCGCCGCCTGTTCCTCGAGCTCCAGGTACGACGAGATGCATTCCGCGATGCCGGTGACGCTCTCCTCGAACAGCCGGCGCCGGTGGTAAACCGTGCCGAGCCGGGCATCGAGCCCACTCCGATACGCCGCGATTCGGTCGCGGACAGCCGGGCCAAACGTGGCGAGATTGTCCAACAGGCTCTCGACTTCGGTCCGCAAGAAGGTGATGATCCCGATCTCGTCGCTCGAGTTGAGACTGCGTTCGATCTGGGCGATGCGTTTGTCGATCCGATAGGCGACCTCGTTCAGAGCCGGCAAGGACTGCACCTCGGTCGCGGTCTGGATCACGGCTTTCGCGAGGCGGAGGTGGGTGAGCAGATCGGCTTGAATGGCCTGTCCGCGCTGCGTCGATGCCCCGCGGACGTCCGCGAGCCCGTAGAGCGGATACACGCCCTCGAAGACGATCGGCTCCAGCTCGGTAACGACGGCCGCAGTTCCCCGCTGCCGCTCGAAGCTGTTGAGCACGGCTCTCCGGAAGCGCCACTCGACCGTGGGGTGAATCGCGGTGCACTGCTCGTTGATGACGGTCTGGATGCGACTGTTCAACTCCTCCACGCTCCGCTGGACCGCCATGGAGAACAGCGGCAGTACTTCCTGAAGCTTGGGGAGATGGGTCGCGTTCAGATCCCCGACGCGGGCCGAGACCAACTCCAGGGTGCCGATCACCTTATCCTGGTAGTGGAGAGGGGCACAAATGAAGTTCCGGACCCCATTCCGGATCAGCTCCTCCTCGATCAGGGTCCGGTCGGGGCACGCCAGGAGGTCGTCGATGACGATCGGGCGATTCTGGACGACCGCCCGCTCGTAGAGAGACCCGGTGAACTCGGACGTCGTGTGGTGAGCGGAGTCGGCGAAGATGCCCGCCTGCTCGTGGCGCGACGCATCGTTCAGGACGAGCACGCGGTCCCCCTCCACGGCTGCGAGGCCGAGGCCCAGATCGGGCCGCCGGAAGAACGTTCGGAGCTTCGCCTGCAGCCCCTGAAAATGGGCGTTCGACACGATTGAATCCTTGTCGATGAGGTCTCGCTTGAGTGAAGAGAGGACCTCCTGGTCCGTGACATCCAGGGCCTTCACGACCATGAAGCCGCGCAGCACGAACCGTTCGGGCGGTAGGAGCTCGCGGAGAAGATCACCGTCGATCTGATCGCTCTGCAGCCGCTGCCGCACCGCATCCGCGAGCGACGGCTTGGGCCCGACGAGTTCGACGTCCACAAAGCGCCGGTCGAACTGCAATCTGAAGTGCTGATCCAGTCCCGTAGCGGAATCGACGGTCGTGAAGATGATGGGCACGTCGCCATCGAGGTCGATGCCGTACGTCCGCTCGAGGATCAGCTCGTAGGCAAGTCGGAGCCGCGCGGCCGCCAACGTTTGCTCCACGCTGTGTTCCTGCAGGAAGTTAGCCCGGCCTCTGAGCGTCCCGTCCGCGTTCATGAGCGAGCGTCGGAAGGGTGGCGTCGCGTAGAAGGCGCGCAGCTGGAATGGGAACAGGGCTGCTCCGTACTCTTGCTGCCAGGAGGCGGGGGGAAACAGCGCGGTCATCATCAAGTTGACGAACGCTTGATGTTTCTCGATGATCGAAAGGTCGTCGATCACCTCCGCCAACCCGGACGCTTCGCGCGCCTTCTCGCGAACGATACCCGGTATGGGTCCGCGGCCGATCTCATGGTAGGCGGAGAGCTGTGTCCAGAAGGTGATCAACGGCGCAAGGCTGAGCTCGCATCTGAACGGGAACGCCGCAGGATCCATAGCAGGCGTCACTCGAACGGCCGCCGATCCGGACGTCAGACTATCGACTTTCGTCATGCAGGAATTCTACCAGCCGCGTCGATAGATCGCCTGCCGCAGGGGGACATCTGGGACCCCCTCGCCCGCGTGTTCGACGCCCGGGGGTTTCGAACGCTGCCTGTGGCGCACCGACTGGACTCGCGCCTTCGCAGTCGTCAACTACGAAACAGGCCGTCGAGCCCTTCCGCCGAAGCGACCGCCTGAGCGAAAGTGAGCGCGCCATGCTGATGGGCGGTGCCTGCGCCAAGGCGTATGGCTGGTCTCCGAAAAAACGCATGATCATTGCCGGGCGAGCGGATTGGGAATCGGCTCACCAACCTTGGTGAGGGTATTGCGATCGGTGTGGTGGAAAGGCTCCGCCTTGCCCGGGATCTCCAAGACGGTGTCCTCATCGTAGGACCACGTGCCGTCGTGATTGATCGTGACTTTGATGCGGTACTCGACCGTCTTGAACGCGTACTCGAGAAACGGATTTGAGCAGATTCCGTTCGTCGCCGCCCCCCGTGTCGCCACAAGCTCGAAGGCCGTGGCATCTTTCGAAGCTCGACCAAGCGCCAGGGCGATCTGCCCGCGGGGGATCGTGAGTGTCTGGATCAGGTTTCCGGTTGCCGGCTCCCAGAGCCAGTAGCCAACCTGGTCGTGGTACGTCTCGACCTCCCCCGGCTTCACGATGTGGGTGTGGTAGCGCAACCCATAGAAGAGCTGCGGCCCGTTGGTTTGCGGATCGATCGGGTGCAATTCGATCCGCTCGACGAACGCCTGCTCCTCCGGCCCCTCGGCCTTCGGATTGACGTCGAGGCTACGCCGGCCCTCCCAGACTCCCGCCATTCTGGTCAGCGGGCCGAGATTCTTCAGCGTCTGAACGTCGACATCGGAGGGCTCGGTGTAGATGTCCTCGGGATAGTCAGGCAAGGTCGTCTCCCCGCTCCCGCCCATTCAGTGTGGGGTCAGCGCAGCGTCAGCGCGTAGAGCTCGAAGCCGTTCTGCCCTTCGCCGACGTGGCGGATGCGCGTGCCGGCGCCGGCGAGGCTCTTCGCCTCGGGCGAGGACTCGAACACCACCCGGACCGGCGCCGCGATGGGCACGAAGGACCAGATCGGCGTCACCGTGGCATCCACCGTCTTCTGGGCGATCAGCCAGTCCTTGATGATCTCCTGGTTGGTCTCGGTGGTCTCGAAGACGATGGTCGAGCCGTCCATACCCGGGAAGTTGCCGCCGCCGCTGGCCCGATAGTTGTTGGTCGCGACGACGAACTCCATCGCGTCGGTCACCGGCTGGCCCCGGAAGGTCAGATCGACGATTCGTCGTGCCTGTGCATCGGCGACTCGCCCCTGCGGCGTGTAGCGCGCCGGCTGGGTCACATCGATGCGATACGTCACGCCGTCGATGACGTCGTAGTTGTAGGTCGGGAACGCGGGGTTGATCAAGGGCTGCGGTGTCGTCACCGCCGGGTCGATGCGGTTGAACTGGCCGGCCGACATCTCCAGCCACTCGCGCACGATGGCGCCGCTTACCCGCACGGCCCGCACCGTGTTCGGGTAGAGGTAGAGGTCGGCGACGTTGCGGATCGCGATGTCCCCCGCCGGAACGTCGGTGTAATAGACGGGGCCGCCACGGCCGCCGGCCTTGAACGGCGCCGCCGCCGACAGCACGGGAAGGCTGGCGTGCGGCCCGCCCTGCAGCACCCGACGGACGTAGGACGCCTGCGCGCGCGCTACCAGCTGCACCGACGGATCGTCCTGGACGAGCGCGAAGTAGCTGTGGATGCGGGCGGTGCTGCGCGCCACTGGCCGGCGCACGTACGCGAGCGTGCCGGTGTGCTCGGCCTGAACGGCCGCGACGATGGCCGGATCGGGGTCGACCGCGGCGACCCACTGATTGTTCTCGCGCCGGCGGATGCCGCGGGTCGCCGCGCTCCCGTCGACGCGCCGCCAGCCCTCCGCGGTCCGTCGCAAGGTCAGGTCGACCACGCCGAGGTGGCTGCCCCAGAAGCCGGCCATGACTGTCGGCACGCGGTTGATGGTGCCGTGCGCGACGTCAACGCCCGCTAGATTGGCGAAGCTCGGGTCTGGAAAGACGAGGTGGGAGTGACCGGAGAGGATCGCGTCGATCCCCGGCACCTGGGCAAGGTAGGCGGCGGCGTTCTCGTCCATCCCGCGTGCCGGCACCGCCGACAGGCCGGAGTGCACCAGGGCGATGACGAGATCAGCCCCGGCGGCGCGCATCTGGGGCACGTAGCGGCGCGCCGCCTCGACGATGTCGATGACGAACGCCCGGCCGTCGAGGTTGGCCTTGTCCCATTGCATGATCTGGGGCGGCACGAATCCGATGACGCCGACCCGCAGGCGGCGGGTGATCCCTCCCTCGTCGATGAAGTCGCGGTCGAGGATCACGTAGGGCTGGATCAGGGGCGGCGCCGCCGCGCGGTCAGGACCGGCGACGAAGACGTTGGCCGTGACGTAGGGGAAGCGGGCGCCGGCCAACGCGAGACGGAGAAAGTCGAGACCGTAGTTGAACTCGTGGTTGCCGAGGCTCGCCGCGGCGTAGTCGAGCAGGTTCAGTGCCTTGAACACGGGGTGGACCTGGCCGGGCTGGAGCCGCTGCTCGACGGCGACGTAGTCGCCCAGCGGGTTACCCTGGATCAGGTCGCCCGAGTCGAACAGGAGCGAGTTCCGCACCTCGCTGCGCGCCTGGCGGATGAGCGTGGCCGTCCGCGCGAGGCCGAGAGAGACGTCGCGCTGGTCGCGGTAGTAGTCGTAGTCGACGATGTGCGTGTGCATGTCGGTCGTCGACAGGAGGCGCAGGCGCAGCGCGGCGTCCTGCGCCTCCGCCGGCCACCAGGCAAGAGCCGCCAGCAGGAGCAGGCCCACGGTGACGGACGATCGCACGCGACGGACATGACCGGTGATCGCGCATCCCTTGTCGAGCTCGATCCGCCGCATGGGCACCTCGGTTGAGCGTGGCTTGGCGCGAGTCTATCAGATCGTGATCGAGCCCATTCCGCGGCACGACCGTACTGGTGCGTGTCCCGGCCTTCGGCTAAACTCCCGTCAGCCGTCCCCAACCGAGGTGCCCATGCGGCGGATCGGGCTCGCGGTCATTCTCGTTCTCAGCCTTGCCGCGTCCTTCGGCGCCGATGCCGCCCTGGCGCAGGGTAAGCCGAAGCTCCCGCTCGGCCTCGACGCGGACTCCACCTTCCTTCCGGACGACAACCCGATGACGCCGGCGAAGCTCGCGCTCGGCAAGAAGTTCTTCTGGGACAAGCGGTGGTCTGTGAACGCCACCGTCGCCTGCGTGAGTTGTCATCCCCCTGAGCACGGCTGGGCGGACCCGCGGCAATTCTCGATCAACTTTGCCGGGCAGCCCACGCCCCGTCACGCACCCACGATCGTGAATCGGCTCTTCAGCGACCGCCAGCTCTGGACCGGTCTCCGTCCATCGCTCGAGGAGCAGGCGCTCAAGGACAGCAACCGCACCGACGAGATGGTCGTGAAGAATCTGGGCGCGATCCCGGCCTATCAAGCCGAGTTCCGGGCCGTGTTCCAGACGGAGTTGAACCCTGATGGGGTGGCGAAGGCGATTGCCAGCTACGTGCGGACGATCGTGTCTGGGAACTCGCCCTATGACCGGTTCCGCGCCGGGGATAAGACAGCTCTTTCAGCGGCGGCCCAACAGGGGCTCACGCTCTTCGAGGGCAAGGCGCGCTGCGTGGCCTGCCATGTGGGGTTCAACTTCACTGATGAGGGTTACCGCAACATTGGGGTCGGCATGGAAAAGCCGAACCCGGACCTCGGCCGCTACCTGGTCACGAAGGTCGAGGCGGACAAGGGCGCTTTCAAAACGCCGACGCTCCGGGACGTGGCCAAGCGCAGTCCATACATGCACGACGGCAGCGAGAAGACGCTGGAGAACGTCGTCGCCTTCTACAATCGGGGCGGCGTGAAGAATCCGTGGCTCGCGCAGGACATCAAACCTCTGGGCTTGAGTGGGCAGGAGCAGGCCGACCTCGTCGTGTTTCTGCGTTCGCTGACTGGCGAGATCGACCCCGAAGTCGGCCGACCGCCTGTTTTGCCCTAGTGGCGTTGGTGATCCGATGATAGCCGAGCAAGCCTATCCTCGGTTCGAGGCAAACGCGGGCGGCTTCGTCGCAACGTGGAACTGGGCCGCGTTCCTCTTCGGCGGCATCTGGTATCTCGTCAAGGGGATCTGGGTCAAGGGTCTCGCGATCTGCCTCGTCGCGCTATTCACACACGGATTCGCGATTCCCCTACTGTGGATTTATTGCGGTGTCTTCGGGAATTGGGATCACTACTTACTCAAGCGGCTCGGCTCTCAGCTTTGGGGACGTGGACAACTGGCGACGGTGGTCGGAGCCGCGACGGGGCGGACCAAGCGTTGCCCATTCTGTGCGGAATTTATTCAGCAGGAGGCCAAAGTGTGCCGCTACTGCGGTCGAGACTTGCCTATGGCGTGACGTTGGGCGCGTAACGAAACAGCTCTCGACCGTGTAGCTCGGTTGGATCAGTCATCGATTCTTCAGGGCCACAGGCTCAACTTCCTGAAAGACGAAAGACATTCCCAACAAATAGTACCGGGGCAACTCCACTACCGCGGTCGAGACCTGCCGGTGGCGTGACGTTGATTGAGCGCGGCATCGTCTGCCGCTTGCCACAGATCCGAGGCCAGCCACAGGCCGCCGAGACCGATGAAGAAGCCATCGATGATGCGGAGCGCGCGCGGAAACGGTGGAAACCAGAGTGCGAGCCCGATCGCGAACAGCACACCGGCCCATCGCGGCAGCCGACCGTCCTGCCAGATGGCAACGGCAAGATAGACGGCGCCAATGGCGAGGCAGAGCAACCCCAGAAGAAAGACCACGATCGCGGGTCCGAGGTAGATGAGGGCCACGACCGGCGCAATGCCGGTCGTTCCCGCGAGGTAGAGCCTTCCGAGGATCGGCAGGACATGGGTTTCGAACCCGAGCATGGGCATGATGAGGGCGATCCCGGGCAGGCTCCACGCGAGGGCGCGCAATGCCCGCGGCTCCACCGATCCGGCCCGGAGTTGGGCATAGAGCGTCAGCATGCCGAACGAGAGCAGAACAAACGCCAGCATCGCCAGGAGATGAGCCACCACCCAAGGCGCGGAGGTGATCGACGGACTCGCGATGGCGAGGGTTTCACTCGGCGAACTCGGGTCGAGCGGAAAGAACGGTCGCACCAGGGGAAATGCTGTGAACAATAGCGCCGACAGCCCGAGCGCCAGGGCGCCCATGCGAACGCGAGTCAGGTTCGGTTTCTGCATCGGCGATACCTCCCCTGTGATGGGATGCTCACCCCTTCCTAGCGGTCGAGGTCGCGCCCATCCGCGGGGACGGGGCTGCGGAACGTGGGACCTTGATCAGCCGGCAGACATAGAAGATGGGCCGCGCTGGCTGCGCGTACAGCTTGGCGAACTCGGCTCGCGGTGGCGGCTCGATCAGGTCGTCAAGACCGTAGGCGGTGAGGCTCGTCACCCGCAGGTCACTCCGGGCCGAGACGGCTCTCATGTGCTCGATCGGATGCTTGTAGGTCTCGATACGGACGTACGTCCCCTCGTGAGGGATGCGGACGTGCTCGTAGACGTGGTCGGGATGGACGTCTGTGATGAGGCACTCGCCTCCGGGGGCCAGCACCCGGGCCAGCTCCCGCGTGGCGGACTCGAGGTCGGCGACGTGGCTCAGAGTCCGCGTGCACAGGATCCAGGCGAAACCGTCACGCACGAAGGGAAGTGCGGTGATGTCGGCCTGCACGCGCCACGGGCGGGCGCCGCCCGGTCCCAGGGCGACGGCGCCGTCGCTCCGCTTTAGCATCTCCGGGCTTGTGTCGACGGCCACGCAGCGATGACCGAGCTCGACGACAGCCGGCACGTAAGGGCCCGTCCCCGAACCGGCGTCGAGCCCGCAGCCGCGCGGGAGGGACCGGAGCCACGCGCCGACGATGGGCGCCTCGTTCGTCCGCCAGAAGCGGTACCAGTGCCACTCGCGGTACGAGCCGGCGACGCGATCGTAGGCTACGCGTGGCGGCAGCAGCAAGGGCCGCTACCTGCCCTTGGACTTCATGTCGCGGAGCTCGGCCTTGAGCGTCTGGATGTCGTTCTCGAGCTGCACCGACTTCCGCGTGAACTCCAGCTCCTTCATCTTGCTGTCCAGCTCCAGCTTCAGCTTCTCGTCGGCGGCACGCTCGACGATGTTCGTCGGCCAGCCGACCGACTTCCTGATCAGGTTCGTGACCAGCGGTTCGAACTGGGCCCAGGCCAGCAAGAACCCGAGGATGATGCCGCCGTAGACGACCGCACGCTTGGCCGACTGCGCGGCTTTGTCGACGGCGCGGTCGGCAATGCTGGCCACGTCCATGAACGACTTCTGGAACTGCTTGGCGGAATTGGCGAGTCCACGATGGTAGGCGTCGTCGGTGATTGTCTCGCGAACGAGTGCGCCTGGTGGGGCCTGGAGCGTCAGAAAGGTGATCTTGGCGATCGGATCGTCTGGGGCAATGCTGACTGGCTGCGACGAGAAGTTGAGGAGAAAACAGCACAGGCGACCTTCGTAGCCGGGCTCGACCAGGCTGGCGTTGAGCAGCATCACACCCTGGCGGGAGAGCCGGTAGAGTGGCGCGTACGTCGCGCACAGGTCGGCCGGCATCCTGACCCGCTCCCGCGTCCGCACGACCAGGACCTCGGAGGGGCCGATCTGCCAGATGTGCTGGAGCTCAGGGCAGAACGGGCCGACAGCCGGGTTGATGACCTCCTCCAAACCCGTCGGCGGGGCGAAGACCTTGCCGGCCCGCAGCGTGTACGCGCAGTTCTTCACCCGAGTCGGATCGTGGTCATCCAGCAAAGGTGCGGCGCCGGCGATCCTGGCGTTGATCTCCGTGTCGTTCAATACCATGGGTGCCCTCCTCGATCGGCGAGCGCCTAGGCCGTCACGACGTCGGCGCGCGTCGCAGCCTCGAGCTCGCAGGCGTTCACGGTCATTGCCGGCATGTGTAGTACCGATGGCCAGGCTGCCTCGGGCGCCAAGTCCGGCCACGGAGGGCTCTCAATCACGTCCCTAGCATCGCACATTGACCGACGCTGCTCCGGAACCAACCCGTGGAAGCCTTCGGGCTATATCGGGCTTGCCGGCCTTGCCTCACATACCTCTCGATGAACTCTATAGAAGTCCGTCCGAGGACGACATCAAGGTGACTAACCTGTGGAAGAAGTACGACCGTCTCCTGACGATTCGAAACGATGTCGCCACAAAGGCGCACACGCAGCCGAGAGTCGAAGGGATGACTTCCAAAATGCCCGAGTCGCCGAAGGTGAATGGGTCCGGATGACCGGCACGTGTGGGGCGGTCGTCAGCCGGACGCTGGAGTCTGCCCAACGGCAATGATCACAACGATCCGCTTTCTCGTGGCAATGCTCACCGTGATGGGGGTAGTCGTCTTCGTGCACCTCCGCACCGCCGACTTCCCCTGCCAACTGTGCGGACACCCGAACGCCGAGCGCTGGAAATGGCTCGTCATCGCGCGCCGGTGTCGCACGTGCGACCGCTGATGCCGCCTGTGGATGGGATAGGCCGTGTACCGCCAGCCGCCCGTAGTTCAGGTCTGCTAGACTCCCGCCAGCCATCCCACCGAGGTGCCCATGCGGCGGATCGGGCTCGCGGTCGTTCTCGCTGGTGATCAATCTCAAGACCTGGACCGGCGAGCGTTTATCACTATGGTGAGTGGGAGCCTCCTTGCCAGGCCACGGATCGCGCATGCGCAGCCAGGGCAACGCTCAGCGCATCGAGTCGGAATCCTCAGCCCGGCCTACTACCCGAACTCGCCCTCGGTGCAAGGATTGAAGGCCGGCCTCCGCCAGCTCGGCTTCGAGGAGGGCCGCCATCTGCTCTTCAAGGTCGAGTTGGGACAGGGCGACGCTCAGCGCCTGCGGGCCGCCGCGGCAGCTCTCGTAGATGCCGGCGTGGATCTGATCTTCGCGGAGCAGGAAGCCGCAGCACGGGTCGCCAAGGAGGCGACCGAGCGTATTCCTATTGTCTTCTCCGCCGTTGGGGACCCCGTCGCGACTGGCATGGTCAAGACCATCGCCCATCCAGGGGCAAATGTGACTGGCGTGTCCGGCCTCACGAGCGAGCTGGTGCCCAAGCGGCTCGAATCCTTGAAGGCCGCCGTTCCCGGAATGCGCCAGGTCTGGGCCGTCTATGACGTGGCGGATCCGACATCGCGCGTCGCCGCGCAAAAAGCGGCGTCGGTGGTCGGGGCTCTAGGTCTCGAATTGCTCGATCGTCCCGTGCGATCCTCCGCGGAGGCTATCGCCACTCTGAAGACTCTGCCCTTGAAGGAAGGCCTGAAACACGGCCTGCTCGCGCCGTTGGAGGTCAACCTCGGCATTCAAGGAAGCGTCATCGATATTTCCCCATGGGTACCGTCTGTCTTCGATCAGCCCTTCTGGGTGGAGGCTGGCGCGTTGATGTCGTACGGCGCCGATGCGGTGGCCATGGGACAGCAGGCCGCCCGTCTCATTGCAAGGATCCTCCAAGGTGAGCAACCGAAGAACCTGCCCGTTGAAGGGGCCAAACGAATCGATCTGGTTTTCAGTCTCAAGACGGCCAAGCAGCTCCGCTTGACCATTCCTGAATCGGTCCTCGCGAGAGCGGACCGCGTGATCGAGTGACTATGCTCGAGACGTTGGGCAGACCGGGGATGATCTCGCCGCTGGACCTCGCCGGTGTCGGGATGCAGTATCCTTGCGGGGCCGTCCGTACAGGGGCTTGGCTCACCTAGACCTAGAGGAGGACTTCCGAAATGGCCCGGTCGCGAAGCGGCGTCCGGATGCCGCTGCTCTCGCCCGAGCAAGCCGCCGAGGTGCGAGAGCGCTTCGGCACGCCATGCTACGTCTATGACCAGCGAGAGCTAGAGTCAGCAGCGCGCAGGGCGCTCGCGTTCGGGGCACCGTACGGCTTCACCCTGCGTTATGCGATGAAGGCCAACCCGAGCATCGGTGTCCTCGCACTGTTCCGCGGTCTCGGTCTTGATATTGACGCGTCAAGCGACTGGGAGGTCGAGCGCGCGCTTCGCGCAGGGTTCACCCCTGGGCAAATCCAACTCACGTCTCAGACGCCCTCACGTCATCTAGCCCAGCACGTCGCCCGTGGTATTCGGCTGAACGCCTGCTCCTTGTATCAACTCGACTGCATTGGTCAGGTCGCCCCGGGCAGCGTCATCGCGGTCCGCATCAACCCTGGCGTCGGCAGCGGATCGACCAAGCGGACCAACACTGGCGGCCCCTCGGCCAGCTTCGGAATCTGGCACGAGTACTTGGACGAGATAAAGGCACTGGCAGCACGCCACACGCTCACGATTCGCACACTGCACTCCCATATCGGCTCGGGCACGGACTCGGAGACTTGGGAGCGGGCGGCGCGCATGACACTCGATCTAGCGGCGCAGCTCCCCGACGTCACCACGGTGAACCTGGGCGGCGGGTTCAAGGTTGGGCGGATGCCGGAGGAGCCGTCGGTGGATCTGGAGGCAGTGGCGATCCACGTCCGCCGCGAGCTCGAACGCTTCCGCGATCGAGACGGTCGGGCTCTCCATCTTGAAATCGAGCCAGGCACCTATCTCGTATCAGCGGCAGGCGCGGTGGTAGCGACCTGTGTCGACGTCGTGGACACCGGGCGGGATGGCTTTCTCTTTGCCAAGCTTGACGCGGGCATGACCGAGGTGACGAGACCATCGCTGTACGGGGCTCAGCATCCGATAGACGTATTGGCCACGGGTCGGGAACCGGCGGAGGTGGTGTTCGTGGGACCATGCTGCGAGTCCGGGGATATCCTCACGCCGGCGGCCGGCGACCCGGAAGTGCTCGGCCCGCGATGGGTCCCACGGCCTCGGGCGGGTGACGTTATCGTTATCGGTGGAGCCGGAGCCTACTGTGCGGCGATGTCCTTGATCAACTACAACTCACTCCCTCAGGCCCCCGAGGTCATGATCGAGCGGGACGGGACGCTGCGCCTGCTCCGGAAGCGGCAGGACCTGGACCAGATGCTTTGCAACGAGGTCTATGTCTACCCGACGAGCGATTGACTAGGCGTTCTCCCCTGACGCCGAACTACGACGCTCATCGTTTCCCGTTTGATCGCCAGGCCGGGCGCGATGGAGAATCCGACCTGCGTTACGGCCGGCTCGTGAAGCAAGAGAATGCAGGCCGACGGCGGCATGCGAGACGCGGGTACGCCGTCACGGCGTTTGCACGAACTCATCGCGAGTGATGATCAAATGTCGAGCGGAGCGCGGCGCGTAATTTCTCGGCGGGTCGCGCTCGTCGGGACCGGCAGCATCGTCTTGCGCGGTTCCACCATTGGGCGAGCCATAGCCGCCCTCAATGACCGACGAGGCGAGGGGCGGCGTCGCGACACCGCGTGCCATCGCCACGTCCTCGTCGTACGTCGAGCGCGTCATGCCAACTGGGCCCAACACGGTCTGCTGCATGAAATGCGCAAACCGATCGTGCGTGACTTCTTCGATGATTAGCTGCAGCAACGCGAAGCCTCCGCCCGAGTACTGAAAGCGCGAACCCGGCGCGTGTCCGACACGGACGTGCCCGTCGACGTCGGGCATGCGGTCCGCCGCGTATGTCAGCGAATCTTCGAGCGACTGCGCGCGCGCCGTGGCCGGGAAGCCGTGATAGCCGAGCCCGTCGGTGAGTCCAGCCGTGTGGCTCAACAGTCGTCGCACCGTGACGCCATTGTTGTCGAATTCGCTTCTCCCCGCGGGCGATGATCGTTGCGCCCTCGCCGGTTCGAATGTCAGCCAGGCACGAGGCCCGAGGTCTGCAAACATCGGTCGGGCTTCCGCACCACATTGGAATCGCCCTCGACTTGACGACTAACCGGGTCGCGCCTACCTTCTGGTGAGCCCTTTTTCGTGAGACGCAACCCGATGACGGTCTCCCTTGAGGGGCCAAGACGAAGGCGGTTAGGATGCGCCTGCTCCTCATCGAGGACGACCAGGAAGCGGCTCGACTGCTGGCCAAGGGTCTGCGCGAAGAACGATGGGTGGTCGACATCGCCCACTCGGGCGCCGCCGGCGACGAGATGGCGAGCATCAATACCTACGATGCCATCGTGCTCGACTGGATGCTCCCCGATCTCGACGGCGTCGCGGTGTGCCGAAGCCTGCGTGCGGGCGGCCTCCAGGCTCCGATCCTGATGCTGACCGCGCGGGACGGGATCGAGGACCG